>Ga0335075_10006298_pt1 | contig 18327 bp, 13 predicted proteins | sample Lox_Sample_24_FD_206723 | JGI IMG/M metagenome (GOLD analysis project Ga0335075, IMG submission 206723) | Soil microbial communities from Loxahatchee National Wildlife Refuge, Florida, United States - Lox_Sample_2.4 | ecosystem: Environmental > Terrestrial > Soil > Wetlands | place: USA... | reverse complement strand
GATACCGCGGCATCGGCCGCGACATCACGGAGCAAATCGAGGCCGAGCAGGAGCTGGAGCGCGCGAAGGAACGGGCGGAGCAAGCGGAAACGTTGCTGCGCGATGCGGTGGACAGCATTTCCGAAGGGCTGGTGATTTTCGATCGGGACGATCGCCTGGTGATGTTCAACGAGGCATATCGCCGGATCTATGCCGACGCCGGCGACATTCTGCGTCCGGGCGTGCAGTTCGAGGAGCTGCTGCGCTTTATCATCGGCAAAGGCAGCAATGTCGAGGCGCGTGGCCGCGAGGAGGAATGGCTCGCCGAACGCATGCGGCTGCATCGCGAGGCCTGCGGTTCGGGGGAAAACCAGCGGCCGGACGGGTCGGTCTACCTCACCAGCGACCGCCGCATGAAGAACGGCGGCATTGCCGGCCTGCGTATCAACATCACGGCGCTGAAGCAGGCGCAGGCTGCGCTGCGCGCCAGCGAGGAACGCCTGGACCGCGCCCAGGCGATTGCGGGGATCGGCAGTTGGGAACTGGATGTGACGACCGGGCGCTATGTCTGGTCGAAGGAGCTGTACCGCCTGCGCGGCCTCGATCCCCAGACATTCGACCCGACCATCGAGACTGTTCCCCGCTATCTGCATCCGGACGATTTTCCGATGGCGCGCGGCTGGATCGACCGCCTGATGGCGGGCGAGGAGCAAGCCGCGCTGGAGCCGCGGTTCGTGCGTCCCGATGGGGAGATTCGGGTGCTGCGCGTGGAAGGGCGGCCGGTGCGGGACACCGACGGCGTGGTGCGCCGCGTTGCGGGTACCATGCAGGACGTCACCGAACGCCGGCTGATCGAACGCCAGCTCGCACAGGCGCAAAAGATGGAGGCGATCGGCAATCTCACCGGCGGCATGGCGCATGATTTCAACAACGTGCTCGGCGTCATTATCGGGAATTTGGATCTTCTGAAGCGGCTGGTTCGCAATGATGGGGCAGCGGCCGAACTGTGCGGCGAGGCGCTGGACGGCGCCACGCGCTGTGCGGAACTGATCCGGCGCTTGCTTGCCTTTGCCCGCCGGCAGTCGCTGCATCCCGAAAGCACGGATGTGAACGCACTGGTGAACGAGGTGGCGCGCTTGCTGGGCCGCGTGCTGGGCGAGGACATTGCGCTGAACCTTCATCTGGATGCCGGGTTGCTTCCGGTGATGGCCGACCCGGCGCAGTTGGAAGCGGCGCTGGTCAATTTCGCCACCAATGCGCGCGACGCCATGCCGGCAGGCGGGCGGCTCGACATCAGTACCAACAGCGTGACTCTGGATGCGGGCTACGCGGCGATGCACCCCGACGTGACGCCGGGCCCTTATGTGTGCATAGAGATCAGCGATACCGGCTGCGGCATTGCGCCGGAGATCATTGGCCGCATCTTCGAGCCGTTCTTCACCACGAAGGAGCCTGGCAAGGGCACCGGCCTTGGCCTCGCGATGGCGTTCGGGTTTGTCAAGCAGTCGGGCGGGCATCTGGCGGTCTATAGTGAGCCGGGGCTCGGGACCACGTTCCGCGCCTATTTGCCGGTCCATGCGCAAAGCGCGGGGGAGCCGGCCCGTCCCGTGGATGATGCCGTCGTGCCGCGTGGCAGCGAGACGGTGCTGGTGGTGGAAGACAACAAGCGTCTGCGTCGGGCGACGATACGGCAAATGAAGCAGCTCGGTTACCGGGTGCTGGAAGCCGAGCATGCGGATGCCGCCCTGGCGGTGCTGGCGGGCGGCGCGGCGCCCGATCTGCTGTTCACCGACGTGGTGATGCCGGGCAAAATGGACGGTCTGGCGCTGGCCCAGCGCGCAACCGCATTGCAACCCGGATTGAAGGTGCTGCTGACCTCGGGCTTCCCGGGCGTCCGCGGCGCCAATCGCAATGCGGTGGACTGCCCGTTCCCGATGCTCAATAAGCCCTACCGGTACGATGAACTGGCGCGACGGGTGCGCGTGGTGCTGGATACAGGCCCTCTCCCCACAGGCCCGCTCCCCGCAGGCGCCGAGCCGTCCGGGTGCTTCGCCTGGGCGGTGGCCGGATCGTGATCCGCGCGGTGTCATTCAGATGACGCGCCTGCTAAGGTGCTCTTTATGACCACCCGCGTCCTGGTTTTCGACGACGAAGCCGCGATCGGCCGGTTGGTGGTCCGGGTCGCGCGCATGACCGGGCTGGAGGCCTCGGCGGTGACGACGGCCGTTGCCTTCGCCGAGAGCCTGCGCAACCAGCCACCGCAGATCGTCGTGCTCGATCTGCAGCTCGGCGAGACCGATGGCATCGAGCAATTGCGTTTGCTCGCGGACCGTCAGTACAGCGGCCGGCTGGTGCTGATGAGCGGTTTCGATCCACGCGTGCTCTCCACCGCTCGTGCGTTGGGGCAGGGCATGGGCCTTAAGGTCGAGGCGGTGCTGGAAAAGCCGCTCCGCATCGCGGAGCTCGAGCGGGTGCTGGACCGCGTGCAGGCCGCGGGCCAGATGCCCTCGGCCGAACGTTTGCTGGCAGCCGTGGGCAATGATGAGTTGAGCCTGGATTTCCAGCCGGTGGTGTCGCGCAAGCCGAAGGTCCTGAAGAAGCTGGAGGCCTTGGTGCGCTGGGAGCATCCGACGGCCGGGCGGTTGTCGCCCGCCAGTTTCCTGCCCCTGGCCGAGAGCGACGTCACGGTGATCGATGCGCTGACCGATTGGATCATCGATGCCGCGGTAGACGCCTATCAAGTGCTGAAGGCGCTTGGCATCAGCGTGCCGATCGCGGTGAACATTTCCACGCTGAATCTGCACGACCTGACGGTGCCGGAACGGCTGGAGCAGCGGCTGCGCGCGGGCAACATGCCGGCAACGCATCTGTGCCTGGAGATCACCGAAAGCGCGGCATTCAAGGATGCCGCGATGACGATGGATATCCTGACCCGGGTTCGCCTCAAGGGCATGCAGCTCTCGATCGACGATTTCGGTACCGGCTATTCGTCGCTGAAGTTGCTGCGGCAGATGCCGTTTTCGGAAATCAAGATCGACCAGTCCTTCGTCAGCGATGCAGTGTCCTCGCGCGATTCGCGGGCGATTGTGAAATCGATCATGGACCTCGCGGCGAACATGGAAATGGGCTGCGTCGCCGAGGGCGTGGAGATGGAGGAAACCGCGGGGCTGCTGGAGCGGTTGGGGAGCTGCGACATGCAGGGCTTTCTGATCGCGCCGCCGATGCCCGTAGAGGCGGTGCCTGGCTGGCTGGACACTTGGCAGCGCAATGCGACCGGTTCAGCGCAGGGCGATGCACCGGCGCATCCGGCTGCCCCGCTGGCGGCCGCGTCATCGGACGAGCCCACGGCGCAACAGATCGAACTGGCGCAACTGCTGTCCAACGGGTGTTCCGTGCGGGAGATGGCGCGGCAGTTGGATGTCGGCCTTGGCATCATGACAGTGCAGTTGGCGCGGCTCTATTCATTGCTCGGCGCGCGCAGCCATGCCGAAGCGGCGACCCTGGCGCAGGGGCTGCTGGAGCGGCGTGCCGGCAAGGTCTAGCCGCTGGTCTATCGATGACCGGTCGCGCCGGGGCCGGCCACGGACGCGCCTCGTCTCATTCTCCCGGCGCGCGCGCCCCATGGGCGACGACGAGATCGGCGGCGCCCAGTTCGACGTCGCGCGTCTCCGGTCCCATCAACGCCCCCACCACGACCAGTATGCCGGACAGCGCGATCATCACCACCGGCGTGTAAGCGTATGGCAGGATCGCCTGCAGTGCGAGCATGTAAGCGCCGCTGAATGCCGGAATGATCACCGCCAGGCTGTAGCCGATGCCGTATCCCGAGGCTCGCACGTGCGTGGGGAAGCGCTCGCAGATATAGGTTGTCACGATACCCCATGGGGAGATCACCAGCAGATAGCAGACACAGGCGATGAAGGTGGTGGAAACGGCGCTGCCGCCGGACAGCCCGTGGGCGATTGCCAGCGCATAAAGTCCAGTGCCGCCGATCAGGATCAGAGCACCCGACAGCACGATCGCCGGCCGCCGCCCGATCACCTGTCCCAGCAATCCGAAGCCGACGAAGGCAAAGAACTGCACGAAGCTGATGATCAGCAGCCCGTTGGTCATCACCTCGCTGGGTACGTGCAACTGGTGGATCAGCACGCCGGGCATCACGCCGATCAGCGATTGCGAGCCGAACCAGAAGCCCAGCATCATGATGAAGATCTGCGTCAGGTTCTTCAGATGCTCGCCGGACACCACTTCCTTCAGTGGCGCGCTGCTTTTCTCGCTGGACATCCACAACGATGATTCCGGCACGTTCATGTAATAGATCAGGAACATGAAGGCGAGGATGGCGCCGAAGATGAAGGCGATGCGCCAGCCCCACAGCAGGTATTCGGGCGGCGTGGTGACGCTGAGCAGGATGCTGGTGACGACGGACACCAGGAAGAAGCCGATCGGGTAGGCGCCTTGCAGCACGCCGCCAACAAAGCCGCGGCGCGCCTTCGGTACCATCTCCAGCGCCAGGGTGTTGTTGGAGGTATATTCGCCACCCATGAACACGCCGCCGATGAAGCGCAGGACGATCAGCAGAATCAGCGAAGCGAGGCCGATCGTGCCGTAACCGGGCAGGCAGGCGATCAGGAACGTAAACATACCGAAACCAATGATGCTGACCATCGTCGTGCGCCGGCGTCCGATTCGGTCGGCCCAGTGGCCGAAGATGATTGCGCCGCACGGGCGGCCCAGCAGTGTGGCGGCGAAGATGAAGAAATAGATCGTTGTGGTTGTGGCCGCGCTCAGTCCCGGTGGCTGGAAGTATTTGGTCACCGGGGCGAGCGCCAGGATCGGCAGGTAAATATCGAAGAAATCAACGGCAAAACCGATGCAGCCGGCGATCAGCGCCCGGCGGGCGGTCGGGGATAATGGTTGCCTGGAGAACAACCCAGAGTCCATGAAATTTCCTCCATGACGGGATGCATACGCGCGGTTTGTATGAATATTGAACATTGCCGGAACGCGGGCCGGCGCAAGACAAAACCGTGTGGCCGCATGGCGGGATCGCCCGGATGCCGGCTGATGGAGCCGACAGATGATGCAGGCCTGGGCGGAGATCGTCGCAGCGGGCTATCGACCCGGCCGGTCCGCCGAGCGTGGCACGGCGATAGCCACCCAGATCAGGTTCGCGACCAGCACGCCGGCGGTGACCAGGAACACCCAGCGCAGCCCGAGGGTTGCCGCTACGCCGCCGCCCGTCAGCGGCCCCAGCGAGTTGCCCAGGAATGTCGCCGAAGCAGTCAGTCCGTACACTGTACCGCGCTGGTCGGCCGGTGCCAGGCGCCCCACCAACGCGTTCGCCGTCGGAAGGATGCCGCCAATGAACATGCCTACGCCGAAGCGCTCGACCACGAATTCCCAATAGGTGTGAGCGAACGCCTGCGGCACGCTGAACAACGCAGCGCCCGCGAGGCAAATCAGCAGCACGCGGCGATAGCCCAGACGATCGCTGCGCTTGCCCAGGAAGGGAGAGGCGATGACGTCGCCAAGTCCGGTGACGGAGAACGCGATCCCGCCCAGCGTCGCCAGATTCGGTACGTTGCCGACCAGCGCCTGCACATAGAGTGTCACCACGGGCTGCACCGTACGCACGGCGAACTGCGCGAACAGCAGCACCAGGAACAATGGCAGCAGCCCGCCAGAGGCGGCGACCATGCGCAGTGCGCGAAAGGTCGAATCGCGCTTGCGGCCTCCCTGCTGCGCAGCGAAATTCTCCCGCACCAGAACCCATGCCAGCAGGCAGGCGCTGGCGGTCAGGAACGATGTGACAAAGAACGGGATGCGATAGCTGCCTGTGATGTCGGCGATCAGGCCGCCGACCACCGGTCCCACCAGCCCGCCGACAAGCTGGCCGGTGCTGAGCCAGCCGAGGGCGAAGCCGAGCCGATCCTCCGGCACCTGGGTTGCCACCAGGGTGATCGCCGAGGCGGAGAAGCCGGCGAACGCGCCCATCAAGGCGCGGGCAGCGAAGAACTGCCAGACGTTCAGCGACAGACCCATCAGTACGGTGAAGAAGCTGATCGCGACCCCGGATCGCAGCAGCATCAGCTTGCGTCCCTTGCGGTCCGACAACCGTCCCCAGAGCGGGGAGACGAAGGCCGCGACGAAGGCGGTGACGCCGTTCAGGATGCCGGTCCACAGGTCGATCGCCGCCGGGTCGCGCACGCCGAGATCGGGCAGGAACAGCGGCATTATCGGGCTGAGTACGGTGAACGATAAGGTCATGATGAGCTGAATGCCCATCATCACCCACAACGTTCGCTGCCACTCCTGGGGGCCCGGACGAATGAGAGGGGGTGTGTCGGGTGCCGGCGGTGCGTCCATTAGGCGGGTGCCGCCAGGGATGGCATGCGGTTGTCGCAAGCGGCGTCTTGCCGCGTCATCCGATCCCCAAGATCATGGAGACTTGCCGGCATCTGCATCCGAACTTCTGTGCCCTGCTGTTGGCCCGGCCGGCAATCCGACGCGGGCGGAGGTAGATGTCGCCTATGATAAGCGCTCCTTACCAAATGCACAGCGGGGGAAGGCGGTTCGGGGAACGCGGTTCGCGCGCGATGCGATGTTCGAACGAACCGCGGGCTGAGAAGGCCTGTGCCGGGATGCCGGGCGGCCGGCGGTGCGAAGGTCGCCTCCGCGTGATCTCTCACCCCGATCGCCGCGCCATCATTCCGCACGTCCGGCGATCGCCTCGATCTCCGCATCCGCGAGCCCCGCTTCCCGCAGCACCTCCCGCGTATGCTCGCCCAGAGCTGGCCAGAGCCGCCGCACCGACGGCGGACTGGCGGAGAACGCCGGCGCAATGGCTGGCACAGTCACCAAGCCTTCGGTCGGATGCTGCATCGGCTGGAAGAAACCGGTGTCGCGCAGGTAGTCGTCGGAAAACAGGTCGCCGAGGCTGGCGGCATTGCCGCAGGGAATGTCCGCCTCGGTGAGGATCGTCAGCCACGCGGCGGTGGTGCGGGCGCGCAATCCTTCGGTGAGTACGCTCAACACGGCATCGATGTTCAACGCACGCCCCGCCATGGAGGCGAAGCGCGGATCGTCGATCAGCTCCGGGTGGCCGAGCGCCGTCAGCAGCCGCGCATACTGTGCGTCGCTGGAGGCGATGACGCTGATGAAGCCGTCCTTCGTGGGGTAAGGGCGCCGATGCGGGGTGACCATGCGGGGATAGCCGAGGCCGCGCTCCGGCTCCGACAGCGTGCCCCAGGAGAGATGCTCCACCAGCAGGAAGGCGAGGGTGGTTTCCAGCATCGGGACGTGCACTTCCTGGCCCTGGCCGGTGCGCTCGCGATGGAACAAGGCCATACCGATCATCGACGCCAGCATGTGGCCGGTGAGCTTGTCCACCAGGACCGTGGGTGCGTAGCGTGGGGCGCCGTCCGGGCCGGCGTTCAGGGATGCCAGGCCGCTCATGCCCTGGATCAGGTCGTCGAACGCGGGGGCTTCGGCGCGCGTGCTGCCGGGGCGGAAGCCGGAGGCACTGGCATGGATCAGGCGCGGGTTGCGCGGCGACAGCGAGACGTAGTCCAGCCCCAGCCGCTTTGCCGCGCCGGGGCGCATGTTGTGCACGAACACGTCGGCCGTATCGACCAGCCGCAGCAGAGCGGCCTTGGCCGGCGGCTGCTTCAGGTCCAGCACGATGCTGCGTTTGTTGCGGTTCAGGTTGGCGAAGTAGCTGCCCATCCCTGGTGTGCGCGACGGCCCGATCCACCGCGTGTCGTCGCCGCGCGGGCTTTCGACCTTGATGACGTCAGCGCCCAGGTCGCCAAGCATTTGCGTGGCGTAGGGCCCCAGCACGATGCTGGTGACGTCGATCACACGGATGCCGGCGAGCGGTCCGGTGGCGGGCGAACAATCTGCGGGCATGCGTCTCCCCTTCTTGATGCGCCATGGGCCACAGCGTTGACCGCGGCGCGTTGCGGCGTCCGCTGGTCTTGTGGCCCTGCGATGCGGAACGGATCAAGACAGGCGGTGACGGCTTGATTGTTCGTGAGTTGCCCATCCGGCCGCAACGGCTCACGCGGCGGAGCAGGATCGTTCGAGGGTACCTGCGGCGCTAACTTTGCGTGGGTGCGGCTTTAATATTGGAACCGCAGATATACGAAGATGAATGGAGATGATTGCTTCGGAGTTCCGCTGAATCGGCGATTATCGAATTTTAGAATATACCAGGAGCAGATTACGTCGCCGGGCGGCGCGACGCGGCGAATGCAAAGGGCACGGCAGGCGTTTTCGGGGCGCATTGCGCCGGCTAAATGGAAGCTGATCCGAGGCCTTCGCATGTCCTGCTCATCATGGCAGCCGCAGGAACTTCGCAATCGGCGACCCGCGCTGCAGCAGTGCTTGCATTTCGGGGTCCTTGTCGCCGTCTTCGGCGGTCAGTGCCTCCATCGGCGCAAACAGCTCATGGCCGTGCGGCAACTGGTGCCGAGCGAAGCCATCGTAATGCTTCTGCTTGAGGCCATACAGCACGACATGGTTGCGCACGGGGAACACTGCCGGCAGCGTGGGCGGGTGGGCCAGCACGCCGATCGCCTGCCAGCGCGGCGTGGGATCGCCCGCCATGGCCGGTGCCAGCAGCCAGGGCACCGGGCACAGCGCCAGCAGGGAATGCGTGCTCGGCGCAAAGCGCGAGCGCTTGTCGAGCAAGTTCTGTAATGTCCCGCAGGCCTCGATGGCGAAGATGTCGACGAACGGCTCGGCGATCGTGCCGCCGAAGTTGAGCCAGAGGCCGTCCGGAATTGTTCGCAGCCGCGTGCTTCCCGGCAGCTTCAGAAAGGGATGGCAGTAATCCGCGTCGTCCCCGGGACGTCCGCGCAGCCAGACGTGGCGTCCGCGGCGCGGCATGCGCAGTCCCGGGGGCCGCTGGGGCCAGAGCTTCAGGCGCTCCTTGACGAGCACGTCCAGGGATTGTTGTCCGCACATCTACATCTCCCGGTAAGCGTTCAGAAATACGATACAACTATTAAGTGCAAAAACTATCAACACGATTGCAACTATTGCAAGCGGTGCGCGCACCGGAAAGGCAAAAAATCTGAATCGCCGGGGACTGGTGCGCAGTCGATCTCGTTATTATCGCGTGACTCTATCAATAACATCGCGAGCCAGCCATGGATCGTCGTAGCATCGCGTCCTACGATGCTTTGGAAAAATGCGAGTCTTCCGAGTCTCTTGACGGTTTTTCCTCAGCTATATTATCAACAGGCTGTTGATAACGTTAATCCACAGGCTGGCGTGTCACGCAATTTCACGTAGTGAAACGCAAACTCGCCGCCAATCTCATTGCCGGAAATGCTACCGCTGGTGGTGCCCCGCCTGAACGAGGCACAGCGCAAAAAAAAGCCAGGCACCACGGCGCCTGGCCTTCTTCACACTCCCCAACCTGCTTCACGCTCTCCGGTCTTCTTCAAACTCGCCGGTTTCCTTCAAACTCAAACAGGCGGGCTCAAACAAGCAGGCCTTGGATCAACCGCGCTTTGCGATCGGAACATAATCCCGCTCGGCCGCGCCGGTGTAGATCTGGCGCGGGCGGCCGATGCGCTGTGCCGGATCCTCCATCAGTTCCTGCCACTGGCTCACCCATCCCACGGTGCGGGAAACAGCGAACAATGCAGTGAACATGCTGGTGGGGAAGCCCATCGCCTTCAGGATGATGCCCGAATAGAAGTCGACGTTCGGGTACAGCTTTCGGTCGATGAAGTACTTGTCGTTCAGCGCGATCTTCTCCAGCTCCATCGCCAGATCGAGCAATGGATCGCCCTTGATGCCAAGCTCCTCCAACACGTCGTGGCAGGCCTTCTGGATGATCCGCGCGCGCGGATCGTAGTTCTTGTACACGCGGTGACCGAACCCCCACAGCATCTCGTGGTTGTTGCGATCCTTCACCTCTTCCAGGAACTGCGGGATGTTCTTCACGTGGCCGATATGCGTCAGCATCTTCAGCACGGCCTCGTTGGCGCCGCCATGTGCCGGACCCCACAGGCTGGCGATGCCGGCGGCGATGCACGCGAAGGGATTGGCCCCCGTCGATCCCGCCAGCCGCACCGTGCTGGTCGACGCATTCTGCTCATGGTCCGCGTGCAGGATCATGATCAGGTCCATCGCCTTGGCGAGTACCGGATTGACCTTGTATTGCTCCGCCGGGACCGCGTGGAACATATGCAGGAAATTTTCCGCATAGCCGAGGTCGTTGCGCGGATAGATGAACGGCTGGCCGATCGAATACTTGAACGCCCAGGCGGCGATCGTCGGGACCTTCGCAATCAGCCGGAACGCGCTGATCCTCCGACTTTCGGGATCATGGATGTCCAGGCTGTCATGATAGAACGCCGACAGCGCGCCGACCACGCCGCACATGATCGCCATCGGATGCGCGTCGCGCCGGAACCCGTTGTAAAACTGCCTGATCTGCTCATGCAGCATGGTATGCCGCATGACGCCAAGCTCGAATTCCTTGAGTTCCGCGGCGGTCGGCAGTTCGCCATTCAGCAGCAGGCAGGAGACCTCCAGGAAGGAAGACCGCTCAGCCAATTGCTCTATCGGATAGCCGCGATACTGCAGAATGCCGGCATCACCGTCGATATAGGTGATCTTGCTGTCGCACGAGGCGGTGGCGCCGTAGCCCGGGTCGTAGGTGAAGATGCCCAGCTCGCCGTACAGTTTTCGGATGTCGAAGACGTCGGGGCCGATGGTGCCACTGATCAGCGGCAGGGTTGCGGACCGGTTGGAACCGTCGAGCGTGACGGTGACGGAGCCTTTGGTGTTGGCGCTCATGCGCGTGTCCTCATGATGAAGCCGCGGGGCGGCAGTCTGGCCCCTGAGGCAAAATTATGGCGCTCCGCGCCCGGACGCAACCTTCGCGGATGCAGCAAAATCCCGTGCGGCGCACGCACAGGCAGCCGGCGCGGTCAGTTGGAGGGGTGTTCCGCGACAATCAGGGTGGTGGAGAGAACCCCGCCTTCCCGCAAAAGACGTATCTCGATCGGGTTGCCGATGCGGTCGGCGCCGATGACGGCGCGCAATCCGTGCTGGCCGCTGACGCTCTGGCCGTCGAGCGCCAGCAGCACGTCGCCCAGCCGCAGCCCCGCATGCTCTGCCGGGCCGCCGGCGGTCACGCCGACCACCATTCGACCGGATGACTGTCCGGCGACCTGGCGCAGGGTGCCCGGTACCGTGATCGGCTGCAGCGCGACGCCCAGCCAGCCACGGCGGGCGCGATCCGACAGCGGCAGGGCTTTCACGGTGGTGATGAGCGGGTCGAGGAAGCGGGCGATCGACGCGTAAGGCACGACCAGGGCTTCGCCCTGCGGGCCGGCACTGGCCATGCCCAGCAGGCCGCCGCGCGCGTCCAGGACTGCGCCGCCTTCCGGCACCAGATTGTTCGCCAGGTCGAGCATGATTGCATCGCCCAGGGAGCCGCTGCCGTTGGTGTGTCCGCGTGCAATGCGGTGGATCGCAGCCAGCCGGACCGTGGGGCCGCCATCGGCCGCGGCACCGACGGCAACGGCAAGGCTGCCCACGGCCGGATCGGCCGCGGCGCGGATGGGGACGGCGCCGGCGGGCGTTTCGAGCACCAGGCAGGCAAGGTTGGTTGCCGGGTCGCGTCGCGCCGGGCGCGCAGGCAGCAGCGCCCCGCCCGATAGGGCAAGCGAATAGCTGTCCTGTGCCGGCAGGGCTTGGTCCGACGTCACAACCATGTCGACGCGCCAGACGATGCCGGAGATCACGCGGTTGGGGCCGACCCGGATCGCGGCGACCAGCGGCGCCGCCGCTGCCGCATGCGCGGCGAGTGCGTCGGAAAGCTGCGCCAGAAGCTGCGTGACGGGTGCGTTCATTGTTGAAGCCGGCCGGTTGTGCCACGGGATCGCAGCTTTTGTGAAGCACAAGTTGCGACCGCATGGACGAACTTGCAATCTGTCGCTGACGCCTTGCGATATATCAGTTTCGTGCTGGCAAGGTTGCCGCTACGCCTTATGCGTGGCACGCTCCGTCGCGCCAATGCATGGAATCGCGCACCGTGACACTGATCCTGGCCAGCCGGCCGAATGTGTATTCGTCCAGCCCGCTCGACCGCGTTGCGGCGCGGCGCGAGGATACCGCATGGATCGAGGAACGCCTCGCGGAACCCGACACATTGTTCGTTCCGGTGTGGCGCAATCGCAACCTGGTGCGCGGCATGGATGAGGGTGCGCCCGAGGCAGTGTTCATCTCAGGTGAAGCGGCGGCGGCGCTGCGCATGCAAGGCGGGCCTTGGGCGTTCCTGGGGATGCAGGGCGAGCAAGCGGTCTTCGCGGTGGATGTCAGCACGGCCGACGATCCGCTGCCGTTGCTGCCGCAGGCGGTGGGGACGTTCGTCGATCTGCGGTCAGTGGGTTGGGGCGTGCCGAAGCCGGAAGCCGCCGTGCTGGCGCATGCGCGCGGGCTGATGCACTGGCGCGCGCGGCACCGGTTCTGCGGCGTTTGCGGCGGCGTGTGCGACGTGCGGACGGCAGGGCATATGATGGTTTGCACCGCCTGCGAGGCACAGCATTTCCCGCGCACCGATCCGGCGGTGATCATGCTGGTGACGCGCGGCGACCGTGCCTTGCTCGGGCATTCGCAGCGCTTCCCCCGCGCCAGCATGTATTCGACTCTGGCGGGCTTCGTTGAACCGGGCGAATCGCTGGAAGAAGCAGTGCGCCGCGAAGTGTTCGAGGAAGCCGGCATCCGGGTCGGCGCGGTGCACTACCATTCCAGCCAGCCCTGGCCGTTTCCCGGCAACATCATGCTGGGTTTCTACGGCGAGGGACTGACCGAGAACATTACCATCGATCCGGAGGAAATGCTCGATGTGCGCTGGTTCTCGCGCGAGGAAATTCGCGATCCGGCAGCGCATAACTTTGCCTTGCCGCGGATGGACAGTATCGCAAGGCGGCTGATCGAGGACTGGATGGCCGCGGCATGACGCGTTCCGGCGTTTGGCTGCTGCTGGCGTTGTCGCTGGCAGGGTGCAGCTCGTGGTTCGAGCCGGCGGGCAACAGCCCGGAGGCGGTGTGCCGCCGCCAGGCCTATGACGATCCGACGGTGAAGCAAATAATTGTCCGCAGCATGGGCCAGCCAAGCGCAAACCCGCAGACCCAGTTCGACTACGAGAAGGCGCTGCGCGATGCGACGAACGCCTGCCTGAAGAAGAAGGGCATCGCGGTGCGCGGCGGCGTCGAGCCGGTGCGGCCATACTGATGGCGGCGCGTCTGCCGGAGCTGCTGACGATCGGCTATGAGGGCTGCACGATCCAGGACGTGCTGGGGGCGCTGGCTGCGGCTGACGTGGAACTGGTGATCGACGTGCGCGCCATGCCGCGCTCCCGCAAGCCTGGCTTTTCCAAACGCCAGCTTGCAGCGGGACTGGATGAAAAGGGCATTCCGTACGTCCACCTGCAAGGCCTGGGCACGCCAAAAGCCGGTCGTGATGCGGTCCGCGCCGGGCATCCCGAGATCATGGAGAGGATCTTCCGCGAGCATATGGAATCGGATCGCGCGCAGGCCGACCTGGCGCAGGCGAAGTCGCTGGCGCGGGAAAAACGCGTCTGCCTGCTGTGTTTCGAGCACGACCCGGCCTGCTGCCATCGCCGTATCGTGGCGGAGATGATTGCGCAGAAGAGCAGACAGCCGATTAGAGATCTTTGACGGGCGGGATCGGCGCCGCGATGTTTCATCCAGATGCGGGTCGCGCGCCGGGCCGGCGGCCACTTCGCAACGACGCACAATGGCCGGTCTGCCAGATCTTCCCCTCAGGCCCGCAAATGCTCGGGAATCCGCAGCCCCAACCGTGTGGGCACGTTCCACACTTCGTGCACCTGCCGAATAACGCGGAAGCCGGCGCGGAGATATGTCGGCAGCGCGCGCGCATGATCGGCGGTGCAGGTATTCACCGTCATCCCGCGCGCCCCACGACGCCACACTGTATCAACTGCCTGGCGCAAAAACGCATAGCCGATGCCCGTGCCGACCGCCCAGGGCATCAGCCCGAAATAGCCGAGATTGACGTCCGGCCAGTAGCGCGCGTCGAGCTCGAAGAAGCCGCCCGGCTCGCCGCGGCCGTACAACGTGTGAATACTCACCGCGGGATCGCGCAGCAATGCGGCCAACTCGCCGTCCGGCGTGGTGCGGCGCAGCCACCACACATAGTCCGCGCCGACCGTATTGTAGAGGTAACGATAGAACGGCACCGTGGGGGCTTCGGCGCGCACCACCTGCCAGCCTGGCGGCAGCGCGGGTGCCATCTCGGCCGGCGGCCGGTCCATCCGCAGGAAGGTGACCGTGACGCTGACGCGCACGACCGGTTCCATCCCGATTGCTCTCCTTTCGTTCGCGGCGGCACAGCGTAGCCGATCGTTCGCCTGCGCGGAAGTTGCGATGGTTCGTGGCTTCAGCGCTTGCCTCGTGATGGCCGGGCTTGACCAGGCCATCGTCCAAGGCAGCGCGCGAAGCAGCCGCCCGATCGATGGCGCGTAGATGGCCGGGTCAAGCCCTGCCATGACGGGCGGTTTCTAACCCCAGCCGCGCGCCAGCTTACGCACGGCCGTGGATGCATTGCGCCGGCCCTCGCCGGCGTAGTCCTCGTGCCAGTCTTCGATCTTCGCCGGATCGTAAAGGTAGTTCACCATCAGCGTGGCGCTCTCCTTCGCGCCCTTCTCCGATGTATCGCCCAGCATGTTCAGACGCTCGACCCGCGCGCCGTTGGACAGGTGGAAATGCGCCACCGGATCGCGCGCCCGCTTCTTGTTGTTGGGCGCGTTCTCATTCAGCAGGTAATAGGCGCACAAGCGCACCAGCACCGGCTCGGCCGTCTTGCGCAACGCCGCATCGCGCCACCAGCCACGACGGTCCAGGATGGCTGCCAGCGACGCCGCGCCGGATTCCATCGGTATGGCGGAGCCGAGGCTTGCCGATTCGTCGGCCGATAGCAGGCCCGGTTCGTCAGCGGCCAGTTTCTCATCCAGCCAGCGCCGGAAACCCGGGATCGGCGACAGGGTCGCGAAGGTGCGCAGGTTGCGGAACTCCCGCGACAGCAGGTCCACCACGCGCTTGATCAGGAAATTGCCAAAGCTGATACCGGCCAGCCCCTGCTGGCAGTTGCTGATCGAATAGAAGATCGCAGTATCCGCCTCGCGCGAATCCTGCAGCGGTGCCTTCTCATCGAGCAAGCTTTGCACGCTGCCGCCAAGGCCTTTCACCAGGGCGACTTCGACGAAGATCAGCGGCTCGCCCGGCATGCGCGGATGGAAGAACGCATAGCAGCGCCGATCCGAATCCAATCTGTTCTTCATGTCGCGCCAGGAGCGGATGGCATGGACCGCTTCATAATCCACCAGCTTTTCCAGCAACGCCGCGGGGCTGCTCCAATCGATGCGCGCCAGTTCGAGGAAGCCGATGTCGAACCACGCCGCCAGCAAGCCGCGCAAGTCGGCTTCCAGCGCGGCCAGCAGGCGATCCTCCTTGCGGATCTTCAGCAGGAAGGCCCGCAGATCGACGAGGAACTTGGGGCCATCGGGAATGGTGGTGAACTGGGTGAGCAATTTCAGCCGCGGCGGTTCCAGCGCCTGGCGCAGTTCCGCGGTGGCAACGGCGCGGTCGGCCGGATCGGCGGCTTTCTGTACGTCGGCATAGGCGTGCGCCACCCCGTCGGCATCCGAATCGAAACCGGCCAGCGTCCGCAGGAAGTGCTTCCGTCCCGCGTCATCCGACGCGAGATAGGTCGTCGCCAGCCGTGCCGCGCGGTTGCGGGCGCTGACCTCGCCGCCGCGGCCGTGCAGGCAAGCGCGCATCTGGGCTTCCAGCGGTTCGTCCGGTTCGGCGGCGACGCTGGCCGCCATATCACGCCAGACGGTCGTCAGGCGGCGGATCGCGCGATCCAGCAGACCGGTGGCAGCGGCGTCACTCATGCAGGTACCCCTTGCGGCGCGCCGATAATAGCCCGCCCGGCGAGGAAGTGGATGGCGATGTCGTTGCCGCAAGAGCACGAGGCAGTGCGGCAAGCAGATCTTCGGCCACCATGCCGGGACCGTGGCAGGCGGCGGCGCGGCCGTGCAGCCAGGCACCGGCGGCGGCGGCTTCCCATCGCGGCATGCCCTGCGCGAGCAAGCCGGCAATGATCCCCGCCAGCACATCGCCTGCGCCGGCCGTGGCCAGCCAGGGCGGGGCGGAGGCGTTGATCGCGGCCCGCCCGTCCGGCGCAGCAATAATAGTGTCGTTGCCCTTCAGCAGGACGACCGAACCGGTGCGCGCTGCGGCGGCGCGCGCGGCGGAAAGACGGTCTTCGGGCGCGCCAAACACGCGGGCGAACTCGCCGGCATGCGGGGTGAGCACGGCCGCGCCGCGGAAGGCATCGGGCTTGCCGGCAAACGCCGTAAAGGCGTCGGCGTCCGCCACCACGGTCCGCCGTGCCGCGATCAAAGCCGGAAGCGCGGCACGCGCTGCGTCCGCCCCCAGCCCGGGGCCGCATACCCAAACCTGGCGGCGCTTGTCCTGCAGCAGTTCCTGCAGCGGCGATTCATTGACGATCAGGCCGGGCGAGCCGGCGCGGTACACGTCGCCCCCGCTGGGCGCGGCGATGGTCACCATCCCGGCGCCCGCGCGCCGGGCTGCTTCGGCCGCGAGCCGCGCTGCGCCGGTCATTGCGGCGCCGCCCAGCACCGTGACGTGGCCACGCGAATATTTGTGTCCCTCCGGCGTCAACCGGGGCAGAGGCCAGAGTTCTGGCAGGTTGGCGAACGTGTTGGGCTTCGCCTGATCCAGCGCCGCGACGGGCAACCCGATATCGGCCAGGATAATCTCGCCGCAGCGTTCCCGCCCGGGCAGCAGCAGATGGCCTGGTTTCAGGCGGAAAAACGTCACCGTCAGCGCCGCCTGCGGTGCGAAGCCGCGGATCGCACCGGTTGCGCCATCCAGCCCGCTCGGCACGTCCACCGCGACCACACGGCTGGCGGCCCGCAACGTCTCCGCCGGCAAGCCATCGACGTCGCGCGCCAGGCCGGCGCCGAACACGGCATCGATCACCAGGATGGCGCGGGCCGCTTCCTCCGGGGCGAAGCGCACCGCCGGCCCGTGCCACTGTGCCGCGGCCCAGTTGGCGTCGGTTCCGGCACCCGGCGCTGCCAGTGCGGCGACCGCGACGGGCCAGCCCTGCTGGGCCAGCAGACGTGCCGCGACGTACCCGTCTCCACCATTGTTTCCTGGTCCGCATAGAACCAGCGTGCGGCAGGGGCGGAGCCGCGCCTGCACCGCGCGCGCCACCGCACGGCCGGCGTTCGCCATGAGCACCCGGCTCGACACGCCGAGGCCGGGAGACGCGGCATCCGCCCGCCCCATTTCGTGCGGAGTCAGCAATTCGGCATGGCCGGCCAATGCTTGCAACCAGGCGGCATCAAACCTCATGGCGGACTCCGCTATCTTTGCGCGTTGGCGATCCTTCGAGGCGACCGGCCCAATCCGGATGAATGGGGTGGCGATCATTCGCCGGCGTCATAGCCGCACAAGATCAGTGGCAAGAAAAGGCCGTTCGCCGCGCTGGCGTCCGCGCGCCAAGCTCAACCCTGCTCTACGGGCTTCGCATGGCTCATCTGCCAGAGGCACAACATCCGGCAAACATCAGATAGTGCGGGTTTTCGAACTCATATGGATGCGGAAAACCGCCAACAGGCCAGGACACGGCACTGCAAATATTACCGACTTGCAATTTGACGGCCCGGGGAAGGTTCTGGGTGCGACATTTCGCGCGCGGTGGTTGTGCAAGACTTTGTTGCTGGCAACCCGGCTTTGCACGACCAGACTTAGTTCCAGCCGGAATTATCTTGCTCGTCCGGATAAACCCTCTCGACGGCGGGACAAAGAAATGCAACACAGCCCCGCTTCCAGGAAGCGCACAATGCGACGCCTGGCGCAGAAGATGAACGACGGGCCGCAGAGGCGCCCAGAGGGAGAGACGAATGGATCATCTGAAACTACCCGTGGGCCGGCGTACGCTGATCAAGGGGGGCGCTGCGCTTGGGGCTATGCAACTCGCATCGCCCTTCATCGTCAAGGCACTTGGCGACGAGCCGGTGAAGATCGGCATGGTGGACCCGCTCACCGGCAGCCTGTCCGCGCTGGCGCAAAGCGAAGTCGAGGGCGCCAAATACGCCGTTGCCGAAGTCAACAAGAAGAACGGCATCCTCGGCCGCCAGGTCGAGCTGCTGGTGGAAGACTCCGCCAACGACGTCGGCACCGGCGTGCAGAAGACCCGCAAGCTGATCGACCGCGACCATGTGGACGTGATCTTCGGCGA
>Ga0335075_10006297_pt1 | contig 18328 bp, 17 predicted proteins | sample Lox_Sample_24_FD_206723 | JGI IMG/M metagenome (GOLD analysis project Ga0335075, IMG submission 206723) | Soil microbial communities from Loxahatchee National Wildlife Refuge, Florida, United States - Lox_Sample_2.4 | ecosystem: Environmental > Terrestrial > Soil > Wetlands | place: USA... | reverse complement strand
CGCCGCCGCCGAGAATAAGGACATCGAAAACGTGGGTCACTTTGAAGGTGCCGAGGCAGAGAACTTCTCCATTATGCCTTGGTGGTCTTTTTCGTGAGCAGACGGATTGGACTACTCTGGATTTATGCCGCAAGGAAAACTGTCTGCGATCGTTGGATTCCATCAGGACGAGCAGCAGGATTGGGTTGCGGATTTATCCTGCGGGCATGCGCAACATGTGCGCCATCGACCGCCGTGGATGCTGCGACCGTGGGTTATCGAAGAAGAGGGACGCAGGCAGCACATTGGAATCCAGCTGATGTGCAAAGACTGCGGTCAAGCAGACGAGACCTAAGCAGCGGTTGGCGAGGATGGTGGAAACTTTCTTCCAGTCGGCTTGCGTGTCAGCAGGTAAATCATGCCCAGAATAACCAAGATTGTGAAGCACGCGGCGAAGCCGAGCACCCGCAGAATAGAAACCGTATAACGTCCGGAAGATGGGTTGTAGTTGCAGCAGTAGAGCAGAAACAGGTCGGCCGCGCTGCCAATTTTGTGGTTCGAGGCGTCGACCATTGCCAGGCGCAAATCGCGCGGCTGATATTGGATGCCAGAGAAATATTTTGACAGCCGACCGTCCGGAGTCGCGACCATAATGACGCTGGAGTGGGCGAACTGGTCCATCTTTCCGTCTGGGCCGGGAACGCGCACGTAGTGAAAACCGGTCGCTTCGCTCAATGCATCGATCGACGGTTGTTGGCCCGTGAGGAAATGCACGCCGGAAGCAGCTCCAGGATCGCCGAGCCAGCTAAGGAATAATTGCTTTTCGCTGGCAGCCTGCGTCGCCGTGTCTTTGGGATCGAAGCTGGCGATGACGACCTCGTAATCCTTGCCGGCCTTAAAGCCGGTCTGCTTCAAGGCGTCGGCAGCTCCATGCATCACTTGCGGGCATAGCATGCCGCAACTGAAATATACCTCCGCCAGAACGACAGGCCGCTTGCCGAAGTAATCTCCCAACGTGACCGGCTTTCCGGTGGAGTCGACATACGCTGCGCTCAACGGCAATCTGCGATTCAAGTTTTGCGCGATGCCGGCGTGTTTCAAATAAGTCGGCAGACCGCTCGACACGCTGCCCATTGAGGGGTTGCGCGCACCGCCATATTGCGCTTGGCAGAACGGACTGAAACACGCGATCAGCAGCGCCGTAATCGATGCGCCAAGACGCAGACTGAAAGCGAATGAGGAGGAAGGAGTGTGTTTGCGAATCGTGCGTAGATTGAATGCTGGCACATCTTCCATCCTAGATGAGTTTGCGAATCTCGGGTAGCGCGAGTCCTCGATTCAAGCATTCGCCGATCAAAATGCTCCGAGTTTGTCACCGGTCGTAACATAGCGGCTGCAGACATGGAGTGGTAGCCTGATCAAGGACAATCCGATTCAAAATTTGGAGATCGCAGGCAATGCAGGCAAGTTATAGTGGCATCGAGCTGCCCAAAGATGGCAAGCCGATCGAATATTCCAACGGAACGTATCAAGTACCCGACAATCCCATCATTCCTTACATTGAAGGCGACGGAACAGGTCGCGATATTTGGCGTGCATCGCAACGTGTGTTCGATGCCGCTGTTGCCAAGGCTTACGGCGGAAAACGCGCCGTGAAGTGGTTTGAAATATTTGCTGGAGAGAAGGCGTTTTCTCGTTTTCAGAACTGGCTTCCTGACGACACCGTGCAAGCGGCACGCGATTTGCGGGTTTCGATTAAGGGTCCGCTGACCACGCCTGTCGGAGGCGGCATTCGTTCGCTGAATGTCACGCTGCGGCAGATGCTGGATTTGTATTCCTGCATTCGCCCGGTGCGCTATTACCAAGGTGTTCCCAGTCCAGTGAAGCATCCGGAAAAACTCGACATCGTGATCTTCCGCGAGAACACGGAAGATGTTTATGCCGGCATCGAGTTTAAAGAGGGAACTCCCGACGCGAAGAAAATTCTAGACTTCCTGAACAACACTATGCTGACCGGTACCAAGAAAAAGATTCGCGAAGATTCAGGAATCGGAATCAAGCCAATCTCGATTACAGGAACCAAGCGACTGGTGCGAGTGGCGATTGATTTCGCACTGAAGCATCATCGCAAGTCCGTCACACTGATGCACAAGGGAAATATCCAGAAGTTTACCGAAGGCGCATTTCGCGAGTGGGGATATGAAGTCGCGGTCGATGAGTTCAGGGATTCGATTGTGACCGAGCGCGAGAGCTGGATTCTCGGCAACTTGGAATCGAAGCCGGGTCTGACGGTAGAGCAGAACGCTGCCATGATCGAACCAGGCCTCGAGCATGCACCGCAAAAGTTCCGCGATGAAGTGTATGCGGAAGTGAAGCGCGTCGTCGATAGCATCGGCATCAGTCACGGACAAGGAAAATGGAAGAAGAAGTTGCTGGTCAACGACCGCATTGCGGATTCGATCTTTCAGCAGGTGATCGTTCGCCCCGATGAATACAGCGTGCTGGCAACTCCAAACCTGAACGGCGACTACATTTCCGATGCATGCGCGGCGCAGGTTGGTGGCCTGGGAATCGCACCGGGCGCAAACGTCGGCGACGGCTATGCAGTGTTTGAAGCCACCCACGGTACTGCCCCGAAATACGCGGATAAAGATGTTATTAATCCCGGTTCCGTGATGCTGTCAGGTGTCATGCTGTTCGATTTCATCGGCTGGACCGAGGCTGCTCGACTAATCGAAAACTCCATGGAGCGCACGATTCAGCAGAAATTTGTCACCTACGATTTTGAGCGACAGATGCAAGGGGCCACCAAGGTGGGAACCAGCGAATTTGCGGCTCGAATGATTGAAAATATGGACGCGGTCGCGATGACTCGCTGATTGCCACCGAAGAAAATTTTGTAAAGGAGAAATATGCGGAAGAAAGTTTCAATTGTTGGCGCGGGCAACGTGGGAGCCACGACTGCGCATTGGATAGCAGCCAAGGAGCTGGCTGATATTGTTTTGGTCGATGTGGTCGAAGGTGTCCCGCAAGGAAAAGCCCTGGATTTGATGGAGGCGATGCCGATTGAAAAGCGGGACGTTCACGCAATCGGTTCCAACGATTACGCGGCCACGGCAAATTCCGATGTAGTTGTCATCACGGCGGGGATCCCGCGGAAGCCCGGCATGAGTCGCGATGACCTGCTGCACACAAATTTTAAGATCATGTCGGATGTTGTCAGCAAAGTGGTGGCGGCATCGCCGGACTGCTTCCTGGTGATCGTTTCCAATCCGCTGGATGCGATGGCCCAGGCTGCGTACAAGCTTTCCAAGTTCAATCGCGAGCGCGTCATTGGCATGGCCGGGGTTCTGGATTCAGCGCGATTCCGCACCTTTATCGCAGACGAGCTGAAGGTCAGTGTGGAAAATGTAACTGCGTTCGTGCTCGGAGGCCATGGCGATACCATGGTGCCGCTGGCGCGCTACTCCACAGTCGCCGGAATTCCGATTACAGAACTGATGGATGCGGCCACGATTGAACGGCTGATTCAGCGTACCCGCGATGGCGGAGCTGAGATCGTGAAATACCTTAAGACCGGAAGCGCCTTTTATGCGCCGTCGGCGGCCGCCGTTGAAATGGTGGAAGCAATCCTGAAGGATAAGAAGAAGATTCTGCCTTGCGCCGCCTACCTGGAAGGTGAATATGGCATTCAAGGCCTATTCATCGGTGTGCCGTGCAAGCTGGGAGCGCGCGGCCTGGAAGAGATCATCCAAATCAAGCTCACTGACGAGGAGCAGGCGGGGCTGCAGAAGAGTGCACAATCAGTAAAAGAACTCTGCGCCGTGATTGGCGTCTAGAACTTCTTCCTGCTCAAAGAAAAGACCCGCATCGTGCGGGTCTTTTTCTGTTGGAATTCCCGCAGATTGTTCAGCACGCTACCACGGTAAGGTTTTTCCCATGTGAATGAAGGCTCCATTCGGCCCATCTTTTGCGAGCGTAGCTAGCGCAACTGAAGTCTTCGCGCCGTCGACAATTTCCATTGGGGCCGCGTCGGTACCCATATCCGTTTTCACCCATCCGGGATGGGCGGAATTCACCTTGATGTTGGTGTCTCGCAGTTCGTGCGCCAAGTGAATCGTAAACGCATTTAGCGCCGACTTTGATGCGTCGTACGCAAAAGCTTTGCTGTTATAGATGGGAGACTTGGGATCGCTGTGCAGGGTGTTTGATGCCAGGATGCTGGATAAATTGACGATCCGTCCTGCGGGGCTTTTGCGGATCAAGGGAAGCAGAGCCTGGGTCAGCGCCACTGGAGCGAATAGATTGGTGTCGAAAGTTTTTTGCAGTGTCTCGACCGAGGTGCTGCTGGTTGTATTTTGACCCCAGCCGCCTTCTTCCGCGATGCCTGCATTGTTGACGAGAATATCGAGTTTGCCGAACTTCTCCTGAAGATACTTCACGGCTGCGTCGCGGTCCTTCGCCTGCGTCACATCCAGCTTTAAAGGTTGCGCGTCGATGCCTTCCGCTCGAAGCTTCGCAGCAGCTGCATCACCCCTGGCCGCATCGCGCGAACCTAGAACAACAGTGATGCCCAGCTTCCCCAGCTGGCGTGCGGTTTCAAACCCAATACCCTTGTTGGCGCCCGTAATCAGCGCGACTTTCTTGTTTTCGCTCATCTCTTTCCCCTGAACCCTTTCCTCACGACTTAGATCGACGTGAACGTAAAAAGGATTCAGGAACGGCAATATTTGAGCTACGCGACGCGTTCGATGGTAACGCTTTCAAGCACCACGGGAGTACGCGGCTTGTCGGACCGGTCGCGATCCACTTCAGAAATTTTGTCCACGATGTCCTGCCCTTCGACGACTTCGCCAAAAATCGTGTGATTGCCCGTCAGCCAGGGAGTCGCTGCCACGGTGATAAAGAACTGCGAACCGTTCGTGTTCGGTCCCGAGTTTGCCATCGCCAACTTGCCTGGCGTTTTAAAGCTGTGCGGCGAACCCTTGGTCTCATCTTCAAACTTATAACCCGGACCACCAAAGCCGGTGCCGGCCGGGTCGCCGCCTTGGATCATGAACTTCGGGATGACCCGGTGAAAAATGGTCCCATTGAATAACTTATCCTTGGATTTCTTGTTATTAGTCGGATGAGTCCACTCGCGATTTCCTTCAGCGAGGTCAATAAAGTTGGCTACAGTTTTCGGCGCTTCTTTTTCGTAGAGGCGGCATACGATCTTGCCCTGGGATGTCTGGAAGGTGGCGTAAGTTCCGGGTGTTTGGCTCATAATTGGCAAGCTCCTCTTAAAAGGTTGAAATCTTATCGAACGACACTATTCAGATTGCTATCGGTTGAGAATTCAAAAAGTGGGTGATCAAGGCTGGCTCGGTGCCGGCGTTGGAGCTGTTGCTGCTGGAGGTGTCGATGGTGCCGGGGCAGGCGGCATTGGCTGGCCCGGCTGCACAATCGTGACCTTATTGAGATATACCGGATCGATCGGCTTATCCTGTGCGTTTCGCGGCACCTGCGTAATCGATTCGGCGACCAGAACGCTGGCCGGATCGCATTGGCCGAAGATGGTGTAGTGCTGGTCGAGCGAAGGTTGTGGACCCACAGTGATAAAAAACTGGGAACCGTTCGTATTGGGTCCAGCGTTTGCCATCGCTAATCGGCCAGCTACATTAAACGTCAGATTTGGATCGATCTCGTCATTGAAAAAATAGCCTGGATCTCCCTCACCGGTGCCGGTAGGATCGCCGCCCTGGATCATGAATCCTGGAATCACTCGATGAAACGTGGTGCCGTTGTAAAACGGTTTTCCATGCACCTTCTTATGGGTAGCAGGATCTGTGTATTCCTTGGTGCCCGTTGCCAGTCCAATAAAATTAGCAACCGCAATTGGGGCTTCCTTGGCATAGAGCCCGCACGTCATTCTGCCCATGGAAGTATCCAGCACAGCCGTTGGACCGTCCGGCGCGACGGGCGCCTCAATGTGAGCCGTTGTTGCCGGATCGTCGGGCAAAGAATCGGTTGCTGCAGGAGCGGACTGCTGCGATTGTGCGGCAGAATCGTTCGACGGTTGCGGTGTGGTTTGTTGTTGCTGCTGCGACGTCTGTGAATGGTCGGTGATGGGAGCGGCGTACATCTGTCCGTAGACGACAAGGCTGAACAGGGCGATTGAATACAGAAGAGGGAGTCGAAAACTTGAACGAACCATCACTCCGTATTGTAACGGTTTGGGAAAATCCCGTGATCATGCCGTGATTTGAGTTTTGAAATTTGAACGCGACCGAGAAATGCGTTTGGTCCGGCGCGAAGTCGTGGCGAAGATGGTTCGAACTCAAGGGGCTCCCAACCTCCCTCCAGGTTCCGTGTAAAAAGTACGCACAACGCCATGTTTTTCTAGGTTCTAAAATTCCCAAAATGGGAAAACGTCCCACCTTGGTAACGCTAAAAGTAACCTGAACTGTGGAAATACGCACACGATCCGAGTAGTTTACGGATTGAAACCAATTTCCACATTGCGAACGACATTCATACGACAGGTTGTGGCACCTCGCGTGCATCATCGTAAGCACAACCATCTTAATACGTAAGTTTTACAGCTAAATCGGAGAGTCAATGCGCCCCTGGATCCCCACCGCGTGCGTAGTCATGCTGCTGTGTCTTGTGTCCTTCGGATGTGCCGGAGGGTCTCCATCCACTGCGGGTTCCACCCTTACATCCCCTACAAATCCGGTTACTTCTCCAGTTACTGATCCAGTTACTACATCGGTTACCAATCCCGCTTCGGTGTCAATCGTAATTAGCGATCCCGCCGCCTGCAAAGGATCCGGCGGGCCGTTTACTCATGTCTACGTCACGATTGCGGATGTGCAGGCCAGTACTAACGCAGATGCGGCGCCGAACGATCCGAGTTTCGTTGATCTGACGCCTGGTCTCTCCGCAGCTCCGAAGCAGGTGGATTTGATGGGACAAGCCAACAGTAGCTGTTTCTTGGCTTCGCTGGGTGTCGGTCAGCAAGTGACGGCTGGAAATTATGAGCAGGTGCGCATCTTTCTCGCGCCTGATTCGCATGCGTCCAGTATTTCGAATAATGCATGCGGGGCCTCGTATGCAAACTGCCTGGTGCGCACCGACAACAGTCTGCATGACTTGGTGCTTCCGACCGCTGCGAGCCAGGGAATTGAACTGATGGGGAACAGCATTATCAACGGGAGTATTGCGTTCAACGCCGGCGATAATCCGTATATCGATCTGAATATCGATGTGTGCTCGTCCATCCTGGCGGCAGCCAACGGCGAATACGAACTAAATCCAATCATTCATGCCGGCCTGATTCCGTCGAGCGGCAGCACCATCAGCGGCACAGTTGTCAGCTCGAAAACGGGGCAACCGCTGTCCGGCGGCAGCGTCGTGGTTGCGCTGGAACAAAAGGACCCGGCGACAGGGATCGACAGGATCCTGATGCGCACGTCCGCAGGTAGCGATGGCACCTTCATTTTGTGCCCGGTGCCCCAGGGAACCTATGATCTGGTCGCGGTCGGCGTGGATGGAGCGAGTGTTTCCTATTCGGCAGGTGTGGAGATGGGCATCCAGTCTGGACAACTGGCGGACAAAATTCCGCTGGTGCCTGGATCGCAGCAAGGGACGTTGGAAGGGCTGATCACGACGCAGGGTACGGGCACAAATCCCCTGGGCGTTTCGCTGGCGGTACAGGCAGGCGCGCTGCAGCAGATCGCGACCGACGGGGCCACGATCACCGTGCCGTTGCTGCCCGGCCAGAGTCCGTACGACGAAGCCATGTTGACGACAGATGGATCCAGTTGTGCTGGCGGTGTGGACTGCGCGCCGTTTTCCATGCAACTGCCCACGTCAACCCCGAATGTTGTGGCTTGTTCTGAACAAACAGCGCAGTTCAAGCAACAGCAGGGGAGCACACCCGGATATACCGCGGAGTCTGTGGCTGCAATTCCGGGCACTGGCACTGAAGCTGCGTGTACATCAGGCAGCCTGGAAGCGCCCAATGGACCAGTATCGGTTCGCTCAGGCGAAACTACGATGGCTTCTGCAATCGGCTTTAAACAGTGTCAGTAGGACACTGTGGAATCGAAGTCACGATGATCCGTTGATGATTGGCGATCAAGTGAACGCGCGATGAATTCTCTGGTTGCTTCAAGAATAGCCACTGAATGAGGACAACCCGGCTTCGCGTAATTTCATCTTCTACCTAAAAGGAAGGTGGAATGATGACAGATCTTCGCGAATTGAACAAAGACACTCCGGTAGAAGGAAAAAGGGATCCTGGGTCAGCAGCCGATGACGCTGCGCAATCACATCGTCGAGTGGAGCGTGAGGCTAACAAGGCAGCGGAACGCGGGATCGATCGGGAGCAGAAGGACGACGCTGGTGAATTCAGCAACGTAGGTCCTGTATAAACGTTTCGTTTCGAGATGGAAATGATGGAACAGCAGAATTCAGTCGTAAAAGACTGATTGGGCGACAGCCCTCCCCCCAGTCTCGCATTGGTCTCTCAAGGAAATCTGAGACCGATGCGAGACTTTCCATTTCAGCTGCCTTTGAAATCTTCCTGTCGACGGTCCAACGATCAATTTCCTCCCGGGAAACTTTGGTTCGATCGAGGATGCGCCAAAACAACCCCCCTTCCTTGACTGTGCCCCTATCGCGCTCCAATAATAGAAGTTGACTCTTCCGTGTCCCTTCCTGCCAGTTGGATGGCGGTTTCTACGCATACCGCGTGGAGTCCCGTGTGCCTTCGACGGGAATCGGTCGCGCATGACCCGCATCGAATCCGTAGTCTCGAGCATCAGGATAGAGCGGGATCAAGAATCCTCAACCAAACGCAGGGTCTGGAGATTCATGAACTACTTCGATAAGGTTGGCAAAACTTCATGAGCGCAACGATGAGCGCAGAGCTTCGCCCGCGCAGAAATCGTGCGGTCACATTCTGGCAGTCCACAAACGGGAAGAAAGTCGTCATGGCAGTTACCGGCGCCCTGATGTTTCTATTTGTGATTGGTCATCTGCTCGGCAATCTGCAGGTGTTTGAAGGGCCGGAAAAAATCAACGCCTACAGTCATTTTCTGCACAGCATTGGCGAAGTGCTCTGGATTGTCCGAAGCGTGTTGATTATCGCGATCATCCTCCACATTACGGCGACGGTGCAATTGGCATTGCGAAACAAGAGGGCGCGTCCGATCGGCTACTCCCGCAAAGAGGCCATCAACTCCTCGTACGCTTCGCGCACCATGTATTGGAGCGGACCCATTGTCCTGGCGTTCATCATCTTTCATCTGCTGCAGTTTACCGCCGGATACATCCATCCCGAGGCGCAGTTTATTCCAGGCGATGTCTACCACAATCTGGTTTCCGGCTTTCAGGTCTGGTGGGTTTCGGCGTGGTACATCTTCGCGATTATTCTCCTGGGTTTCCATTTGCGCCATGGCATTTGGAGCATGTTTCAGTCGGTGGGAATCGCCCATCCTCGTCACACGCAGAACTTGAAACGCGCTGCGCTCTTGATTGCAACTCTGATTGTCCTGGGATACATATCGATCCCGATTAGCATTCTGCTTGGACTCGTGAGATAACATGACACTCGACGCAAGAATCCCTTCCGGAGCGATTGAACAGCAATGGGCCAAAGCCCGCTTCGACATGAAGCTGGTCAATCCTGCCAATAAGCGCAAGCATTCTCTGATCGTCGTTGGTTCTGGCCTGGCGGGAGCCTCCGCATCGGCATCGCTCGGCGAGCTGGGTTATAACGTCAAATGTTTTTGCTTTCAGGATTCGCCCCGTCGCGCGCACTCCATCGCAGCGCAGGGCGGCATCAATGCTGCTAAAAACTATCCCAACGACGGAGAGAGCATCCACCGGCTTTTCTATGACACGGTGAAGGGCGGCGACTTTCGCGCGCGCGAAGCCAATATCTATCGGCTGGCGGAAATCAGCAATCACATCATCGACCAGTGTGTCGCCCAGGGTGTTCCGTTCGCACGCGAATACGGCGGAACCCTGACGAATCGATCCTTCGGCGGCGCGCAGGTTTCGCGTACCTTCTACGCTCGCGGACAGACGGGACAGCAGTTACTCCTTGGCGCATACCAGGCGTTGGAACGCCAGGTCCATGCCGGCACCGTGACCATGATTCCTCGCACAGAAATGTTGGACCTGATTGTCATTGATGGTCAGGCAAGAGGAATCGTCACTCGCAACTTGGTGACGGGAAGATTCGACGTTCATCTGGCAGACGCTGTGATCCTGGCGACCGGCGGCTACGGAAACGTCTACTATCTGTCGACCAACGCCAAGGGTTCGAATGCCACCGCCATTTGGCGTGCTCACAAGCGTGGTGCGCTGTTCGCCAACCCCTGCTTTACGCAGATCCATCCCACGTGCATTCCGGTCTCCGGTGAGTACCAATCGAAGTTGACGCTGATGAGCGAGTCGCTACGCAACGATGGACGCATCTGGGTGCCAAAGATGAAAGGCGACAAGCGGCCACCGAACGAAATTCCTGAAGATGAACGCGATTATTACCTCGAGCGCCGCTATCCCAGCTTCGGCAATTTGGTGCCGCGCGATGTCGCGTCTCGCAATGCAAAAGCGGTTTGCGATGAAGGGCGCGGCGTAGGGAAGACCGGGCTCGGCGTCTATCTAGATTTCTCTGAGGCCATCGCGCGCCTGGGCGAGAAGACAATTCGTGAGCGCTACGGAAATCTGTTTGACATGTACCAGCGCATCACGGATGAAAACCCTTACAAGGTGCCGATGCGCATCTACCCGGCGATCCATTACACCATGGGCGGCCTCTGGGTGGACTATCAACTGCAGACCACCATCCCAGGGTTGTTTGTTTTGGGCGAGGCGAATTTCTCAGATCACGGTGCGAATCGCCTGGGTGCCAGCGCGTTGATGCAGGGACTTTCAGACGGCTACTTCATCATTCCGTACACGGTAGGAAATTACCTGGCGACAAACAAATTCGCTAAGGTCGATAATTCCCGTCCTGAAGTGCAGAATGCTTTGAACGAAGCCCGGCAGAAGATCGACAAGCTGCTCGCAATCAAAGGGAAGCGCACCGTCGATTCTTTCCATCGCGAGCTGGGCAAAATTGTGTGGGACTACTGTGGCATGGCGCGCACCGCGGAGGGACTTGAAACTGCGATTGAAAAAATTCGCGCGCTGCGTAAGGAATACTGGCAGAACGTGACCGTTCCCGGCAGCGGAGATGATCTGAATCAGAGTCTCGAGAAGGCTGGTCGCGTCGCCGATTTCTTTGAGCTCGCAGAGTTGATGTGCATTGATGCCCGCGATCGGAACGAGTCTTGCGGCGGCCATTTCCGTGAGGAGTATCAAACGCCGGACGGCGAAGCTCAGCGCGACGATGAGCACTATTCGTATGTTGCTGCCTGGGGCTATCGCGGTCCTGATGCGCCCCCTGAACTGAACAAGGAACCGCTCGAGTTCCACTACGTTCATCCGAGCCAGAGGAGCTACAAGTAATGAAACTCACATTGAAAATCTGGCGGCAGAAGAACTGCAAAGAGAAGGGCAAGTTCGTCACCTACGCGGTCGACAATGTCGATCCGGAAATGTCGATGCTGGAATGCCTCGACGTGCTAAATGAGTCGCTGATCGAGCGTGGGGAAGAGCCGGTAGCCTTTGAACATGATTGCCGCGAAGGCATCTGCGGCTCCTGCGGCTTCATGATCAATGGCGTGGCCCATGGTCCGGAGCGCGCAACCACGGTCTGCCAGTTGACCATGCGGCACTTCAAAGATGGCGACCAGTTGGTGATTGAGCCGTGGCGTGCGCTGGCGTTCCCTCTTATCAAGGACCTGGTGGTCGAGCGTCGTGCCTTCGATCACATTATTGAGGCTGGCGGCTACATCTCGGTTTCGACCGGTCACGCACCGGATGGCAATACGCTTCTCGTCGGCAAAGAGACAGCGGATCAAGCCATGGACGCCGCTTCCTGTATCGGCTGTGGCGCCTGCGTGGCAGCCTGCCCGAATGCCTCCGCTGCACTCTTTACCGGAGCGAAAATTGCACACCTTGGAATTCTTCCCCAGGGTGGTCCGGAACGCGATCGTCGCGCCTTGCGCATGGTCGCACAAATGAACGCTGAAGCCTTCGGCAATTGCACCAGCATTGGCGAGTGTACTGGCGTATGCCCCAAAGAAATTCCTTTGGGCGTGATCGCCACCATGAATCGCGACTACCTTTGTGCGAGCATGAGAAAACGTGAAGATGTCGAGGTTGATATCGCTCCGGCGATTGAACTGCCGGCGAAGATATAGCTTCGCCGCGACCTATAAATTCTTCGCTTCACGCTGGCTTGGAATCAGTTGTGTCAGCAAACGGCGCAGCGCATGCCCGCGATGGCTGATTTTATATTTCTCTTCAAGACTGATTTCCGCCATCGTCTGATGCAATTCCGGCACATAAAACAAAGGATCGTAGCCAAAGCCTCCGCTACCTTGAGGAATTTCGAGAATGGTTCCTTCCACGGTGCCATGCGCAACCGCGATGCATTCTCCGTCGCGGGCAGCCGCCAGCACACAGCGGTAGCGGCCAGTGCGCCGTAGCGGCGGAACGTCGCGCATATTTTCCAGCAGGAACCTATTGTTGCGCGTGTCGCTGTCAGTTGAATGGATTGGCTCAGGATCGAAGCCTGCGTCAGTGGCATAGCGCGCGGAGCGTACACCCGGTGCGCCGTGCAATGCATCGACCTCCAAGCCGGAATCGTCGGCCAGCACGATTGCGTCCGGTGCATGGCGGCTGTATTCAATCGCCTTGATGCGGGCGTTTTCTTCGAATGTGGCGCCGTCTTCGGCTGGCGGATCAATGCGCTCCATTCCTGGAAGACGAACAAAAGCAACTTCGTGTGCGTGCGGCTTGGCAGCTAATTCGAAATCACGAAGTTTTCCAGGATTTGTAGTCGCGACGTGGAGTAGAAGTGGCATCGTTGAAATCGATCCATAGCCGAAGATGAGGGTGAGGTTGGTCGCGCTTGGTCAAGACTTTCTAATCACGCAGACAGAGATGAGATGCCAATATCTACTTGGCAGGTGCCACCGCGGCGACTTGCATCGTCATTCCAGATACCGTGCCTTTGACCACTGCGGGCGCACCGGCAAGCGCATACAGTTCCTTCTTGACCTCAGGGTTGGCCTGCAGCGTATACACCTTATCACCTACGACGAGCGCGTACGGAGCACCCATGCCGACGCATTCACGCGTACACTGTTGCGCACTGGCCCCGGCCATCATATGGTGCGCACCGCACATCTGATCGCTGACGATGCCTCTTAGTGTTGTGGTCTGAGCGCTGGCAACACCGGCGGACAGCATGGCCGCGATCGCGAGTGCACCGGGCACGTAAAAAGTTTTCATACGAATTTCCTTTCAGATGGGGGGATTGATTCTGCCGTGATCCGTCCAGACAGAACCTTCAGTATAGCGGCTTCGAGTTCGCGTTCGATAGAAACGGTTGCAAGGGACATCCTTCGCATCGTGGCGTAGTGCCGCAATGACGCTTGCCGACTTCGACGATCAACGCGTGCAGTTCGTTGGCGTGGCGTGCGGTCTCTTCGCGGGTGGGGCTGGCAATCGCCCCGTCCCCAAGAGCCTGCAAGTCCGCATAGCGTGCGTTGGCGGGAAGAAGTTCGTGCCGCGCGACCACACGCCGTAGATACTCGTCAACCACAAACACTGGGTGTCCGAGCGCGTACAGCAGAATGGCATCGGCGGTTTCCGGTCCAACTCCGGGCAGCGCAAGCAATTGTGTGCGCAGCTCCGCGGTGGGCGCCATTGCCATCTGTTCCAGCGAACCACTGTAGTGCTTGTCCAGAAATTGGACGAACGCTTTGATGGAGGATTTTTTTCGCTGAACAAAGCCAGAAGGTCGAATCAGCTCGCCCAGTTTTTCCTCTGAAATTTGCCGAATGCCTTCGATGCTGAGCACTCCGGCCTCGCGCAGGTTCGCGATGGAACGTTCGACGCTGCGCCACGCTGTCGCCTGCGTCAGGAATGCACCGATCACGATCTCAAATGGTGTCTCGGCCGGCCACCACTTTCGGTTTCCGTAGGCGTCAAGTAGAGCCGTGTACATTTTGCGCAATTGCAGTTCGGATTGTGACCCTTCAGACATGCTTGACGATTTGTGGTGATGGCGACTCATGAAGTCTTCATGCGCTGGCAGCGTCCCAGCTCTCCTCAGTATCCTATGTCTTATGAAGGTACATACGGAATACCTGATCATGCAGACGCCTCAGCGGCGTGAAATTGTCCACATCACACCGCAGGTGGAAGAGATTGTTCGTCGCAGCGGAATCCAGGACGGGCTATGCTTCGTATCGCCGATGCACATTACTGCCGCGGTCTACGTGAACGACCTGGAAGAAGGACTCATCGAGGACATCATGGAATGGCTGGACAAGCTCGCGCCCGTGGGTCCGGATTATCGGCACCATCAGACCGGAGAGGATAATGGAGATGCGCATCTGAAGTCGTTGTTGCTACATCACGAAACAACTTTGCCCATCACCGGTGGCAAGCTCGATCTAGGTCGATGGCAGCGTGTCTTTTATGCGGAATTTGACGGCCAAAGACGCAAGCGTGTCATTGTGAAAGCCATGGGCGTAACGGAATAGGGCTACGACGCAAATTTTTGTATTATTTGCGCACCCGCGCTAGATCGTCTGGTGGGACGCTGCCGGTTGATTTCGTTGCGCGAATGCGCCGAACCAGCGCACTTTCTTGTGGTGCAATTCTCAGTCATACTAGGTTGCATGTCCGCCAATGATAGCGAACTCGCCCGCCTGGTCGAGGAACTGAACCGCTCTGTTGCCCGCGCGCCGCGTGTCGGTGACAAAACCGCCACAAGTCCTCGCGATCTCGATCAGCTTCTTTCTCTTGCGGCTCAACGGCAGGCATCCGACCTGCTGCTCGTCGCCAATTCGCCCATCGCATTTCGCGTTAACGGGGCTTTGGCGACAGCCAGCAGCACCCTTATATCGTCCGATGAAGTGCGTAGCTATTTGCAACCGCTGCTGACCGGCACGCTGTCGCAGGAGCTTGAGAGGAATCGCTCGGTCGATTTTTGTTTTATGCGCCCCAATATTGGCCGTTTTCGCGCCAATGTTCACTATCAGCGTGGTAGTCTCGCGGCTGCAATTCGTCTACTTCCCGCGCAAATCCCATCGCTCGATTCGCTCCATCTCCCCGCCATCCTGGCCCAACTCGCCGATCGCCGCCAGGGTTTTGTCCTCTTCACCGGCCCGACGGGTTGCGGAAAGACGTCCTCCCTCGCCGCACTCATTGACTTGATCAACGCTCGACGTCGCGATCACATTATCACCATTGAAGACCCGATCGAGTATGAGCATCCCAACCGCAGCTCGATTGTGGAACAGGTGGAGGTGGGTACCGATGCACGGGGATTCGCGGAAGCGGTGCGTTCAGTCCTACGGCAAAATCCCGACGTGATTCTGATTGGTGAGATTCGCGACGCAGAAACGATGTCGGCAGCGCTGACGGCCGCGGAAACTGGTCACCTTGTTCTTTCTTCGCTGCACACAAATGACACCGCTCAAACCATCAGCCGTATCCTCGACGTGTTTCCTACGGGACACCAGCAGCAAATCCGGCAGCAACTATCGTTGGCGTTGCTGGCCATCGTGGCGCAGCAACTTGTCCCTGCGTCGAACGGCACCGGGCGTTATCCGGCAACCGAGGTGATGATGGCTAACTTCGCCATGCGTAACCTGATCCGACAGGGCCACGACCACCAGATTCGTTCGCAGATCATGATCGCCCGCAGTGAAGGCATGATGACCATGGATCAATCCTTGGGTGAGCTTGTTCGAGCGAATCGAATCTCTCGCGAGACCGCTTTTGCCCACTGTCATCAACCAGATGATCTGCGACGGCAACTGGATACAGTGAGCGCTTGAAAGAGTCTTCAGAAACAGTGCAAGTGACGTCGATTGCGGTCCATTCATCGATGTTGTGAAGGCATCAGCTGACGACGGAAAGCTCTTCTTCCAACATCTGTTTTTCGTGCAGCTGCGTGTAGTAGCCGTTTCGGGCAACCAGCTCATCATGCGTCCCCAACTCAACGACGGAACCGTCCACCAACACAGCAATCTGATCGGCGTGGCGCACGGTTGATACACGGTGGGAGATGAAGATTGTGGTGCGGCCGCGCATGGCTTCCGCCAGCCCCTGTAGAATCCGTTCCTCGGTGAATGTGTCGACGCTCGATAGTGCGTCATCAAGGATCAAGATGCGAGGGTCGCGTACCAGCGCGCGGGCAATGGCTGTGCGCTGCTTCTGACCGCCAGAAAGAGTGACACCGCGTTCGCCGACGAGGGTATCAAATCCTTTGGGGAACTCAAGAATTTCATCGCGGATATGAGCTGTGGCAGCCGCGTCGAGAATTTCCTGCTCGGTTGCAGCCGGCGCCCCAAAGGCAACATTTTCGCGGATCGATTCGCTGAAAAGAAATGTCTCTTGCGGGACAAATCCGATCGCCTCCCGCAGCTTTGCCAGCGGATAATCCATGACTGACCGACCATCGACCAGCAGCATTCCGCGTTGCGCTTCTAGGAGCCGAGGAATCAGACGGACGAGGGTAGTTTTGCCGGATCCGGTTGGACCGACAATCGCGAAGCTGCTGCCCGCCGGAATCCGCAGATTGATATCTCGAAGCACTGGCGCTGTAGCGTTGTCATACGTGAAGCTGAGATTGTGGAACTCAATGTCACCTTGAATCTCTACTGTGACGGTGCCAGTCGCAGGCAATGTGGCGTCGGAAATCGACGGCTCCGCGATAAGAACCTCATGGATGCGCGTTACGGATGCGGTGCCGCGCTGCACCAGGTTGACGACCCACCCCAATGCGATGACCGGCCAGGTGAGCATGGTCATATACATCGTGAATGCGACAAACGCGCCCACCAGGATTTTGCCGCTCACGACTTCATGCCCTCCCACCAGTAACACCACGACGAGAGAGAGCCCAAGCATGAATTCCAGCGTGGGCCACAACATTCCCATCAGACGAACCAGGCGCAGGGCGCGATGAATGTACTCCGTGTTGGCGCGCTCAAAGGCGGAAATTTCAGCCTCTTCCTGTGCGAACGCACGCACCAGGCGAGCTCCTGCAACATTCTCCTGCACCTGCGCGGAGATGTCGGAGTACATAGCCTGGATGCGCTCAAACCGTTCATGAATTTTGCGGCCAAAATATTGAACTAAGATGCTGGCCGCCGGCAGCGGCACGAATGCCAACAGCGTCAGCCATGGGCTGATACGAACCATGAAAATGAGAGCGCCAATCGTGAACAGAATGGTATTCGCGCTATACATGATGGCCGGACCGAGCAACATTCGAACAGCATTCAGATCATTGGTCGCGCGCGCCATGATGTCGCCCGTGCGATTCTCCTGGAAGTAGGAGGGAGCCTGACGTTCCAGCACACGGAACAAGTCATTCCGTATGTCGTATTCAATCTCGCGTGAGATACCGATGAGGACCCATCGGGTGAGAAAAAGAAATATGCCTTTCGAGACGGCAATAACGACAAGCAACTCGGCATAATACTCAACATCGTGATAGCTGAAATGGTGAGTTATATCATTGACAGCCCTCATCAGAACCAATGGAAGCATGATCCAGATGGCATTGCTGCAAACGGCAAAGAAACCGCCCAGCAGGAATCCGCGGCGGTAGCGTCGCATGTACGGAAACAGTGGGCGCAGATTTTCGAGCAGAGTCAAAAGGGTGCCTTCTTACATTTGATTGTAGCCAAGACGAATAGTTGCGGGAATCGCAGATAGTTCGCTGGCGATGTGCTTAGGTTGGGGTGCGCAGCAGCAAATATCCACCGATCAGCCCAAACAGCAAATCGGGCGACCACGCGGCCAGCACGGCGGGTAGCGTGTTGACGTTGCCCATGGCTTCAAACAGCCCTGCAGCCATCCAATATGCGATGGCAACGATTATGGCGACGGCAACTCCAGTGAGAGAGCCGCGTCGTCCCGTGGTGAGCGAAAAGGGAACGGCCAGGATTGCCATCACCAGCGTGACCAGTGGATACGCGATTTTCTTATCGAGCTGTACCCGTAACGGAAGGGTGTCGAAGCCGCTCTGGCTCAGGTCATGGATGTAGTGGGCGAGTTCTGCGAACGTCATCTCGGAAGACTGGAGATCTTCTTTCTTAAAGTAGCCCGGCGGTTCCGTGATGTTTGGAAATACTTCACTGTTGAATTTGCGATAGGACGAAATTGTGCCGCCCTGGAACGTTCGTTCCCAGCCATCTTCAAATGTCCATTCGTGCTG
>Ga0335075_10006296_pt1 | contig 18328 bp, 15 predicted proteins | sample Lox_Sample_24_FD_206723 | JGI IMG/M metagenome (GOLD analysis project Ga0335075, IMG submission 206723) | Soil microbial communities from Loxahatchee National Wildlife Refuge, Florida, United States - Lox_Sample_2.4 | ecosystem: Environmental > Terrestrial > Soil > Wetlands | place: USA... | reverse complement strand
CCAGGTCGCGCTTTCACGCTTCGGCCAGGACGGACCCGCGCAACGCTACGCCGACTGGACACGCCGCCTCATTCTCTTTCACGACAAACGCCATCCGCGCGAGCTGTCGCCCGGCGATGTGGGCCGATTCCTCGAACACGTCGCCCACACCGAAAAAGATGCTCTCAACTGCCTCGAACAAGCGCACACGGCGCTGACCTTCCTCTATCAAGATGTCCTCGGCCTGGCCATCGGCGAGCTGCCCTTGCCCGAGCCGCCGCGCTTGCTCGATCGCCTGCGACATGCTTGCCGGCTGCGACAGTATTCCCCGCGCACGGAAAAATGCTATGCCGAGTGGGCCGCGCGATTTATCCGCTTTCACGGCCTGCGGCATCCCAACACCATGGGCGGGGCGGAAATCGAGCAATTTCTCACTGATCTGGCCGTCAACGGCCACGTCGCGGCCAGCACGCAGAATCAGGCGTTTCACGCCGTGTTGTTTTTGTATCAGCAGGTGCTGGGGATCGAGCTGCCGCGGCTGGACGCCTTGCGGGCCAAACGGCCCAAACGACTGCCGAGCGTTCTGTCGCCGGAGGAAGTGCGCCGCTTCCTCGACGCCGTGGAAGGCTGCGACGGCCTGTACCGTCTGATGGCACGACTGCTCTACGGCACCGGCTTGCGCCGACAAGAGTGCTGCCAGCTGCGTATTCACGATCTCGACCTGCAACGCTATCAGCTCACGGTCCGTCACGGCAAGGGTGGCAAGGACCGCGTCGTCATGTTGCCACGCTCGTTGCTGCCGGAGCTGCAACAGCACCTTGCTCGGCGCAACGAACAACACGACCGCGATCGAGCCAGGGGACAAGCGTATGCGCCGCTGCCGTTCGCGTTGGCCCGCAAGTTCCCCCGCGCGGCCCAGGAATTCGGCTGGCAATTCCTGTTTGCTTCCCAGCGCTGCTCGCGCGATCCGAAAACCGGCAACGTCGGCCGTTTTCATGTCCAGCCCGGCGTGCTGGCTCGCGCCGTGATTGCCGCCGGGCGGCGGGTGGAGCTGAACCGGCGCATCGGCTGCCACACGCTGCGGCACAGCTTCGCCACGCACCTGGTGGAACGCGGCGTCGATCTGCGTACCATTCAGGTGCTTTTGGGGCATGAGAGCCTGGAAACGACCATGATTTATACCCATCTGGCTCGGCAAGGGCCGGCGGGCGTCACCAGCCCGCTGGATGTGCTGAGTGAGGTGGCGGCGGCCGATGTGCAGGCAGCACTGGAGGCGACGCGGCGATTGGCGGGACCGTAAGGCTCCCTCGTTGGCCCGGCTCGGTGCGGCAACTGCCCGTGAAACCCCCCGTTGTGGCACGGTCTCCCGACCAAAGTGCTTAACGCAAGTCGGCAGGCCGCTGATTTCCCGACCGTGTTCGCAGGGCGCGGATAACTGCTGGGCTAGAGTATCCACCACCATCACCCCCAATTTATCGGGGATTTCGTCGCCGCCGACTGGCTTGACCTTTTTTTGGAGTGCGGCGCTTTTCCGCCGCTTTGTTTGGCTTGCTGTTTGTTCGAAAAGCGAAAGAAAAAAAGCGGCGGAAAAGCGCCGCACTCCAAAAAAGGCACAGCTCCTCCGACCTGCGAGCCTCTAGCTCAGGCGCCCACTTGTGTTAAGATCTTTGGTCCGGAGACCATGCCACAACAGAGGGGCAGCTCGCTCGACGCCTTGACCGTTTCGTAAACCAGGACGATTCGGTCGCCGGGGAACCTCGTCGCAGGGCCGTCCGGCGGGGCTGCGCACCGATGCAACGATAGAAGGTGTTGTGGAAAAGGGGCTTGCGTCTGGGCGCGTGGGATCGTTGCATCGATTGCGCGTCGTTGCATCGGGGGTGTGGAAGCGATGCAACGACATTTCTGGGGGCAGGACCGGAAGAAAATGGGTTGGCGGAGTGAGAGGAGGGCGAACGTCTGCCGGGCGGCGGCGTCAACTAATAAGATAAGGAGATTCACAGCCCTCGCGAGGAGCCATCATGCCGTTCGAGAAAGTGGAGACGCAGCAGGTCGATTTCCCGGCCCTGGAACGAGCCATCCTGGAATTCTGGCAACGCATCGAGGCGTTCGAGAAGCTGCGGCAGAAGAATCAAAAGGGGCCGCGCTGGTCGTTTCTGGATGGTCCCATCACCGCCAACAATCCGATGGGCGTTCACCACGCCTGGGGCCGAACCTACAAGGACGCCTTTCAGCGCTATCACGCCATGAACGGGCAGCAGCTGCGCTATCAGAACGGCTTCGATTGCCAGGGCTTGTGGGTCGAGGTCGAGGTCGAGAAGGAGCTGAAGCTCCAGTCGAAGCGCGACATCGAGAACCTGGTGCCGGGCGATACATTCGCCAGCATCGATCGCTTCGTGCAGCAGTGCAAGGCGCGCGTCGATAAGTACGCCCGCGTGCAGACGGAGCAGTCGATCCGGCTGGGCTACTGGATGGATTGGGACCGCGACGAAGACTGGCAGAAGCCGGCGGACCAGCGGCGCAGCTACTTCACGATGTCGGAAGAGAACAATTACACCATCTGGAGTTTTTTGAAGAAGTGCCACGGCCGAGGATTGGTCTATCGCGGCTACGATGCCATGCCGTGGTGTCCGCGCTGCTCGGTCGGATTGAGCCAGATGGAGATGTCGGAAGGCTATCAGCTGGTGGCGCATCGGGCGGTGTTCGTGCGCTTTCCGCTGCGCGGCCGGCCCGGCGAGAACCTGCTGGTGTGGACCACAACGCCGTGGACGCTGTCGAGCAATGTCGCGGCGGCCGTCAATCCGGCGCTGACGTATGTGAAAGTGCTGCACAAGGAACAGATCTATTATGTGGCGAAGGGAGCGCTCACGGCCCAGCGATTGGAGGAACAATGGAAGAGGAAAGAATGGGTGGCGGGCGTGCCGAAGCTGAGTACGCTGGAGCAGCATTTCAAATCGAAGGGCGGCTATGAGATCGTCGGCGAAGTGAAGGGCGCCGACATGATCGGCTGGCAGTACGACGGGCCGTTCGATGAGCTGCCGGCGCAACAAGGCACGGCGAGCGGGGGGCGGGGGCCCCCCGCGAGGGGGGGGGGGCCGGCGACCGGGGGGGGCGCCCCCCCCCCCCCCGCTCGCCCAGCGAGGTGCATCGCGTCATCGCCTGGAAAGATGTGGGTGAGACGGAAGGCACCGGTATCGTTCACATCGCGCCGGGCTGCGGCAAGGAAGACTTCATCCTCGGCAAGGAAGAGGGTCTGCCGCCGGTGGCGCCGCTCGATGAATTTGGCGTCTTCCTGCCCGGCTTCGGCGAGCTGGCGGGCAAGTCGGCCGTCGATCATGCCACGACCGATTGGATTCTCGACAACTTACAGCAGAAAGGCATACTGCTGGCAGTGGAGAAATATCCGCACAGCTATCCGCACTGCTGGCGCTGCAAGACGGAGCTGCTGTTCCGGCTCGTCGATGAGTGGTTCATCGACATGAAATGGCGCGACGAGATCAAGCGCGTCGTCGAGCAGGCGACGTTCTTGCCGGAATCGATCAACGGCAAGGCCCGCGAGCTGGACTGGCTGTCGAACATGGGCGACTGGATGATCTCGAAGAAACGCTTCTGGGGACTCGCTCTGCCGATCTGGGTCGATGAGCAGACGGGTGATTTCGAGGTCATCGGCTCGCGCGAGGAGCTGAAGGAACGCGCCGTCGAGGGCTGGGACCAGCTCGAGGGACACACGCCGCATCGACCGTGGATCGACCTGGTGAAGATCCGCAATCCGAAGACGGGCAACTTGATGTCTCGTATCCCCGATGTCGGCAATCCGTGGCTCGACGCTGGCATCGTGCCGTTCTCGACGATGTATTACAACCGCGATCGCGCCGAGTGGGAGAAGTGGTTCCCGGCCGACTTCATTGTGGAATCGTTTCCCGGCCAGTTCCGCAACTGGTTCTATGCGATCCTGGCCATGAGCACGATGATGGAGCAGCGTCCGCCGTTCAAGGTGCTGCTCGGCCACGGCCTGGTGCGCGATCAGTGGGACCGTCCGATGCACAAGACGGCCGGCAACTCCATTCCTTTCGAGGGGGCGGCGGATGAGGGCTACTTGCTGACCGACCCGAAGGGCAAAACCGAGCGCTATCCGGCGATGAGTGCCGATCTCATCCGCTGGATGTTTTCGCGCCATAATCCGGCGGCCAACCTCGATTTTGGCCCCGGACCGGCGGACGAGCTGCGTAGCAAATTCATCCTGAAGCTGTGGAATGTCTACGGCTTCTTCTGCAACTACGCCCGGCTCGACGGCTTCGATCCCACCGCGCCGCAGGTACCGCTGACGGAGCGTTCCGACATCGATCGCTGGATCCTGTCGGACTTGCAGCAGCTGATCGGCATGGCGCGGCCGGCGTATGAGAACTACAACCTGATGGCCTTCTGTCTGGAGGCGGAGAAGTTCGTCGATGACAAATTGAGCAACTGGTACGTGCGCCGCAGCCGCCGCCGCTTCTGGAAAAGCGAGCAGGGAACCGACAAGCAGGCGGCGTATCAGACGCTGTACACGGTGCTGCTGACGCTGACGAAGCTGTTCGCGCCGATCGTGCCGTTTCTGTCGGAAACGATGTATCAGAACCTGCGCACGGCGGACCAGCCGGAGAGCGTTCACCTGTGCGATTTTCCCAAGGTCGATGCGGACCTGATCGACGAGGATCTCTCCACGGAGATGGATCGGCTTTTGGATTTGGTGTCGCTGGGGTTGTCGGCGCGGAACGGCGTCAAGATCAAGGTGCGTCAGCCGTTGGCGGAGCTGAAGGTGCAAGCGGCCGCCGACAGCGAGGAACGCGCCGCCGTCGAGCGCTTCGGCGATCAGCTGCGCGAGGAGCTGAATGTCAAGGTGGTGTCATTGCACGATCCCGAATGGGGGCCGCTGCTGACGCCGGAGGTGAAGCCGAACATGAAAACCCTGGGGCCAAAGTTCGGAGCGCGGCTCAAGGATGTGATCGCCGCTATCGCCAACGCGGACCCGTTCGATCTGGCGGCGAAGGTGCGTGAGGGCAGCTACATCGAGCTGCCGTGCGGCGGCGAGACGATCTTGCTGGAGCCGGCCGATCTTCTTGTGTCGGTGAAGGCGGAGGAGGGCTGGGCCGGCGTCGTCGATCGCGAGACGCACATCGCGCTGGATACACGCATCACCGAGGAGCTGTCGCGCGAGGGCATGGCCCGCGACGTGGTGCGGCACGTTCAGGAACAGCGCAAAGAAGCTGGCCTAGAGATGGAGGACCGTATCGTTCTGTATCTGGGCACGGAGTCGGAGAAGCTGCGTGCGGCCCTCGACACGCATCGCGATTACCTCGCCGCCGAGACGCTGACGGTCGAGTGGTCGTCGCAGCCGCTCATGGGGGCGGACGTGCATCGGGCCACGGTCAAAGTGGACGGCCAACCGCTGACGATTGAATTGAAGAAGGCGACGGCACAGCAGCCGGGATAACATCAGGGAGGAAAAGCGGCGATGGCGGCGGCCCGGCGGGCGGGATCGGCATCGATAGCATCGAGCAGGGCCAAGGCAGTGGATATTTCCTGGATGGCATCTTGAGCGAGACGATTGGTAGCGAAAGCCGGCAACGCTCCCAGATTGTAACTGGCTTCATTGCGCCATTGGCACCAATGATCGAGAGTGAAACCGAGCTGTTTCAGGTCGGCATCGGCGGCGTAGATGAAGCGCAAGCGGACGGCGGAATGCACGTTCTGGCGCGGCGGGATAGCGATGCCCCAGCGCGTCAGAGCATCGCGGCATTCCAAGAACACAGCATAGTAGGCATGGATGACCGTTGCCCGCCAATACGCTTCCATGGTTCCGTGGACCAAGCTGCGCGCCACGTCCAGGAATGCCCTACCTTGCATAAGAAGCCCTAACTTTTTGCCGACCAGCCTGGAGTGCCCTACACGACTCAGGAAACCTCCTCCAGCGTCGTAAAGAGCACAGCAATATCCATCATCTCCTCAAGCGGAAAGACCGTCGTGGCCCAATCCCACCACTCCCGACGACGCGTCTCCGGTTCGCTCGGACCAGGCTTTTCCACGGCCTTTATGAGGATCGTAGGTTCGTCTGAATCGTAGGCCGGTTCTAGCTCCACCCGAATGCCGGAAAGGGCCGGAGGCATGCCGCGAAGATAGGCGATTATCTTCTCCAACGTCATCTGTTTGCCTATCGCGACGATGTATGCCTCGGCCTCCGGGGTGATCGTCACGGGAACATCGGTCGATGCGTTCATGGCGGTGCTCCGAGGGCGAAAGAGGAACCAACAGCACGAGTGTAGCAAATCGACGGGAGAAGCGTCTGCGCCGTCGCCGACGATCCCAACGCCGTCCAACGATAGACAAGTCTCCGTCCTCCGTGTACACTGGCGAATCTAACAATACCGTAATGAAATCGCACCTTCGCGAACCCTTACCAATATCAGATTGACGCACAGGAATGCTTTCATGCCCAGCAACGAATTGATTTGCCCGGCCTGCTCCAGTCGATTCAAGCGGCCGGCGTCTCTGCGCGATGGCGAAATGTTTGAGTGCCCCATGTGCGCCGAGGAGTTCCGCGTCGGCGGCGGCGCGGGCACGGTCACGGCGCAGAAGCCGGCACGACCGCGTGTGGACGAATTGGAGGAAATCGACGAGGAGCCGGGCGAGGAGCTGGAAGTCCTCGACGAAGGAAGACCGGGGGAGCGCAAGAAACGCAAACGCCGGAAGTCGGGGGCCGTCGAGCTGGGACGCTGGATCAGCCTCGGCTTCACGCACTGGATACCGATGGTGCCGCCGTCCATCGGCTTTTGCCTCTTGTATGTCATCCTCTATATTCTGGTCTCGTTGGTGTTCGGCCTGTTGGCGCTCATCCCCGTGATCGGAGTGTTCCTTGCCGCGATCTGCATTCTGTCCGTCATGGTCTCCTGGAGCGCGGGCATGACGCTGGTGTGCATCCAGCAGCTGAAGGGTAGACGCTGGCGGTTCGGCGAGTTTTTCAGCGGCTCGCAATGGTGGATGCCGCTGCTCCTCAACTGGATCCTGCTGGAGCTTATCTACTTCTTTTTCACCCTGGGGCCGGGGCTCCTCCTTGGCTGGATGATGCATGTCTTGAACTTGCCGGATGAGCTTGGGCGCCTCGTCGGCTCCGCGGTGGGTTTTCTGTTATTTCTCGCCGTTTACCCGTTGACGTGGATGTTTTCCTGGCAGTTGATTCTCGACGGTAATTATGGACCGATGGAAGCGATCACGGAAAATATTCAGATGGCCCTGCCGCACTATTGGAAGCTGTTGCCGCTGGCGCTGCTGACACTGTTCATCCGCGGTCTGGGTTTCCTGCTGTGCGGTGTAGGCTTCGTCGCCGCCTGGCCGTTGGCCGTCCTTATCGAAAGCGCCGCCTATCTGCGACTGACCGGCCAGCGCGTCGCCGAAAAGGCTTAAACAGATCCCCTGACACAATCCCATTCGGTTAGCGCCGCTTCGCGGAAGCGTCAGCGCCTGCAATGCTTCCGCGAAGCGGCGCTAACCCGGCGCGTTCGCGGTTTTCCTTTTCACGCCGACTAGGTAGGATAGCGCATGAGGCGTTATCATCGCCCCGCCGCCCGGTGACTCTCCATCAGCCAAGGGAGGCTTCATGTCCGCTGTTATTGCTCCCGAAATCAACCACCACGATCATCCCCATACGCCCAATCCGGTTTTCGACAATTCGCCGACGTTTCAGATGGCCTGCCGCCAGCTCGACGCCGTCGCCGAGGTCATCGACATCGATCGCGGCGTCTTGCAGCGCATGAGCGTGCCCAAGCGCGGCATGGTTGTCAGCATCCCGGTGCGCATGGACGACGGCCGAACCGAGGTGTTCCCCGGCTATCGCGTGCAGCATAGCTTGACGAGCGGTCCTTCCAAGGGCGGCCTGCGCTATCATCCGTCGGTCGATCTCGGCGAGGTGGCGGCGCTGGCCATGTGGATGTCGTGGAAGTGCGGCATCATGAACCTGCCGTTCGGCGGCGCCAAGGGCGGCATCGGCGTCGATCCGGCGCTGCTGTCGCGCGGCGAGAACGAGCGGCTGACGCGCCGCTTCACCGAGGAATTGCTGTCCATCATCGGTCCGCGCATGGACGTGATGGCCCCGGACCTGGGCACCGACGAGCAGACCATGGCCTGGATAATGGATACGTATAGTATGAAAGTAGGCTATGCCTGTCCGGAAGTGGTGACGGGCAAGCCGGTCGAGCTGGGCGGCTGCGTCGGCCGCCGCGAGGCGACCGGCCGCGGCGTCACCTACTGCATCCTCGAAGCGATGAAGGAGCTGAAGCTGCGGCCGAGCGAGACGACGGCGGTGGTGCAGGGCTTCGGCAACGTCGGCTCGGTGGCCTGCCAGGAGCTGGCGCGCAACGGCGTCAAGATCCTCGCCGTCGGGGATCGCTACGGCGCCATCCGCAACATGAAGGGCATCGACATTGCCGCCCTGACGCGGCACATCGCCGAGGGCAAGCTGCTCAAGGACTTCGCCGGCGCCGAGCCGATCGCGCCGCCGGAGCTGCTGCTGACACCCTGTACCGTGCTGGTGCCGGCCGCCCTGGAGCGCGTCATCCACAAGGACAACGCCCGCAAGCTGCGCTGCCGCATTCTGGCCGAGGGCGCCAACGGCCCCACCACGCCGGAAGCCGACGCCATTCTCCGCGACAGCGACATCTTCATCATCCCCGACGTGCTGTGCAACGCCGGCGGCGTCACGGTGTCGTACTTCGAGTGGGTGCAGGACATTCAGCAATTCTTATGGACCGAGGAAGAGGTCAATCAGCGTTTGCGCGAGCTGATGCTGCGTGCCTTCCATCAGGTCCGCAACCTGGCGCGCGAGCGGAAGCTGAGCATGCGGACGGCCGGCCTGAGCCTGGGTGTGCTGAAGATCGCCAAGGAGAAGATGCGCCGCGGCCTGTATCCGTAGAAGTTTTCGATGTCTTCGTTTAGCCGCGACGCGCAGCGGAGCGCGAGTATGTGCGTCGCGGCTAAACTTGGAAGTCATTCCACTCCAATTTCGGACCCGCCTCATCGTTACTTTTTCGTTAGGTTCCTTGACACGGCTTTCCCTGTTAATGATACTTAATGAGTTGACTTGTAATGTTGAACTCGTGCGTCTCAGCTGGGCCGGTTTCGATAGTGGGCCGCGGGTTCCAAATAACCAACCTGCTCTTGCACTCGCGAAGCTCCCTTGACACAACGACGAGCTGCTACAAACAACAGCTTGTCACCTCCGGCGGTCTTGTGCCGCAGAAGGTTCTCTCCTTCGCCCGTTCCGAGGATCATCATGTTGGATCTATCACAGCTCGCAAAAGTGGTTTACGCGGCCGCCTTGTCCCTGGCCCTGATTGTGCTGCTGCGGCCGAACCCGTCGCAGGCCCAATCTTTCCGCGGCATCAATGTACCGGCCATCCCCGGTACCTCGGTCAGCGGCAGCACCAGCGGTTCTAGTATTTCAGGCGGCTCCAGCGGTAGTTTTATAGGCGGCAGCAGCAGTAGTAGCGTCAGCTCTGCCGGTATGCCTGGCTTCTACCTCAGTTTAATGCCCGGCCCGATGTTCGGGTTCCCGTTGAATAACTTCCTCACCGACACCACGGGCAGTCCGCTGGCGATGATGAGCGGCATGGGCATGGGCGGTGGTATGGGCATGCGTGGCGGCATGGGCGGCATGCGTGGCGGCATGGGCGGCATGGGCATGCGTGGCGGCATGGGCATGATGGGCATGGGCGGCATGGGCATGGGCGGCCGCATGATGGGCGGCATGGGCATGATGGGCGGCATGGGCATGATGGGCATGGGCGGCATGTCCATGATGGGCGGCATGGGCATGATGGGGCGCATGATGGGCGGCATGGGCATGATGGGCGGCATGGGAGGCTTCGCCGGCAAGGGCATGGGAGGCTTCAACGGCAAAAAAGCTCTGTAACCATCCGTTCCCCAAAACAATGACAGGAGTGTCTCGCCTCCCGATATTCTCGGGGGGTGAGACACTCCTGTTGCGTTTGGGGAACGGTGTCTCCCCGTCTTGCAACACATCTCACAATTCCGATGGCGCGTCGCTCGGCTCGCCTTTCGCCTTGACCCGTGACTGTGCCTGGAGTAGAACCCAGCGCTCGCCTGAAGAGGCATCCGGCGGGCACAGGGACAGACCATCCGACAGCGACCCTCCGGGAGGCGGTGTGGGATCGCGAGCTGTCGGCCATTTCGGAACAGGAGAATCGAACCGTGAAGAAGACGGTACTGGCGATGGGGGGCTTCCTCGTTCTCGGGGCGCTCTGTTATGTCGGGCAATTGAGCGGCCAGACGCAAGCGCCGTCGAGCGCGCCCCAGGCCGCGGCCACGCAGTCCGCTCCGGCACGCACGCGCATCGCACTGTTGAACCTCACCTACGTCATCAAAAACTACGAAAAGTACAAGCACTTCCAGGACGAGATCAAGGGCATCGTCGAGCCGTTTCAGACCAAGGACAAAAATCTCCGCCTCCAGCTCGAAGAGCTGCACAAGAAGGTCGAGGCCAATCCCAGCCTGCGCGAGGAGCTGGAGCGCCAGGCCAAGGACATCCAGCGCAAGCTGGAGGACAACAACATGGAGGCCAAGATTCAGCTGGGCAAGCGCAGCGATGATGAGATGAAAATCCTCTTCATGGATGTTTACGAGGCTGCCCAGCGCTATGCCGCCTCACACGATTTCGAGCTGGTGCTGCACTATAACGACGCCGTTACCAAGGAAGATTTTTTCGGCGCCCGCAACATCGCGCGGAAGCTGAACACGGGCGCTCTCATGCCGATGTACTGGAGTCCGAGCATGGACATCAGCCAGGCGGTGGCGGACATGCTGAATTACAACGTGCGCGCCGGACAACCTTCGCAAGGGGGACAGCCAGGCGGCGCCCCGCGCTAGTCCGCTATCCGCTTTCCGCCAACCAGAAAACGCGGAAAGCAGATAGCGGCAAGCAGGCTGCGGCAAGCGGAAAGGATGAGTCCAACGTGAGAAGGTTGAGCTATCGCTATCAGCGGACCATCGCGCGACCGGCCGAGGTGTGGGGCGTCGGCTACCTGACCGGCGCGACCGTTCGCCTGCGGTTTCTGCCGGCGCCGCCGTGCAGCGGCGTGGTGTTCGTCCGCACCGATCTGCGGCCGCGACTGCGCGTGCCGGCGCACATCGACAATGTCACCGGCACGCAGCGGCGGACGACGCTGGGCCATCCGCCCGCCCAGATTGGCCTGGTCGAGCACGTCCTGGCGGCGCTGGCTGGCCTGCGCATCGATAATTGCCAGATCGAGCTGAATGCTCCGGAGCCGCCCGGACTGGATGGCTCGGCTCGCGAGTTCGTGGCGGCGCTGCTCGAGGCGGGCATCTGCCGGCAAGGAGAGCGTCGCCCCATCTACCGCGTCGAACAGTCGATCGTGCTGGCGGCGCGCGGCGCCACCCTGGCCCTGCATCCGCTCTTGCCAGGACTGATTGACACGCCCGCCGAGCCGAACGTCGCTTGCGAGCGCGACCTGTATCTCAGTTATTTTCTCGATTACGGCTTGACCTCTCCCATTGCCCGGCAGGTCCACACGCAGGCGCTGACGCCTGGCTTGTTCTCCCAGGAGCTGGCCTCGTGCCGGACGTTCATTCTGGAGGAAGAGGCGGCCGAGCTGCGCCGGCTGGGCCTGGGAGCGCGGACCAGCACCTCCGACCTGCTCGTCTTCGGCCCGCGCGGTCCGCTGGACAACACGCTGCGCTACGCCAACGAGCCGGCGCGGCACAAGGTACTCGATCTGGTCGGCGACCTCTCGCTGCTGGGCGCCGACCTGTGCGGCCACGTCGTCGCCTATCGTTCCGGTCATCCGATGAACGCGGAGCTGGTCCGCCGGCTGCATCAGCAGCTGCTGGCTCAGACCGCGGTGCCGGAACGTCAGGCCGCCTGACGGATAAGAGAGAATGGAAGGGACTTTTATGTCGCGTCTGCGGGTGGGTGTGGTCGGCGTCGGACATCTCGGTAAGGAACATGCTCGGATTTTGGCGACGCTGCCGGAAGTCAAACTGGTCGGCGTCGCCGACCCCAATGTCTCTCAGGTCGAGGCCGTGGCCCAGCGTTGCGGCACGCGCGCTTTCACCGATCATCACGCCTTGCTGTCTCTGGTGGATGCCGCTGTCATCGCGGCGCCGACCTCGCATCATGCCGCCCTCGCCGCCGATTTCCTGGCTCACGGTCTGCCGCTCCTGGTTGAAAAGCCGATGGCCTCGACGGTGCGGCAAGCCGAGGAGATGATCGAGCTGGCCGAGCGGCACGGCACCCTGTTGCAGGTCGGCCACATCGAGCGCTTCAATCCCGCCTTCGAGGAATTGCGGCGCTATCCCTTGCAGCCGAAGTTCATCACCTGCGAGCGTTACAGCGGCTTCTCCGGCCGCTCTACCGACATCGGCGTGGTGCTCGATCTGATGATTCACGATCTCGATCTGGTGCTGGCGCTGGTGCAGGCGCCGGTGCGGACGGTCGAGGCGCTGGGTGTGGCCGTGCTCGGCGGCAATGAGGATCTGGCCCAGGCGCGGGTGACGTTCACGAACGGCTGCGTCGCCGACCTGAAGGCCAGCCGCGTTCATCCGACGCCGGTGCGCTGCATGCACGTTTTCGGTCCGGAGGGCTTCGCCGGCGTCGATTTCGCCCGGCGGCACCTGACGCTGATGCAGCCGTCCGAGCATTTGCAGCACCGCCGGCTCGATTCGCGCCATCTCGATGCGGCGACCCTGGCGTCGCTCAAGACGGAGCTGTTCGGCCGGCATGTGCAGGTTCAAGAGCTGGATTGCAACGCCGGCGATCAGCTGACGCGTGAGCTGCAAGAATTCCTTCAGTGCGTGCGGACGGGCCGTCGTCCGCGCGTCGATGGCACGTCCGGCCGGGACGCATTGGCCCTGGCCGGCCGCATTCTCGACAGTCTGCGAGCGCACGCCTGGGAAGGCGTGGAGGGTCCGTCCGGTCCCTGGCAGCTGCCGGCGCCGCGCGGCACGCTGTTTATCCCGCCGTCCAAGCCGCTCGCGGCTTAGCGATGCAGGCGCTCAACGCTTTTTCGCACTCGTTTTCGCACGAGCGCGTGCCAGGACGCTCGCCAGCGTGACCGGCTTGCCGCCCTGTCGCTTGCTCTCGTCGGCCGCCTCCATGAAGGCGTAAATCTCCAGCGTCTCCTCGGCCGTCACCGGTGCTTTGCCGCTCTCGAAGAACTTGCAAATCTCGACCACCAGCGGCTCATAACTGCCGAACCCGCCGGCCGGTCCCACCTTCTTCTCGCCGAACACCATCGCTCCGTAATCCGCCTTGCCCTTGCGGATGCCGCGGAAGGTGCCGACCCGGCCATTCTTCCATTTGCCCGTTACAAACTCGGTATTATCCGTTTCGACGCGCGTCGCCGATTCGCATCCCGGCCCCATGATGGTGAACAGCGTCTCGACGCCGTGGATGCCGTACCAGAACAGATCGGGATGATGCGGCTCGATATGGCACGGACCATAGGCATCGCAGCCGAGCACGCCGCCGAGCTTGGCATCGGTGCGGGCGCCGAGGATGCCGGGGCTGAATCGCAGCGACGAGCTGGAGAAGCACGGCGTACCGGACTCCTTTGCCAGCCGATAGATTTCGACGGCATCGGCGAGAGAGCCGGCCACCGGCTTATCGATAAACACCGGCTTTTTCGCCTTGAAGACCGGCTTGACCTGCTTGAGATGCGGCCGGCCGTCCACGCTTTCCAGAAACACCACATCCACTTTTTGCAGCAGTGCGTCGATGGAATCGACGATCTCGACGTGATATTTGTCGCGAAGCTGCTCGGTGAAGCCCTGCAAACGATCCTTGCTGGCGGGGATGTCCGAGCTGCCGCCGGGATACGCGGCGACGACGCGCACCCGCGCCAGCACGCCCTTGGCCTTGGGATTGTTCAGCGTCTTGGTGAACGCGACGACGTGCGAGGTGTCCAGGCCGATGATGCCGGCCTTGAGCGGCGGCTTGGCGTCGCCGCGGGCAGCTAGGGGAATGCTCATGGTCATCAAGAGAGCGAGAGTGAAACGGTGCATAATGTTGTCCTCGGTGGAAGGCATGTTGTGTGCCATCCTATCCGTAAACGGCCGTGCGGCAATTGTCTCTTGTGGATCCGGCCGACGCCGGGTGCAGTAATTCTTTTCGGGCGTGCCTTCTTTCTCGTTCCCAAGCAGAGCCTGGGAACGAGAAGCGGACTCCTTATCGCGGCGCGGCGATTCTGCTATCATGTCGGCGCGACAACGGCGAAGGAAGGATCACTCATGACGGCCGCGTTTCTCGAAGTCCGCGAAGTCAGCAAACATTATGGCTCAACCCTCGCCCTCGATCGCGTCAGCTTTGACGTGCAGGAGGGCGAGATCTTCGGTCTGCTCGGCCCCAACGGCGCCGGCAAGACCACGCTATTGTCCATCGTGTCCTGTCTGCTGGAGCCAACCAGCGGCGAGGTGCGTCTGCTGGGCCGCCCTCTCGTGCTCGGCGATCGCGAGGTGCGCCGCCTGATCGGCGTCGTGCCGCAGGAGCTGGCCCTCTACGGCGATCTGTCGGCTCGCGAAAACTTGCACTTTTTCGGCGAGCTGTACGGTATCTGCGGCCCAGAATTTCATCGGCGCGTCGCCCAGATCCTCGCGGCGATCGGACTGGAAGACAAGGCCGGCGACCGCGTGCGCACCTTCTCCGGCGGCATGAAACGCCGTCTCAACCTCGGCATTGCTCTCGTGCATGGTCCGCGTCTCTTGCTGCTCGATGAGCCGACCGTCGGCGTCGATCCGCAGTCGCGCAATCACATCTTCGAGGAAGTACGGCGGCTCAACGGGGAAGGCATGACGCTGGTTTACACCAGTCATTACATGGAGGAAGTGCAGGCGCTGTGTAGCCGCATCGGCATCATGGATCACGGCAGAATCAAGGCCTGCGATACGCTGCCGCGCTTGCTGCAAATCCTGCCGGGTGCCCTTCGCTTCACGGTGGCGTCCTTGACGCCGGCCCTGCGCGAGCGGCTCAAGAACCTGCCGGGCGCGTCGCTGTCGGAAGGCGAGGACGGACGGCTTGAGCTGGAGTGCGCCGACGTGAAGGGAACGCTCGTGGAGCTGATGCGTCTCCTCCAGCAAGCGCAGGCGGAGCTGGTGAGCTTCGACATCGAGGAGACGAACCTGGAGCGCGTTTTTCTGCATCTGACGGGGCGGCAGCTGCGCGATTAGCCGCTTGCGGCTTAGCGCTAAGCCGCAAGCGGCCAAGGGAGCATTCGCATGAGCATCGTCTGGGCACTGGTGAAGAAGGAGCTGCGCCTGGTGCTGCGCGACCCGGTAGCGCTCATCCTGCTCTTTGTGCTGCCGCTGTTGTTCATCCTCGTGTTCGGCCTGTTCGTCGGCGACAGCTTCGGACAAAAGCCGGACAAGCGCCTGCGCATCTCGCTGGTGGATCTCGATCACGGCTCCGGGCTCAACAAGGGCGAGCCGTGGTCGCATGTGGTGCGGCGCGACCTGGCCGAGACCGCCAACATCCGCATCGAGATCATCGACAGCCCCGAGGAGGCCGAGCGGCTCATCCACGAGCACAAGCGCGCCGCCATCCTCGTTTTTCAATCGCATTTTTCCGAGCGCATCAATGATTGCTCGTTCCTCGCCGACGGTCTCAATCCCTTCCACCGCGACGGTGTTTATCTGGACAAAGTGGATGTGCAATTATGGAAAGATGAGAAACAGCCGGCGACGGCGGCGGTCATCGAGCAGGTGGTGCAGGTGTCGCTGCTGCGCGTCATTTTGCCGTGGATGATCGGCCGGGCCTTCGAGCGGCTCAGCGATCCGGAGTTCATCCAGCTCCTGGGCGAAAAGGTCAATCTTCCGGTACCAAAGCAGTTTCCCTTCAACATGCTCCGCAAGGAGAAAATCAAGCTCGGCGAATTGCTCAAGATGGCGTCGAGCGGCAACCCGGACACGGCCCAGATGTACAAGAAGAAAGTCGGCGACGGCGTGCAGGCGGCGCTGGCCGAGCAGTTCAAGAAGTACAATCTGCGCGGCAAGACGTGGGCGTCGCTGACCAAATCGTCGGAGGACGCCCGCGAAGGGGCCGAGGTCAGCAGCTACGAGAACCGCGAGGGCAGCGGGCCGCTGCGCTACGGCGGCGAACATTACAAATATCTGGTGCCGATGTTCGTGGTCATGTTCGTGTTCTTCCTGGTGCTGATTGCCGGCTGGGTGTTCGTGGCCGAGCGGCGGCAGGGCACCCTGCGGCGCTTGCAGACCGCGCCCCTCACACGCGGACATATTCTCATGGGCAAAATGGTGCCCTGCTTCGCGCTGTCGGTCGGCCAGACGTTGTTTTTGCTGATCGCCAGCCGCTGGCTGTTCGGTGTTCGCTGGGGCCCGGACAACTGGCCGCTCGGCGAGCAGCTCGCCTGGCTGCTGCCGGTGGTGCTGTCCACGTCGCTGGCGGCGATGGGGCTGGCGCTGCTCATCGCCGCGGTGGCGCGCAGCGAATTGCAGGTGGCGATTTACGGCGGCCTGCTCGTGCTGGTGCTGGCGGTGGTCGGCGGCTGCGTGCTGCCGCGCGAGATGATGCCGGAAACCACGCAATTCATCACGTTGCTGACGCCGCAAGGCTGGGCGCTCGATGCCTACCGCGAATTGCTGGGCGGCTCGCAAGAGTATCAGCCCAACACGGCGATCATCGTGCGCTCGTGCGGCGTACTGGCCGCGCTGGGCGCTGCCAGTCTCGGATTGGCCAGCTGGCTGTTGCGCCTGGATTGAGCCATTTCGACTCTCAATATCTCATCTTTTTCTCATCTGTCCGGGCCAAGCTCTGGCACGGCATTCGCTGTTACCTCATGCCAGCATCAGCCGGTTGATGCGCCCGACGGCCTCTCCGGTGTACGCGTCGGCAGGTACAGGATTTTCAACCAGGGATTTGGAGGACGAACATGATTTCCATTCTTGTCGCGCTGGTCATCGTTGGCTTCCTGCTGTGGCTGGTGAACACCTATGTTCCCATGGACGGCAAATTCAAGCAGATCTTCAACGTGCTGGCCGTGCTCGTGGTGGTCGTATGGATCATCCGCGAGCTTGGCGTGCTCACCTTCTGACGATCCCAGCCTGTATCGTTTGGCCTCACCGTGCGGCGTTTTGCGACACGGCGAGGCCAAATACGAACACACTACTTCTCAAACGGGATGTGATAGCCCGCGACCTTCAGCGGAATGCGATACAGGCTCACATCCACCGTGACATAAAGCACCTTGCTTTCCTTGCCGATGCCGAAGCAGCAATTGCTGGGAATGCCTTTGGGCTCCTTGGAACCGGGCTGGGAGGGCCCCGTGGGAATGTAAGCGATTTCCTTGCCGTCCGGATTGAGCACCCAGATGCCGGGTCTCTTCAAGCTGCGCACGGCCAAATAAAGGTTGCCCTTCGCATCGACCGTCATCCCGTCGCAGCCGGTCTCGGAGCCGAAATCAATCAGCACCTTACCCGATCCCTTGACTTTGCCGTCGGCATCGAGCGTAAAAGCGTACACCTTCATGGCGCCGGGCTTGGGCGCGGGCGCCGACGGATCAATGCGATCGGTGCCATTGTTGTTGTCGGCGACGTACAAGCTGCGCTCATCGGGGCTGAGGGCGATGCCGTTGGGCTTCTCCAGAGCGTGCGTCACCTCGCTCACCTTATCGCCGGGACCGATGCGATAGACAGCCCGATGCTCCAATTCGCGCGGCTCGGTTCCCAGATAGCGCGGATCGGTGAAGTAAATGCGGCCGCGGCGATCGATGATGAGATCGTTGGGCGCGTTGAAGCGTTTGCCCTGGTAGCGATCGGCGATCACCGTCCGCTTGCGGCCCTTGACGTCCCAGCGGGAAACGCAGCGGCCGCCCTCGTCGGAGCCTTCGCACGCGATCAGATAGCCCTTGGCGTCGAATTCCAAACCGTTGGACTTGTGGCTGTCGTCGGTGAAGACGGTCGTTTTTTTGGTCTTCGGATCGAAGCGAAGGATCATGCCCTTGTCCTTGCCGAAGGGAATGTCGGAGAAGTAAATGCTGCCGTCCGGGGCGACGGCCGGCCCCTCGGTGAGACCGCCGTGAAGCGGCGCGGTGCGCGTGAACAGCAATTCCAGCTTGGCGTCGGGGGACACGATGGTGTCGCCGGATGGTTTCGGCAGATCCGCGGCCGACACGATGTTGGCCGACAACAGGGAGAGAATCAGGGACAGGGTACGCATGGCAACCTCCGCTTTCTTTTTGTCTGATCCGTGGAATCGCTTTGGCGATTTTGGAGTGCGGCGCTTTTCCGCCGCTTTGTTTGGCTTGTTGGTTGTTAAAAACCGAAAGAAAAAAAG
>Ga0335075_10006295_pt1 | contig 18328 bp, 18 predicted proteins | sample Lox_Sample_24_FD_206723 | JGI IMG/M metagenome (GOLD analysis project Ga0335075, IMG submission 206723) | Soil microbial communities from Loxahatchee National Wildlife Refuge, Florida, United States - Lox_Sample_2.4 | ecosystem: Environmental > Terrestrial > Soil > Wetlands | place: USA... | reverse complement strand
GAATGTTCGGGGCCCGGCGCCCCATTTGCAAGCCTCTCGCGCCCAATTGAAATGGGGCGGAGGCGGAGGCATATCGCGCCCCGCGAGGAGAAGGGACATCCCATGGGCGAAGCGGCGGTCGACGAGGGACAGGGCACGGAGCAGCCCCGGGGATCGAAAAATCCGGAGCGGCACGAATTCGCCGCCGAGGTCGGCCGGCTGCTCGATCTCGTGGTCCATTCGCTCTATTCCGAGCGTGAAATCTTCCTCCGCGAGCTGGTCGCCAACGCCGCGGACGCGATCGACCGCCGCCGCTTCCTCGCCCTCACCGATCCCGCGATGGCCCTCCCCGAAGAGGCGAGTGGAAGCGCCAAAGTGCGGATCCTGCCGGACAAGCCAGGGCGCCGGCTCACCATCGAGGACGACGGCATCGGCATGAGCCGCGAGGAGCTGGCGAGCCAGCTCGGCACGATCGCCCGCTCCGGCACTCGCGCGTTCGGCGAGGAGCTCGCCGCGGCGAAGCCGGAGGAGCGACCGAGCCTGATCGGCCAGTTCGGGGTCGGCTTCTATTCCGCCTTCATGGTGGCCGAACGGGTCGAGGTGGTTTCCCGCCGGCCCGATGCCACCGAGGCCTGGCTCTGGTCCTCCGACGGCTCCGGCTTTTCCCTCTCTCCCGCGGCCCGCGAGAATCCCGGGACCAGCGTCACGCTGTTCCTGAAACCCGACGCCGAGGAATTCCTCGACCCGGTCGCCCTCGAGACGGTCGTCCGCAAGTGGGCCGACCACATCACCGTGCCGATCACCATCGCCCGCGACGGGAAGGACCTGCCGGCGAACGAAGGGACCGCGCTCTGGCGCAAGCCGCGGGGAGAGATTTCCGAACAGTCCTATCACGGCTTCTACCGCCATCTCGGGCATCTCTTCGACACGCCGGCGGCGATCATCCACTGGCACGCCGAAGGCTCGCTCGAGTTCTCGGCGCTGCTCTTCATTCCCGGCAGCCGCCCGCTCGATCTCTTCGAGCAGGACCGCCACGCCCACGTGCGCCTCCATGTCAGGCGCATGTTCATCACCGACCAGGCGGACCTGCTTCCCTCATGGCTGCGGTTCGTCCAGGGCGTGGTCGATACCGAGGACCTGCCGCTCAACGTCTCCCGCGAGATTTTGCAGGCGACGCCTGTGGTGGCCCGCATCCGCAAGGCGCTCGTCAACCGGGTCCTCAACGAGCTCAAGACCCGCGCCAAGGAAGCCGGGGAGTACGAGAAAATCTGGGAGAATTTTGGCCCGGTGCTCAAGGAGGGCGTGTGGGAGGACGAGGAGAGCCGCCGCGAGATCGCGCCGCTGCTCCGCTTCCGCTCCTCCGCGTCTGATAGCGCCCCTGGGGGCCCCGCGCCGGGCCTCGTCTCGCTTGCCGATTATGTCGCCCGCAAACAGCCCGGCCAGGAGGCGATCTACATCCTGCGCGGCGACGATCCCGCCCAGCTTGCCCATTCCCCGCAGCTCGAAGGGTTCCGTGCGCGCAAGCTCGAGGTCCTGCTGCTCGCCGACCCGATCGACGCGTTCTGGCCCGATCGCCTCGGCGAATACGAAGGAATGCCGATCCGCAGCATCACCCAGGCCGCAACGGATCTGGAAAAATTCCCCCTCGAGGGCGAGGAGGCTCCGGGAAGCGATACCGAGCTGCTTGTCGCGAGGCTCAAATCCGCGCTCGAGGACGCGGTGAGCGCGGTGCGGCCCACCGCGCGTCTGGTCGAGAGCGCGGTCGCGCTCGCCGCGGCCGATAGGGGCCCGGATCTTCATCTCCAGCGGCTGATGCGACGCTCGGGCCGGCCAATGCCAACGGCCGCGCCGGTGCTGGAGATCAATCCGCGCCATCCGCTGATCCGCGCGCTCGCCGCGACCAAGGGGACCCTCGGCGAGGAAGCGGCGCTCCTGCTCGATCTTGCCCGCGTCCAGGAGGGCGATCCGCCGGCCGATCCCACGCGCTTTGCCCAGCGCGTTGCGACCGCCCTGGCCGGCGCGCTGGCCCGGACCGCAACGGCGGCAGGATCTGCCGCGTGAGCGGACGCCCGGACCTATCCGTTCGTCTCTCGAATTGCCTGCTCGATCCGGCCTCGCCCGAGGCGGCAGGGGCGTTTCCCCTTTACGCGCTCCGTCCAACCCAGCTTCCGGCCTTCTTTCAGGGCCGCGCCGAGGCGGAATTCCTGAGCCGGATCGGCTTCGCAGCGCGGGCGGGCGAATTGGTGGTCGCACCTGCCGGCGGGGGCGGAATTCTCGCGGCCCTCGGCCTCGGCGAGGACGCCTCCCCCTTTGCCTTCGGCGGCCTTGCCACGGGCTTGCCGGAGGCGAGCGTCTGGCGGCTGGCGGAGGGTGCTCCGCCGCATGAATTCAACCACGCGGCGGCGGCGCTCGGTTTCGCCCTCGGCGCCTATCATTACGAAGAATTCACGAACGCGAAGCGGCCTCCCGCGCGCCTCGTGCTGCCGGAGCCGCCGCCGAAGGATGCGCTTGCCGCCGCCGTGGCGACCTGGCTGGTGCGCGACCTCGTCAACGCGCCGGCCAACCTTCTCGGCCCGGCCGAGCTTGCCGCGGCGGCACTTGCCGTCGCATCCGAATTCGGTGCCGCCGCGACGCTCACCGAGGGGGCTCCGCTCGCCGCGCGCTATCCGGCGCTCGCCGCGGTCGGCGCCGGTTCCGCCCGGCCGCCGGTCGTGGTGCATATCGGCTGGGCGGGAAGCGGCGCGCCGGCGGCGGCACCGCTCATCGCGCTCTGCGGCAAGGGCGTCTGTTTCGACACCGGCGGCCTCGACCTCAAGCCCTCGGCCGGGATGTTGCGGATGAAGAAGGACATGGGCGGCGCGGCGGTGGCGCTCGGGCTCGCCCGGCTCGTGATGGAGGCGGACCTTCCGGTGCGGCTTTCGCTCCGCCTCGGCTGCGTCGAAAACGGCGTGTCCGCGACTGCTATGCGTCCGCTCGACGTGATCCGCACCCGCCACGGCCTCGCCGTCGAGGTCGGCAACACGGATGCCGAGGGACGTCTCGTGCTCTGCGACCTGCTCGCCGAGGCAGCGGCGGAGAACCCTGCCCTGCTGATGGATTTCGCGACCCTCACCGGTGCCGCGCGCGCAGCCCTCGGGCCCGACCTTCCCGCCCTCTTCTGCTCGGACGATGCCTGGGCCGAGCGCCTGCTCGCCGCGGGCCGGGAGGTGCATGATCCGCTCTGGCGGCTCCCGCTCTGGGAGGGATATGCGGGTTGGCTCGAGAGCCCTATCGCCGATCTCAATACGGTCTCGACGAAGCCTTACGCAGGGGCGGTGGTCGCCGCCCTCTTCCTTCGCCGCTTCGTCGCGCCCTCGATCCCCTGGGCCCATGTCGATCTCTATGCCTGGAACGACGAGACCCGGCCGGGTCGCCCGCGAGGGGGGGAGGCGCAGGCGATGCGCGCGGCCTTCGCGGCGATCGCGCAACATTTCACTCGGAGCTGACAGGCGGCACGCACGGATATTGCATCTTCGAACATTCGGGAGATCGTGCCGGCGGACGACAGCCGGCAAGGCGGCGGTTGCGAAGAGTGTGCCATATGGGCCTGCGATCGGAACATGAACGGAACATCTTCGCGAGAAACATTGAGGAAATTAAATCACTGCGCCACTGCAATTGACGCCCGGTTGCTCTTAGACTCCTTTGCTAGCGGGCCTTGTGCCCCAAGAGCGAATCGCGGTTGACTCGACGGACCTGCCCGCGGGCGAGCGAGGCCGCCGCGTTGCGCTCGGCCAATGAGTTGGAGCGTGTTATCGGGTCTTGAGCGTGCTCCGAATTTGGGACATGCCGTAGACATTGCGGCCCAAAAATGAAAGGGGACATCATGGCGAGTCTTTCCACCGCCGACCAGCTGCTCGGCATCCTGCGCGAGACGGTCGTCGCTCTCGTGCGTCGCGACGGACCTGACCTTTCCGCGCGGCAGCTTGGCGTCTTTCTCACCTGCTACCTCCAGGACGGCGCCCATACGGTGCGCGGCCTGGCCGCCGAGCTTGATGTCTCCAAGCCGGCGATCACCCGCGCGCTCGACCGGCTGGGAGAGCTCGATCTCGCGCGCCGCAAGGTCGATCCTGCCGACCGGCGCAGCGTGATCGTGCAGCGCACGCTCAAGGGCGCCGCCTTCCTGCGCGACGTCCGGGCAGTGATGTCCGAGGCCTCTCAGCACGCGCGGAAGAACGGCTACCACGCCGAGCAGCGCCGCGCCGGCTGAGCAAGGCCGGCTGAGCAAGACGGAGCGGACCTTACCGGATCGGGGAGCGATCCGGTAAGTCGTTCCTCCGCTCGGAAACGCAACCGGAGCGCGCTTCCCGGACTGGCCGCGCAATGGTGCGAGGCGATGTGTCCCGGATAAGCAGGCAGTCCCTCGCGCGGCGGCCGGGTCCGCGCCTTTCCGGCGGCCCTGATCGTTTTGCCGGGCAGGGTTACCCGCCGCGGGATCGTTTCGCGATTCCCGTCGCGCGCGATCTGCTTTATCGCTAGGCGCTTGTTTGTGGCCGGGCACCTTTAGCGCCGGGCGCTGGGCTTGAGGAGAAGAGAGATGGTCTACAGGGTCGCGGTCGTCGGCGCCACCGGCGCGGTCGGACGCGAGATGCTGAAGATCCTGGCCGAGCGCCGCTTCCCGGTCTCCGAGGTCGCGGCCGTCGCCTCCGGCCGCTCGACGGGCATGGAAGTCTCGTTCGGCGACAAGGAGATCCTCAAGGTCCAGCCGCTCGAGAAATTCGACTTCGATGGATTCGACATCGGACTCTTCAGCCCCGGCGCCGCGGTCTCCGCCGTCCACGCCCCGCGGGCGGCGGCGGCGGGCTGCATCGTCATCGACAACACGAGCCAGTTCCGCATGGAGCCCGACGTCCCGCTCGTCGTTCCGGAGGTGAACGCCGAGGCGCTCGCGAAGTTCTCCCGCCGCAACATCATCGCCAACCCGAACTGCAGCACGATCCAGATGGTGGTCGCGCTGAAGCCGCTGCACGACCGTTTCGGCGTCCGGCGCGTCGTCGTTTCCACCTACCAGTCGGTCTCGGGTGCCGGCAAGGAAGGCATGGACGAGCTCTTCCAGCACACCAAATCGGCCTACGTGCACGAATCGGAGAAGCCGCAGCAGTTCACGAAGGAAATCGCGTTCAACGTGATCCCGCACATCGACCACTTCATGGACGACGGCGCGACCAAGGAAGAATGGAAGATGGCGGTCGAGACGCGGAAGATTCTCGACCCGGACATCGCGGTCATCGCGAGCTGTGTGCGCGTGCCGGTTTTCATCGGCCACGGCGAGGCGGTGCACGTCGAGTTCGCAAGCCCGGTTTCGGTGCCCGAGGCGCGCGCCGCGCTGCGCGCCGCACCCGGGGTCACCCTGGTCGATGCGCGCGAAGACGGCGGCTACGTCACGCCGCTGGAGTCCGCCGGCGAGGACGCGGTCTTCGTCAGCCGCGTGCGCAAGGACCCGACGGTGGCGAACGGGCTCGCCTTCTGGTGCGTCTCCGACAATCTCCGCAAGGGCGCGGCGCTGAACGCCGTCCAGATCGCCGAGACGCTGCTCACGCGCCGGCTTCTCGCCGCGCCGCGGGGCCGGCCGGCGGCGGCCTGACGGGCCGGCGGCGGCCTAAGCGGGGCGGCATCGCCGGCCCGCGCCGCATGGAGCCACCCATGGAACCGAGGTGGCTCACCTGGGCGCGCGAGATCCAGGCCATCGGACAAACGGGCCTCGCCTTCACGCAGGACGTCTATGATCGCGAGCGGTACGAGCGCCTGCGCGACATCGCCGCGCACATGATGGCCGACGAGGCCGGCGGCGATCCGGCCTTCGTGGAAGGGCTCTTCGCCGGCGAGACCGGCTATGCGACGCCGAAGATCGACGTCCGCGGCGCCGTCTTCATGGAGGGGAAAATTCTGCTCGTGCAGGAGCGCGCCGATGCCGGACGCTGGACGCTCCCCGGCGGCTGGGCGGATGTCAACCGCTCGCCGAGCGAGGCCGTGATCGCCGAGGTGCGCGAGGAGGCCGGGCTCGACGTGCGGCCCGTCAAGCTCGCCGCCCTCTACGACCGTACGCACCACCCGCATCCGCCGCTGCCGTTCCACATCTACAAGCTCTTCTTTCTCTGCGAGATCACCGGCGGCATCCCTGCACCCGGCACGGAAACCGCAGGCGTGGACTTCTTCGGACGGGACGCGCTGCCCGAGCTTTCGACGAGCCGCGTGCTCGCCTCCCAGATCGCGCGGATGTTCGCCCACCATGAAAGCCCGGACCTGCCGACCGAGTTCGACTGATTGAAAATGCTACTGCGGTGGTCGTCCGACGCGTCTTTCTGCGCTTCCGGTGCTCACGGCCCCAAAAGGCCGCTCCGCTCCGGTTCTCGAAAGCCACGCCGGCCGGAGCCTGCGGCGCCTCCGACTCACCGCAGCGCATTTTCAGGAGAGGGCTATCAGGTCGGCGCGCAGCGCATCCGCGCGCGCCCGGGGCAGCAGACGCTCGATCGCCGCGTGCTCGCGCCTCCAGATGGGAACCGCGGCGACGAGCAATTCTCTCCCCCCCGGCGTCAGCGCAAGAAGGCGGGTGCGCTTGTCGGCGCCGTCAACCACGGTGCGCACCAGGCGGCGACGCGCGAGCGGCTTGAGATTCGCGGTGAGCGTCGTGCGGTCGATGCCGAGCAGGGAAGCGATGCTCCTGATGCTCGCCGGCTCCGGCCGGTTGAGCGCCATCAGGAGCGAGAACTGCCCGTTGGTCAGTGCGAGCGGCCGCAGGGCCTCGTCGAACCGCCGGGCGACCGCCCGCGCCGCACGCTGGAGATGAAGGCAGAGGCAGGTGTCCCGGACCTCGATCGTGACGGCGAACGGCACCTCGGCGCGGCTTGACATGCGACAACTATGTTGATATCAACGTAAATGTCAACGCTGGCGCATGACGACTTCAAGTCGCCATGCGCCAGGCTCTGTTTTGCCGAGCAATTTCATGGCTCTGTTGAATCGCTGCGCGATCCGGCTTCGAGCCATGTTTCTCCGGGGAGGAAGTGCCGTGGACGTTCGACCCTACCTCTTCTTCGACGGGCGCTGCGACGAGGCGATCGCGTTCTACCGCGATTCCGTGGGCGCCGAAGTCCAGATGCTGATGCGCTTCAAGGACCATCCGGAACCGCAAGGGCAGGCCGCGATCCCGCCCGGCGGAGCCGAGAAGGTGATGCACGCGGAGCTTCGCATCGGCGAGACGGTGATCTTCGCCTCCGACGGGAGGTGCCTGGGCCAGCCGAGCTTCCAGGGCTTCGGGCTCGCCCTCACGGCGCGCGACGACGCGGAAGCCGCAAAGCTCTTCGCCGCCCTCGGCAAGGACGGCAAGGTCACGATGCCGCTCGCGAAGACGTTCTTCTCGTCGAGCTTCGGCATGCTCGCCGACCGCTTCGGCATCACCTGGATGGTGCTGGTCCGCGCCTGATCCGATCCTTGGGCAATGCCTCGGAAGCGGCGAGCTTTCGCCATATTGGGACCCAACCGGACTCCGAGCCTGGCGGTGATCGCCAATGCGGAGTCATGCCATGCCGAGGTGTCAGGCAGGCTTGTGGCCGGTATTGGGCGCCTGCGCGCTGCTCGCGCTCGCGGCGCTGACGCCCGCTGCTTCCTTCGCCCAATCGCCGCCGCCCGAAGTGGTCGGCTGGATCCAAGAGACCTCCGGAACCGTCTGGGTCGCGCCCGGCTCGGGTGAGGCTTGGCAGACGCCGGTCGCCAACGAGCCGATCAGCGCCGGCGAGGCGATCTCCACCGCGCCCGACGGGCAGGCGACGATCATGGTGATGGCGATGCGCGCCGAGCTTGGCCCGAGCAGCGAGCTTGGGATCCAGCAGATCGGCGCGCAGACGCTGACCGCCGTGGACCTCTCGGGCGAGGTGGCGCTCGACCTTTCCGCCCTGCCGCCGGGGGCGAGTGTGGCGATCGGCACCCCGCGCGGCACCGTCGAGATCGCAACGCCGGGGCGCTACGCGATCATCGCCGGCGGCGGCGATCAGCCGACGCTCGTCACCGCCCTCGACGGGAGCGCCCGGATCGTCAGCGGTGCCGACGTCGAGACGGTCGGGCCGGGCCAGACGGCAAGCCTCACCGGCGAGAGCGGCAGCACCTTCTCCGTGGCGATCGGGCCGGCAAGGCAGGATCCTCTGCTTCAGGCGCTTATCGCGAGCGCCCCTCCGCCGCCAACGGTCGCACCTCCGCCAACGGTTGCGGAGATGACGGGAGGCGTCGATCTCGCTTCCTACGGCGCCTGGACCGTGGTGCCGACCTACGGGACGGTATGGTTCCCGAACGTCGCGACGGGCTGGGTCCCGTACCGGTACGGCCAGTGGCTCTACATCGCGCCTTGGGGCTGGACCTGGTGCGACGACGATTCGTGGGGCTTCGCGCCCTTCCATTACGGACGCTGGATCCAGATCGGGCCGCGCTGGGGATGGGTCCCCGTGAGCCCGGGCATCAGGGTGGCGGTCGGCGTGCCGGTCTATGCGCCGGCGCTCGTTCATTTCTTCGGCGCCGGCCCGAGCGTGGGATGGGTTCCCCTCGGGCCCGGCGAGGTCTACCGGCCGCCCTACCGGGCGAGCCCGGCCTATGTGCGCTCGCTCAACCGCTACGACGTGCGCGACTGGAGCGCGATCGCGGCGAGGCCCGGCCCTGCGCCCGGCCCTGGGGCCGGCATCACCCGCTTCGCCGATCGCCGGGCGCTGACTTACGTTCCCCGCTCGATCCTGGCCGGCGGGCGTCCGGTGGCGCCCGCCTTCGCCCATAGCCCGTCGCGGGAGGACCCGGCTTCGTTCCGTTCGCTTCCGGCGGGCGCACCGCAGCATTTCCCCAGCGCGGCGCCGGCGCAGCGAACGGCTGCCTTGCGGCCGCCGCATCCCGCCCGGACCGGGCCCGCAATAGCCCATCCGGTGGTGGCCCATCCGATTCCGCCGGCAGCGCGCGCGGCGCCGCCACGTCCGGCGATGGCGCGACCGGTGATGGCGCGGCCGGTGATGGCGCGGCCGGCGATGGCGCGGCCGGCGATGGCGCGACCGGCGATGGCGCGACCGGTGATGGCGCGGCCGGTGATGGCGCGGCCGGCGATGGCGCGGCCCGCACCTCACGCCGCCCCGCCACCCCACTTTGCCCCGGCAGCCCCCCGCTATGCCCCGGCTCCGCACTTCGCCGCTCCGCCACCGCGGCCGATGGCGCCGCCGCGCTTCGCGGCCGCGCCGCGCCCTGCCCCGCAACCGGCCCACCGGGCCCCGCCGCCCGACCAGCGGCGCCCGCCGTGAAGGCCGTGCCTTCCGACGGGACGGCACTGCGCTGGAGCGCGAGCATCGAAGGGCAGCCTCCTTGGCATGAGAGGCCGGAACGATCGCCGGCACCGCTCGGGCCGAACGAGCTTCGGTTGCCGGAAGGTTGCAAAATTGGCAATGAACGGTGCGGATACTGGCGCTCGCCGCCATGATCGGCGATCAATTCGCCGAACGGGCACTCGGCATCGGAGGGCAATGAGCGAGCCGGAGCAACAGGTGGGCGCGGCGTCGATCGATGCGCCGGACTGGCGCTCGCTCGCCGGGAGGTTGGCGGCGCTCGGCAGCATCGCCGGCGAGGCCGCGCACCGGTTCAACAATTTGCGGAGCGTGATCGACGGAACGCTCGATCTTATGGCGGGCGACCCCTCGGGTGCGCTGACCGAGCGCCGGCTCCAGCGCGTGCGCGACGCCGCGGCGCGCGCCCAGGCGCTGGCCGCAGGCCTGGCGGCGCTCGGGCGCTCTCGCGCCGGAGCCGAGATCCCGCTGGACCTTGCGGACTGGCTCGTCGCCGCGAAGCCCTGGATGCGCCAACTCCTCGCCCCGGGCACCGAGCTCTCGCTTGCGGTTTCGGATCAGCCGGCGACGCTGCGTGCCGATCCGGATGCGCTCCGGGCGGCGATGACCGCACTGGTGCTGAACGCGGCGGCGGCGGTGGGCGCGGCGGGCCGCGTGAGCATCCGCCTCGCGCCGACAAAGGCAACGCATGGCGCCGCCCTGCTCTCGGTCGCCGACGATGGCCCCGGAATGCCGCCAGAGGTGGCGGCACGGGCCCGCGAACCCTTCTTCACCACGCGACCTCCGGCCGCCGGCCTCGGCCTCACGGTGGCAGAGTCGTTTGCCGCTCACCGCGGGGGACGGCTCGAAATGTCGAGCGAGCCTGGCCTGGGAACGACCGTCTTCGTTCATCTAATTCCCTGATTGTCACGATCGCGGCGTTGCGGCCCCGATGCCGGCACGATGCCGCCACGATTGCTTCGTTACGTTCTCTTACATTCAAGGATGGCCCCGGATCGGGCGGCCATCGGGCGACCGGGGACGGCGGCTTTCTCGTGCGGCGGCGCTTCCGCGCGCTCTGCCGCCCGCTCTCGGCGACGTTCGCCTGGCGCCCCTTGCGCCACCCTTGAACCGCGCCGCGCGCTTCGCGGCGTGCCCCGATTCCAGTCAGGCGCGATCTGCTCTAGAACGTGCGCGATTCTCCTCTTGTTCCGGAGGCACTGCGACCGCGATGGCGGGCCATTCCCAATTCAAGAACATCATGCACCGTAAGGGGGCGCAGGACGCCCGCCGGGCCAGGCAGTTCGCGCGACTGATCCGCGAGATCACGATGGCGGCCAGGCACGGCCTGCCCGAGGTGGGCTCGAACCCGCGCCTGCGCGCGGCGGTCGCGGCCGCCCGCGAGGCCAACATGCCGAAGGACACGGTCGAGCGGGCGATCCGCAAGGCCGCCGGCGCCGGCGCGGGCGAGGATTTTGCCGAAGTGCGCTACGAGGGTTATGGGCCATCCGGAGTCGCGATCATCGTCGAAGCGCTCACCGACAACCGCAACCGTACCGCCTCCGACGTGCGCGCCGCCTTTGCCCGCAACGGCGGGACGCTCGGCGAGACGAACTCCGTTTCGTTCCTGTTCGAGAGGCAGGGCATGGTGCGCTATCCGCGGCGAATCGCCGGTGCGGACGCGATGCTCGAGGCCGCGATCGAGGCCGGCGCCGAGAACGTCGAAAGCACCGACGAGGGCCACGAAGTGACCACGGCGGTGGAAGACTTCTTCGCCGTGCGCGATGCTCTCGAGGCTCGATTCGGCCCGCCGGAGCGGGCGGAGATCGAGTGGCGGCCGAGTACCTCGGTCGTGCTGAATGCCGAGCAGGCCGCTGCCGTCCTCAAGCTGCTCGACGCGCTCGAAGAGATCGACGATGTGCAGAACGTCAGCGCCAATTTCGAGATCCCCGAGGCGGTGATGCAGCGCCTCGAGGCCTGAGCGCGGCGTATGCTGCACCTTCTCGGCCTCGATCCCGGCCTCGGCGTGACCGGCTGGGGGATCATCGCCGTGGCGGGCAACCGGCTCTCTCCGATCGGCTGCGGCGTCATCGCGACCGACGCCGCTACGGATGTGCCAACCCGGCTGAGACTGCTCCACGAGGCCCTGGCGGCCCTGATCGCTGCGCACGCGCCCGCCGAAGCCGCGGTCGAGGAAACCTTCGTCAATCGCAACGGCGCCAGCACGCTCAAGCTCGGCTATGCGCGCGGCATTGCGCTGCTGGCCCCTGCGCTCGCGGGGATCCCGGTCGCCGAATACGCCGCCCGGACCGTCAAGCAGTCCGTCGTCGGCACGGGTGCTGCCACCAAGCAGCAGGTCGCGATGATGGTCCGCCGGCTCCTCCCCGGCGCCAGGTTCGACCGCGCGGACGCCGCCGACGCGCTGGCGGTCGCCATCTGTCACGCCCATCACCGTTCGAGCCGTGAGATCTGGGCCCGGGCGGCAGCGTTGGCGGATCGGGCAGGCCGGGGGGCGTCCGGATGATCGCGAGCCTCACGGGCCAGGTGGCGGCGCTGGAGGAGCGGAGCTGCGTCATCGATGTCGGCGGCGTCGGCTATCTGGTGCACGCCTCGGCGCGCACGCTCGCTGCTCTCCCCGCCCCACCGGCGCCCGCCCACCTCCTGATCGAGACCCAGCTCCGCGAGGACGCGATCCTCCTCTACGCTTTCTCCGACCCTGCCGAGCGCGCCTGGTTCCGCCTCCTGACCGCTGTCCAGGGGGTGGGCGCCAAGGTGGCGCTCGCGATCCTCTCCACTTTCGCACCGGCCGAGCTTGGAAGCGCGATCGCGTCGGGAGAGAAGGATTTCCTCACCCGCGCCCCGGGCGTTGGGCCCAAGCTCGCGCAACGCCTGTTGGGCGAGCTTCGCGAGCCCGCCGCCCGGCTTCCCGCGAGCCTCGCGCCTGCCGCGCCGCCCGGGGCCGTTTCCGCCGACGCCCTCTCCGCCCTCCTCAATCTCGGCTACCGCCGTACGGAGGCCTGCACGGCGCTTGGACGGGCGGCCGCGCGGCTGCCCGCGGGCGCTGCGCTCGAGGCGCTGGTCCGCGAGGGCCTGAAGGAGCTTGCGAAGTGAGCGGTCTCGCGGCGGGCGAGGAGCGCGCGGTGAGCGCCCGGGCGGGCGAGGAGGACGCAGCCGAGGGCAGCCTCAGGCCGCAGACGCTGGCCGATTTCATCGGCCAGCGCGCCTTGCGCGACAATCTCGGCGTCTTCATCGCCGCCGCCCGCACCCGGGCCGAGCCGCTCGACCATGTGCTGCTGCACGGACCGCCCGGGCTCGGCAAGACGACGCTCGGCCAGATCATCGCCCGCGAGCTCGGCGTCGGTTTCCGCGCGACTTCGGGGCCGGTCCTGCAGCGGGCGGGGGACCTCGCCGCCGTGCTCACCAATCTCCAGCCGCGCGACGTCCTCTTCATCGACGAGATCCATCGCCTGGCACCGGCGATCGAGGAGATCCTCTACCCGGCGATGGAGGACTTCCAGCTCGACCTCATCATCGGGGAGGGGCCTGCCGCACGGAGCGTGCGCATCGACCTTTCGCCCTTCACGCTGGTGGGCGCGACCACCCGCGCGGGGCTCTTGGCGACGCCGCTCCGCGAGCGCTTCGGCATCCCGCTCCGGCTTTCGTTCTACACGCCGGCCGAGCTCGAGCGGATCGTCACGCGCGGCGCGCAAAAGCTCGGGTTCGCCCTCGGTGTGGACGGCGCGGCAGAGATCGCCGCCCGCTCCCGCGGCACGCCGCGCATCGCCGGGCGGCTGCTCCGCAGGGTCCGCGACTTCGCCGCGGTCGCCGGCCACGGCCCTGTCGATCGGCCGCTCGCCGACGCTGCCTTGAACCGGCTCGAGGTCGACCGGCTCGGTCTCGACGCGATGGACCGGCGCTATCTCTCGCGCATCGCCGAGCACCACGGCGGGGGACCGGTCGGCGTGGAGACACTGGCGGCCGCGCTCGCCGAGGCGCGCGACACTCTCGAAGACGTGATCGAGCCCTTCCTGATCCAGGAGGGGCTGGTGCTGCGTACCCGAAGCGGCCGGGTTCTCGGCGAGCCGGGCTGGCGGCATCTCGGCCTCAGCCCCCCGCCGCGGCTGCCCGGCCAGTTCGACCTTTTGGACGAGCAGGCGTGAGCGCGCATCTCTTCACCTGCCGCGTCTATTTCGAGGACACCGATGCCGCGGGCGTGGTCTACCACGCCAACCATCTCCATTTCGCCGAGCGTGCGCGCACCGAGGCGTTGAGGGATCTCGGTGTGCCCCACGCGGCACTGATCGAGGAGCACGGCCTCATCTTCGTGGTGCGACGCATCAAAATGGACTATCTGCGTGTCGCCCGGCTTGACGATTCGCTGGAGGTTGCCACGACGGTGCTTGCCGTGGGGGCATCGAAGATCGACCTCCGGCAGGCGATCCGCCGGCAGGGCGAGACGATCGCGGAGGCGGAAATCGGGCTCGCCTGCGTCCGGCGCAACGGCGGCAGGCCTGCCCGGATTCCGCCGCGTTGGCGCCATGCCCTGGCAGCAATGGCCGGGGATTAGGCAAAGCGCCGGCGCGACGGCGGCGCATGAGGAGTTGTACGCGTGGACCAGGCGGTCAATGCCGTGAATCTCGGGGGCGTGGGAGTCAATCTCTCCCTCTGGAGCCTCTTCCTTGAGGCCGACATCGTCGTGAAGTTCGTGATCCTCGGACTGCTCGGCGCGAGCGTCTGGGTCTGGGCCATCATCTTCGAGAAATGGTCCGCGCTCAGCCGCGCGAACCGGGCCGCCGAGGCGTTCGAGAGCCGGTTCTGGTCCGGCGGCAGCCTCGATTCCCTCTACGAAGAGCAGGGCCAGGCGCCTTCGCACCCGATGGCGGCGGTGTTCGGCGCCGCACTCGGCGAATGGCGCCGCACGGCCCGCGTCGTCGGCGCCGACATCAGCCATTCCGGGGTCAAGGAGCGGGTCGACCGGGCGATGGCGGTCGTCACCCAGCGCGAGATGGACCGGATGGAGCGCTGGATGACGTTTCTCGCCTCGGTCGGCGCCACGGCCCCCTTCGTCGGCCTGTTCGGCACCGTCTGGGGCATCATGCATAGCTTCTCGGCGATCGCCGCGATGCACAACACCAACCTCGCGATCGTGGCACCCGGCATCGCACAGGCCCTCTTCGCCACCGCGGTCGGGCTCTTCGCCGCGATCCCGGCGGTGCTCGCCTACAACACGATCAGCAACGACCTCGCCCGCTTCGCGGGCCGCCTCGAGGCCTTTGCCGCCGAATTCGGCGCCATCCTCTCCCGCCAGACCGAGGAGCGCGCCTGAATGGCCGCCCTGCTTCCCGGTCGTCTCAACGGGAACGGCCGCCGCGGCCGCTATCGCCCGCTCGCGGAGATCAATGTCACGCCGCTGGTCGACGTGATGCTCGTGCTGCTGATCATCTTCATGGTCACCGCGCCGCTGATGACCTCGGGCGTCACCGTCGATCTTCCCAAGGCGGACGCGGCACCCCTCAACCAGGACGCGACACCGATCACCCTCTCGATCGACGCGGCCGGCCAGATCTATCTCGAGGATACGCAGATCCCGCTCGACACCCTGGTGGCAAAGCTCAAGGCAATCGCGCAGAACAACCCCGACCGGCGCATCTTCGTCCGCGGCGATCGAAGCCTGCCCTACGGCCGGATCATGCAGGTGATGGCGACCATCACGCAGGGCGGCTTCACCAAGGTGGCGCTGCTCGCCGAGGAGGCGGCGCCGCCGGCCGCTTCCGGCGCCGGGTCCGGCCATACCGGGAGATCCGGCCAGAAGGGCTGACGCCCGCCCAGAGGCCTGTTCCCGATGAGCCCTGAGCTACGCCGCGGCGCCGCCTTCTCCGCCGTCCTGCATGTCGCGGTGGTGATCCTGCTCGTCGTCACCGTGGCCCCTTCGCTGCCGCCGGAGGCGCCGGAGGGGGTCGCCGTGAGCATGGAATTCGCCGGCCCGACAGCGAAAGGGCCGACACCGACGCCGACACCGGCGCCGACCAAGGCGCCCACGGTCACGAAGAAGCCGCCGACCAAGCAGCCGCCCAAGAAGCAGCAGCCGCAGGCGCCGCCGCCACCACCCCCGCCGCCGCCTCCTCCGACCCCGGCCGAAAAGGCCCCGCCGCTGCCAAAGCCCGCGCCGCCCGTGCCGCAGGTCCAGGCGCCGACGCCGATCCCCACACCCACGCCGCCGCCCAAGCCGACGCCACCGACGCCGGAGCCGCCCAAGCCGGCACCGACACCGCAGCCGCCCCTTCCGCTGCCACCGCCGCCGGCGCCCCCGCCGCCGGCCCCGCCGAGCCCGACGCACCAGCCGAACCCGACCACCAACCCGGCCGCCTCGAGCCAAGCGCTCGAGAACACCCTCGAGAAGCTGCGCTCGCTCGAGCAGCAGACGAACCCGCCGAAGGCCCTGCCCAATCCGACCCCGGGCGGCGCACCCAACCCGGGGGGCAACCCGCAGAGCAACGACACCGCCGCTCTCTCCGCGTCGGAGCGCGGCGCGATCGGCGCCGAGGTCCGGCGCTGCTGGACCTATGACCCGGGCGCCGAGGGCGTGAACCAGTTCTCGGTGCTTCTCGATGTCACGACGGACGCGGCCGGCGTCGCGCGCATCGCCTCCATAGCGCCCGCGGACCAAGGGCGCGTGGCCGGCAACCCGCAGTTGCAGGCCTTCGCCATGCGCGCGGTGAACGCGGTGCTCGATCCGCGCTGCTCCAACCTGCCGCTGCCGTCCTCGATGCTCGGCTCGGTGCGCCATCTCGAGTTCCGGTTCACGCCGTGAGAAACCGTTCGAGATGCGGCGCGGAATGTCATCCGGATGCAGCGACATCCGATACAGGCGCGGGATATGAACAAGCGCCACCTTGCAGGAGTTTCATCCGGCGAGGGGGATTTCCTTCACGTCGCGGGCTTGCTTTTACGGAGTAAGGAACGGGCCTAATGGGGGCTTTGAAAATCATCCCGCCCCGAACCGTCGCGCCGCAAACCATCCCGCCACGGTGTCTCAGGATAGAGAGGTCGAAAAGCGACATGCCGAACTTGCTCGTTGGACGAAGGGGCCTGCTTGCCGGCTCGGTCACGGTCCTTGCGATGGCGCCGAAATTGGTGACGGCGCAAACGGCGCCGCCCGCCGCATCGGGCGGCGCGGGCGGCGGGCAGAGCGCGGTGATCGACGTGAACCGCGCCCAGGTGGCACCGATTCCGATCGCCATCCCGGTCTTTGCAGCCGGCGGCGGCAAAGCCTCCGAACTCGCCTCCGGCATCGTCGAGGTGATCAGCAACGATCTCCAGGGATGCGGCCTGTTCCGTCCACTCGATCCCGCCTCGTTCGTGCAGGCGGCCGCGGATATCGGTGCGGTGCCGAAATGGCAGGACTGGAAGGTGATCGGCACCCGGGCGCTCGTCACCGGCAAGGTCGACGAGCCCTCGGCCGGCCAGGTGCGGGTCGAATTCCGGCTCTGGGACGTGCTGCCCGAACAGCAGCTGCAGGGAACCGCGTACACGACGGCCGACGGCAACTGGCGTCGCGTCGGCCACATGATCGCGGACGTGATCTATGAACGCCTGCTCGGCGAAAAGGGCTACTTCGACACGCGGATCGCCTACATCTCGGATACCGGGCCGCGCAGTGCGCGCATCCGCCGGCTCGCCATCATGGACCAGGACGGCGCCAACAACCGCTTCCTGACCAGCGGCGAGTGGACGGCGCTCGATCCGCGATTCCATCCCATCAAGGTCAACGAGCTGGCCTTCATGAGCTATGCCGAGAATCAGCCGCGCGTCTACCTCTTCGACCTCGGCTCCGGCCGCCAATCGCTGCTCGGCGCCTTCAGCGGCATGACCTTCGCCCCGCGCTTCAGCCCGGACGGCACGAAAATCATCCTCTCGGAGGCGCGCGGGGCGGGATCGGACATCGTGGTGGTCGATCTCGGCAGCATGATGCCGACGCAGCTGACCTCTTCCGGGGCGATCGACACCAGCCCCTGCTACAGCCCGGACGGCTCGCAGATCGTCTTCAACTCCGACCGCGACGGCTCGCCCCAGATCTACGTCATGGGAGCGGACGGCGCGAACCCGAAGCGGATCAGCTACGGCGAAGGGCGGTTTTTCGCCCCGGTATGGTCGCCGCGCGGCGACCTCATCGCCTTCATCAACCAGAACGGCGGTACTTTCGGGCTCGGCGTGATGAACACCGACGGGACCGGAGAGCGCATTCTCTCGGAGGGGTTCACGGTCGATGGGCCGAGCTTCTGCCCGAACGGACGGGTGATCGCCTTCTGGCGCACCACGCCGGCGACCAGCTCGAGCGGCGCCGGCTACTCGACCCGGCTCGTCAGCATCGACATCACCGGGTTCAACGAACGGTTGATGCAGACCCCGACCGACGCCTCCGACCCCGCCTGGTCGCCCCTGCTCTCCTGACCGGGCCCGAGTAGCCCTCCCCCGGTGGCAACGTGGGGACATCTTCGCCTTTTTATTGTGACAGCTTCGCTATAGACCCTTGACCGATATGGAAAGAGCGCGCTAAGCGCGGGCTGCAACCGCAGGGGGATACCGCTGCGGGGCGATATTGCGTGGCCTTCTGCTCTCACACCCTGACAGGGACGGATCCCCATGAAATTCAGGCTTATCGGCGCGTTAGCGGCCGTGGCGCTGCTTTCGGCATGCGCCGCCCATCCGAAGACGACCACCGGCGGCACCGGCGCCACCGCCGCCACCTCGGGCCCTGCCCCCGGCAGCGAACAGGACCTGGTGCAGAACGTGGGTGACCGCGTCTTCTTCGCCTTCGACGTGTCGGCCCTCTCGTCGGAGGCCGAGGCCACTCTCGACCGCCAGGCGGCCTGGCTCGCCAAGTACCCTCAGGTCAGGGTGCTGATCGCGGGGAACTGCGATGACCGCGGCACCGAGGAATACAACCTCGCCCTCGGCTCGCGCCGCGCCAACGCCGCGCGTGACTACCTGGTGGCCAAGGGCGTCGACCCGTCCCGGATCCAGAC
>Ga0335075_10006294_pt1 | contig 18330 bp, 17 predicted proteins | sample Lox_Sample_24_FD_206723 | JGI IMG/M metagenome (GOLD analysis project Ga0335075, IMG submission 206723) | Soil microbial communities from Loxahatchee National Wildlife Refuge, Florida, United States - Lox_Sample_2.4 | ecosystem: Environmental > Terrestrial > Soil > Wetlands | place: USA... | reverse complement strand
TGGCACGGTGCGCTGACCGGGTTCATCTGGGCGGGCCTGGTCAGGATCGGCCTGCTGAACCACGTCACCTGGTCGATCAACTCGATCTGCCACACCTTCGGCGTCGAGGAGTTCAACGTGCGGGACAAATCCCGGAACGTTAACTGGCTTGCGATCCCGTCGTTCGGCGAATCCTGGCACAACCTGCACCACGCTGACCCGACCTGCGCCCGGCACGGCGCGCTCAGAGGGCAGATCGACGCCAGTGCCCGGGTCATCAGGTGGTTCGAACGGCTCGGCTGGGCCTACGACGTGCGCTGGCCCGACAAAACCCGGCTAGGAGCCAAGCGCACCCCGGGCGGCACGCGCTCTCTTGGCTCCATGGCGAGTCGGTCCCGGAATTGACGGCGATCCGGGCGGTATATCCGCCCGGAATCATGCCGCCGGCCCGACCGAATGTGAGATGCATCACAAAACAGAATCAAACTCACAAACGGTTCCCGACCCACACCTTATCACAAATTTCAAAAATTTTCGCACAGGATGTCGGTAACCTCCGGTACAAACATTTGCAGTGCGGGAGACCTGGAGTCGGAGCCGGGCCCTCACGGAGCTGCTCATCGGCGAGATGTTCACGCCGGACCGTACTTCGTAGGGAGTCGTTTTCTTGTCGGGCAGGAAACCAGATGACCCGTGGGCCAGCCCCCCGCGCTGGACCGTGGCCGGCAGGCTGCGGGGCCGGGAGGAGTGGAAGTTTTTCGCGGTGCTGCCGCGTGCGTCGCGCGGGCTGTGCTGGGCGTGGTGGGTGCTGATCGTGTCGCGCGGCGCGCTACCGGGACTGTTCAGCCTCGCGGTCGGGGGGGTGGTCACGGCCGTCAGCCATGACGAGCCGCTCGGGTGGCCGCTGACCGCCGCGGGAACGGTCTTCGTGGCGATTCAGGTGCTGGCGCCGCTGGACGCGCAGGTGTGCGTCAACCTCGGCGACCGACTGTCACGCTGGCTGCACGACAGGTTGCTGGCCGCCACCACGGAGCCGGCCGGCGTGGCTCACCTGGATTCGCGCGAGCTGACGGACCGGCTCATCAGCGCACGCGACTTCGATCTGGGGATCTCAGGGCCGGAGATGCACCTGGCGATGGGCATCATCGCCAGGGGGCTCGTCGATGTGGTGGCCGGCCTCGGGCAGGCTTGCGTGCTCGCGGCCTACTCCTGGTGGGCCCCGCTGCTGGTGGCCGGTGCCTGGGGATCCACACACTGGCTGCTGAGGGAGAGCGGCATCTGGGGGGACCGCGACGAGGGTGAGGTCCTGGTCGCGCAGCGGCATGCCGAGTACGCCTACCGGCAGGCCACCGATGCCCCGGCGGCGAAGGAGCTACGGCTGTTCGGGCTGAGCGAGTGGACGGTGGCCAGGTTCGCCGCCAGCCGCCGACGGCTGGTCGACCTTCGCTGGCAGGCGACGCGGCTGCGGCGCAGGCCGCTCCGCTGGACGATCGCGGTGCTGGTGGCGGCCAACGGCGTGCTGCTGTGGTCGCTGGCGCGCGACGCGGCCTCGGGCTCTATCGGCACCGGTCAGCTGGTCGTGTTCGCCATGGCGGCGGCAGGCACAAGCGCCCTGGCCTTCGGCGGTCTGAGCTGGGCGCTGCCTCCGACTTCGCACTCGGTGGCGACCGTGCTCGCGCTGGAGAAGGAGATGGCCGCTGCCGGACACCTGACCGCGGGTGAGCGGAGCGCGGACGGACTGCCGCGCACGGCCCTGCGTCTGCGGCAGGTGGGGTTCACCTATCCCGGTGCCGACCGGCCGGTGCTTGACGGAGTCGACCTGACCATCGAGGCCGGCACGTCGCTGGCGGTGGTCGGCCTGAACGGAGCGGGCAAGACCACGCTGGCCAAGCTGGTGTGCGGACTGTACGAACCGACGCGCGGGGCGGTCGAGATCGACGGGGCCGACCTGCGTGACCTCGACCCGCGGGAGTGGCGACGGCGGGTGACCGCGGTGTTCCAGGACTTCGTCCGCTACCAGATGCCGCTGCGGGTGAACGTGGCGCCCCTGGGCGCGCCCGACGAGACGGTCACGGCGGCGCTCGCAGAGGCCGGGGCCGACGGGGTGGCGGAGCTGGACACGCTGCTCGGCAGCGGCTATGACGGCGGCACGGACCTGTCAGGCGGCCAATGGCAGCGGGTGGCGGTGGCACGCGCGCTGTGCGCGGTACGGCAGGGCGCGGGCCTCGTCGTTCTGGACGAGCCCACCGCTCAGCTTGACGTCAGGGGCGAGGCGGAGATCTTCCGGCGCATCCTCACCGCGACCAGGGGCTGCACGACGCTGCTGATCTCGCACCGGTTCTCCACCGTGCGGCATGCGGACCGCATCTGCGTGCTGGAGGCGGGCCGCGTCGCGGAACTGGGCACGCACGGCGAACTCATGGCCCAGGGCGGCCGCTACCGCCAGATGTTCGACCTCCAGGCGTCCCGCTTCGTCGAGGGGGAACCCGATGCCGTCTGACCGCCTGCCGTCCTCCGCGACGGCCCTGTTCCGCTCGCTGCGGACCGGTTACCGGACCAATCCCGGCCTGCTGTTGGTGTGTTTCGTCACCACTGTCGCCGCGGCGGCTCCGGATTCGCTGCTTGCCCTCGGACTCGCCGCACTCGTCCGGGCGGCGGTCACCGGGGATAGCGTCCGCATCGCGCTGGCGGCGGGGTTCGTCGGCGTGCTCGCCACCGCCGGCTGGCTGCTGAACGTCGTCAGCGACCGGGTCAACCGCCGGTTCGCCGACCAGGCCGCGGTCGTGCTCGAGTCGCACGTCGCCCGGCTGCAGTCCACGGTCGCCACGATCGAGCACCACGAACGCCCCGGCTACCTGGACCGGCTGGCGGCGCTGCGCGACCATGCCAATGCGCTGGGCTTCCTGTACAGCCAGCTGTTCGGCGTCATCGGCGCGGTCGTCAGGCTGGCCCTCACGCTGACCCTGCTGATGTCGGTCCACCCCCTGTTCGGGCTGCTCGGCGTCGTCGCCGTGCCTGGTGTGCTGGTCTCGCAGTGGCGCGGCGGCGCGGAGACAGCCGCGGAGGAGGCCGGGGCCCAGCATGAGCGGCGCGCCAGGCACCTGTTCGCGGTGGGCACCACGGCGGCCCACGGCAACGAGATCCGCGTCGCCGGCGTGCAGCAGTGGCTGCGCGAGCGCCACTGGGAGTCCTGGACCCAGCGGCACACGCTGCTTGCGCGGGCGAGATGGATCTCGGCGGCCTGGCAGTGCGCCGCTCAGGCCCTTTTCGGCGCCGCCTTCGTCGCGGTCGTCGCATACACCGCGCGGGGCGGAGTTCCGGCGGCCGGGAACGTGACGCTGGTGCTGGCGGCGGGAAGCCGCCTGGCGTCGTACGTCGCCCAGACGATCACGCAAGCGCAGTTCCTCCGCTCCATCTGGCTGGATGTCTCCCGTCGGCTGGCGTGGCTGGAGGATTATGCCCATGAGGCAGCCGCCGACGCCGACCGCCCGCCCCCAGAGCGGCTGAACAGCGGCATCCGCCTGGAGGCAGTGTCCTTCAGGTACCCCGCGACCGAGAGGCTGGTCCTGGACGAGATCACCCTCGACCTCCCGGCGGGAAAGGTGATCGCCGTCGTCGGCGAGAACGGGGCGGGAAAGTCGACCCTGGTCAAGCTGCTGTGCGGCTTCTACGCCCCGGCCTCGGGAACGATCACGGTCGACGGTACGGACCTGAGCAGGATTGGCCCCGCCCGCTGGCGGGAGCGGCTCGCCGGGGTCTTCCAGGACTTCTTCCGGTTCGAATATCCGGTGCGGCAGTCGGTGGGCGTAGGGGACCTGCCACGGATCGACGACCTCACCGCCGTCGAAACCGCCGTCGAGCGCGGCGGGGCGCAGGATGTGGTGGCCCGGCTCGAACACGGCCTGGACACCCAGCTCGGCCGGACCTGGGAGCAGGGCGCCGACCTCTCGCATGGCCAGTGGCAGAAGATCGCACTCGCCCGTGGCTTCATGCGGGACGACCCACTCCTGCTGGTCCTGGACGAACCGACGTCCGCGCTTGACGCCGAGATCGAGCACCAACTGTTCGAGCGTTTCGCCGCGGCGGCACGCTCAGGGGAGACCGGCTCGACGGGCCGGATCACCCTCCTGGTCTCCCACCGGTTCTCCACGGTGCGGATGGCCGACCTGATCGTCGTCCTTGACGGTTCGCGGGTGGCCGGGTACGGCACACACGAGGAACTGATGGCCACTAGCGGCCCGTACGCCGAGCTCTACGGCATCCAGGCATCCTCCTACCGGGACGGCTAGCAGACGACGGCAGCAAAGCTCTAGCCCGCGTCGGCCATCGCGCTGAAGATGACCTCCTTGGTGCTGATGGTTCCCGCCTGGCGCCCCGGCGCGTCCTGATACTGCCAGTAGAGGTTGGTGTGCGCGATCACCTGCTCCGGGGAGGGCGCGCCGTACGCGGTGAGGTCCTCCGTGGTGTGCGCGTCGCCGACCAGCGTCACGTCGTACCCGCGGGTGAAAGCCCCGTGCAGGGTCGAGCGGATGCACGCGTCGGTCTGCGCCCCCGTGACCACCAGCCGACCCACGCCGTGCTCAGCGAGCACCTCCTCGAGGTTGGTGTCCTCGAACGAATCGCCGTAGCGCTTGTGGACAAGGGACTCGGAGTCGCGGCGGACCAGCTCCGGCACGTACGCCCACTTCTCGCTGCCCGGCGCGAGTTCCTCGTTGGTGTGCTGCACCCAGATAACGGGCACGCCTTCGGCGCGGGCCTTGCCGACAAGCGTGTTGATGTTCGCGATCATGTCGTCGCGGTTATGCGAGCCTTCCACCACACCGTTCTGCACGTCGATGACGAGCAGCGCGGTGTTCGGCCGGCCGGCCAACGTCGTCATGGGAGCCTCCTGTTCGCCGCGGATCCTGTGCCAGCTCTCACAATAGAGTCGGCCACTGACATTCGGCAGGGCCCAGCACGCGGCGCGTGTCCGCTGCAGGCGTAGCCGATGTCGTTCGGGGCAGTGCATTCATCGTCCGGAGCGGAGGGAGCAGGCATGACGGTCGGTGCGGTCACGGCGGACGGGCGTGCCCTGGTGCTAGCGGACGGAAACCAGATTCCCATGCTCGGCCTTGGCGTCTGGCAGGTGCCCAACGGACCGACGTGCGTGAACGCCGTGCGCTGGGCGCTGGAGGCCGGATACCGGCACATCGACACGGCACAGGCTTACGGCAACGAGGAAAGCGTCGGACGGGCGCTGCTCGAAAGCGGCATTCCGCGCGATGACGTGTTCATCACCACCAAGTTCTATCCGGGACGCCGGGATCCCGTCGCCGAGATCGAGCGGAGCCTGCTGCGGCTCGGCATCGATCAGGTGGACCTCTATCTCGTGCACTGGCCGCAGCGCGGTGCCACCTGGGCATGGCCGGCGATGGAGCAAGCCCGCGAACTCGGGCTCGCCCGCTCCATCGGCATCTCCAACTTCGGCGCCCGCGACCTCGACGAGGTGATGGCCGTGGCGACGGCGCCGCCCGTCGTTGACCAGGTGCAGTTCAGCCCGCAGCACTACCGGGTGGCGCTGCTCGAGGCGTGCGATCGGTACCACATCGCGGCGGAGGCGTACAGCCCACTGGGGACCGGCCGCTACCTGGCCGACCCGGCGGTCGTCCAGATCGCCCGGCGCGCGAGGCGCACGCCGGCGCAGGTGCTGCTGCGCTGGTGCGTGCAGCACGGTCTCCCGGTCATCCCCAAGTCCACGCACCGGGAGCGCATCCAGGAGAACGCGCTGATCTTCGACTTCGCCCTGTCCGACGCGGACATGGCCGAACTCGACGCGCTCGACCGGACCAGCGGCACCGGCCTGGCCCTTGAGCGCAGATGGTGGTGACGGCGCGGCGCCCCATCCGCTCCATATCCTCGGGCCATGCTCCCTCTCCTCCTGGCCGCGGTAGCCCTTGCCGTGTTCGTCGCGGGCGTGCTTCGCGACCCCCGCAGCTTCAGCAACGCGGTCTTCCTTGGCCTGGGCCTCGCACTTGGAGCGCTCGGCGCGGCTGAGCGGCTGGCGGACACGCCGGACAGGACGGCCCGGCTGCTCCTGCTTGCCCTGGGCCTGGCGGTGGCCCTCGGGCCGTTCATGGTGGGCGGGTACCTGGTGCTCAACGGCATCACGATGGCGCGCCGGGAAAGCGCGCGTCCGGGCAACCTGCTGTCCCTGGCGGCCGGCATCGGCGTCTTCGCGCTGATCGGCCTGATGTTCGCGACGGTCACCGTCCGCTCCAGGGATCTGAGCCTGTTCACCGCCATCACCGGGCTGCTATGCGGGTACGTCTCCTTCCTGCTCGTGTCGTACGTCATCTACGCGTTCATCTACAGCCGGCTGACGCGATACCACGACGCCGATTTCGTCGTGGTACTCGGCTCCGGCCTGCGGAACGGCGTACAGGTGACCTCGCTGCTTGCCAGCAGGCTGGAACGGGGGCGGCAGGTGCAGGCGGCGCTCGCCGCGCGCGCCGGGGCTCAGGGCAAGACCGGCCCGATGCTGATCGTCTCCGGCGGCAAGGGCGGTGACGAGCGGCTGTCCGAGGCGGAAGCGATGGCCCGCTACCTCGCCGAGCGCGGGGTCCCGGCTGACCAGGTGATCAAGGAGGACCGTTCGCGAACCACCGAGGAGAACCTGACGTTCAGCAAGGCGATCATGGAACGATCCCGGCCTGATTACCGGTGCATCATCGTGACCAGCAACTTCCACGTGTTCCGCGCCGCCATCATCGCGCGCCGCATCGGCGTCAACGGGCAGGTCACCGCGGCCCGGACAGCCGGCTACTACTGGCCGAGCGCGATGCTCCGCGAGTTCGCCGCGGTGTTCCTCCGCTACAAGCTGATCAACTTCGGCATCTGCGCGCTGATCGTCGCGCTGCCGCTGGCCTACGCCGCCATGCGGGGACTTTGACGATCGCGCCGCGGCGACCGCGCCGCGACGATTACGCCGCGACGACCATGCCGCGTTTGCGCAATTCATTGCAACATTGTCTAGTATTCTTGCGCCATGGCACGGAGACTTGCGGATGTAGCGCAGAAGGCTGGAGTCAGCGAAGCCACGGTGAGCCGTGTGCTGAACGGCAAGCCCGGGGTCTCCGAGGCCACCCGCGCGGCCGTCGTCACCGCGCTCGACGTGCTCGGGTACGAGCGTCCCACGCAGCTACGCCGTGAGCGCGCGCGGCTGATCGGCCTGGTGCTGCCAGAGCTGGAGAACCCGATCTTCCCGGCGCTTGCCGAGGTCGTCGGCGGCGCGCTGGCCCAGCGCGGTTTCACCCCGGTGCTTTGCACCCGCACCATGGGCGGGCTTTCCGAGGCCAACTACGTGCAGATGCTGCTCGAGCAGCAGGTCTCCGGCATGGTCTTCGCCGCAGGCAACTGCGCGGAGGCCGACGCGCCGCACGAGCACTTCCAGCGTCTTGTCGACGTCAGGCTGCCGACCGTGCTTGTGAACGCGTCCTCCGACGACCTCGACTTCCCTCGGGTCTCCACCGACGACGCGGTCGCGGTCGAGCAGGCCTTCGGACACCTGGCTTCGCTGGGTCACGAGCGGATCGGGATCGCGCTCGGGCCCGCCGACCACGTGCCATCGCGGCGCAAGCTGGCGGCGTTCGGCCGGATCGCCGAGCGGATGGGGCTACCGAACGGTGAGGATTGCGTCGAGCGGACCATGTTCTCCATCGAAGGCGGGCAGGCCGCCGCGGGACGGCTGATCGACCGCGGGATCACCGGCATCGTGTGCGCCAGCGACATCATGGCGCTTGGCGCGATCCGCGCGGCCCGGCGCGCCGGGCTCTCGGTTCCCGGCCAGGTCTCGGTGGTCGGGTACGACGACTCGCTGCTGATGAGCTGTACCGAGCCTCCGCTGAGCACGGTCAGGCAGCCGATCGAGGCGATGGGCCGGACGGTGGTGGCGATGCTGGTGAGCCAGATCGAGGGCATCGCCGTCGCCAGCGATGAGCTGCTCTTCGAGCCGGAGCTCGTGGTGCGCGGCTCGACCGGGCCGAGAGCGCGTTACTGAGTTCGACATCTCTGCGCTTCCGTTCTGTCAATATATTTCATATTTCCTTAGACTTATTGCTAGAAAAAAGTTCGGATTCATACCGTGTACGTTACCCGACTTGCACGCCTTTGTACCGTTCCGGAAGGAACCGCTCCTGACAGATCCCCCCGGGTGCGCGCTGAACCCGGACACGGCCGGCCTGGCGGATCGCGACGGTGGTGGCGGGCACAGCATCCTCAAGGTGTGTAGTTCTCGGTGAGGCCATGAGAACCCGGGTTGCCGGGCCTGCTGCCGGGCTTTAACCGGGTCGGTCGGGTATGAATCGCCGACACCGTCGCGGATGGGGCGGTTGCGCACGCGGAACTAGCCGCCTTGACGGTGCGCGGCGCCGGAAGCGCCGGGACCCTTGATCAGAAGACCCGAACAAGGAAGGGATGGCAATGCTGGCTGCAGGAAGATACTGGCGGTCAGCCGCCGCCTGCCGGTCCTGTGATCCTGATCTGTTCTTCCCCGTCTCGTCGTCCGGGCTTGCCGTGGAGCAGGAAGCGAGGGCAAAGGCGGTCTGCGCACGGTGCAGGGTCCGGCGGGAATGCCTGGCGTTCGCGCTGCGGACCCGTCAGGTCCACGGGGTGTGGGGCGGCATGAGCGAGCAGGAGCGGTACCTGGTGTGGAGACGCGATGACCGACGAGTTGATCCAGGCGCAGGTGAGCGCTACCCGCGTCGCCTGCAGGCGGATGAGCGACGTGCATCTGAAGGCGTTGCAGGACAGCGTTGATCAGGCTTGCCGCGTTCCGTCGGGGCTGCACTGGGACCGCAAGGCCGCGGCGCATGCGGAGATCTTCAACGTGCTCGCTGACGCGACGGATGATCCGCTCGCCGCGCCCGTGCTCAGCAACGGGGTTGGGTTCGCCTATGACCTGATGGTCGCTGCCGGGCACGCGGTGGACGGCATGATCGCCAGTTCGCGCCAGCGGCTGCTCGCGTGCCTGCGGGCCGGGGACGCGGAGGGAGCGGCGCTGGAGATGGAAAAGCACCTCCGGGTACTGCACTACATGTGGCGGGTGGCCAACTGCGCGGCGCGGCGCGGCTAGGGCTGGGGGCATCGTGGCAGAGGAGGAATTCGCCGCGCCCGTGGTGACGAGCTCTGATCACCTGCTGGGTCCGGCCGACGGGCCGGTTACGGTGGTCGAGTACGGCGATTATGAGTGTCCTTATTGCCGGGTGGCGGCACGGGATGTCCATAATTTGCTTGGTCACTACCCGGACATGGTCCGGTTCGCCTTCCGGAACTTTCCCATTCCGAACTTGCACCCGCATGGGGAGCAGGCGGCTGAGGCCGCGGAGGCGGCCGACGCCCAGGGGAAGTTCTGGGAGATGTATGAGCTGCTGCTGCGGCCCTATTCGCGACTGGACCTGGATTCGCTTGTCAATTACGCCGAGCGGCTGAGCCTGGACACCGGCCGGTTCCTCAACGAGGTGACGGGCAACGTCTACGCCGCCAAGATCGAAAGTCACCTGCGGGAAGGCGTCAGGAACGGGGTGAACGCGACGCCGAAGTTCTACGTCGATGGTGAGCGCATCGACGGCAGGCTTCCGCTGGAAGGGCTCGCGGCCGCGATCCGCGTCGCGGTAGACGGCACTTCGGCGGGCTAAGCGGTTCTCCATTGTGATGTCAAGGGCGGCGATGAGGGTGGCGAGGTCGCGCCGGCGTGAACTCGCCGGCCAGACGGCCCAGGTCCGCCGGACAATCGGATCGCCGGCCAGCGGACACCACATCACGCCGCCGGGCAGCGGGATGGACCAGCTGGGCGGGGCGAGCGCGAACGCGTGTCCGGCCGCCACGGCCGCGAACTTGACTTCGGCGATGAGGAAGTGATCGCCGTGCTGCGGCCGGTCGAGTACGAATATGCCGTGGCTGCGCAAGATCGCGGTGATCTGGTCGTACCAGGCGGGGGTCTGGCCGCGCGGGAAGCCGACCCACTCCAGGTCGGCCAGCTGATGGAGCCGGACCTTCCCTGGACCGGCCAGCTCGCTGGCACGGCTGGTGGCGAGCAGAACGCCCATGGCTTCCTCCACCGCCAGTACCGCGTCAAAACCCGGATCGACGGGAAGTTCGCGGACGAGCGCCACGTCGAGTTCGCCTGCTTTCAGCGCGGCAAGCTGGGCGGCGCTTGAGGCGTGGCTGATATCCACCCGCGTCTGCGGGAAAGCGGTGCGGACTTCCCCGAGCGCGCACGGCAGCAGGTCGGCTGGGAGCTCGAGCGGGATGCCCACCCGCAGCGGCCCGGCGCTCGCCACGGCCTGACTCGTGACCGCGGCGAGCGCCCGGTCGTGCTGGGCGAGGAGCGCCCGGGCCTCGTGGAGCAGGATCGTCCCGGCGTCGGTCGCCGCCACCCCGCTGCTGCGGCGCTCAAGCAACTGGACGCCGAGTTGGCGTTCCAGCGACAGGATCGTCTGCGACAGGGCGGACTGGCTTATATGAAGCGTGCGGGCGGCCGCGGAGAGACTGCCTTCCTCCGCGGCCGCGGTGAAGGCCCGCAGCTCGCGTATTTCCATCGTCCTATCGCATCACAGATCCTGCCGTCGCCGGATCCTGCCCGCCGTTAGACGGCGATCTTGCCGCTGTTAGACGGCGATCCTGCCGCCGTCGACGGGCAGCAGGGCACCATGGATGAAGCTCGCCTCGTCGCTGGCCAGGTAGACGATGGCGGAGGCGATCTCCTCGGGCGTCCCTGGTCGGCCACTCGGGGCATCGGCGGCGAGCTGGTCGAGCGCCTCCCCCATCCCCGCGGTGCCTTCGGTGCGGGTGGGGCCAGGGCTGACGGCGTTGACCCGGACGCCGGACGGGCCGTATTCAGCCGCCCAGGACTTGGTCAGCAGCACCAGCGCCGCCTTGCTTGACCCGTACAGGGCCATCTGCGCCTTCCCGATCTCGGCGACCATCGTCGAGACGTTGACGATCACGCCGTGCCCGCGCTGCGCCATCTTGGGCGCCAGCTCGGCGACCAGGAAGAACGGCGCCCTGACGTTGACGGCGAAGACCTTGTCGAAGTCGGCCTCGGTCATGTCGTGAGTGGCGCCGAACGGGAAGACACCCGCGTTGTTGACCAGGATGTCGACGTGCCCGCCGCCGAGTTCGGTCGCCTGCTTGGCGAGCTGTCGCACGCTGGCCTCATCGCCGAGATCTGTCGCGACGAAGTCGGCGGTGCCGCCTCGCGCGCGGATCTCCGCTACTACCTGATCGCCACGTCGGGCGTCGCGCCCGGAAAGCACGACATGGGCGCCGCGGGCGGCCAGGGCGAGCGCGGTGGCCCGGCCGATACCGCTGTTTCCCCCGGTGACCAGGGCGGTGGATCCGGTAAGGTTGTTGATCATTTTGGTCTGTTCCTCTGCTTTCGCTGATGTGGGCAGGTCCGTCCGGGTACCTGCCCGGACGGCTTCAACCCAGGACCGCGGCTGGCGATTGCGCCGGCGGTAGACCGATTGACGCTGGCCGCCATAAGCGGCGCTTCTGGCTATGGCGGGAAATTAACTACACGTTTTGCGGATGCGCGCCACCGCCGGCGGGCTGGAACCTTGACCTGTGGAAAGTAGAGCCAGCAGGCTCATAAGGAGGTACCCAATGCTGCCGAACACAGCCGAGGCGGACCAACTGCTGACGCCCGCCGAGGTCGCCGTGCTGTTCCGTGTCGATCCGAAAACCGTCAGCCGATGGGCAAGGGCGGGCAAACTGCAGGCGATCCGGACGCTAGGCGGTCACCGGCGCTACCGCGAGACCGATGTCCGCGCGCTCCTTGCCGACATCCCGCTGCAGCGCAGACAGAACGATTGACGGTCCGGTCTCCGGAGCCAGCGTCAGCAGATACGACAACCCTCAGTTGCTTTGACAACTGAGGGTTGTCATGTTGTGTACCGGGTCGATCCTCGTGTTCCTCGCCATGTGGGATTAATCATGGCATGCTTAACAATCACCGCAAGCCTGGCTAGGCTCTGACCAGGACTGATGTAAACACGAGGAGTTTCCGTATGGCACAGATCGCACTCGAGCACGTCGAGAAGGTATTTCAGGGCGGCGTCAAGGCTCTCGACGACCTGAACCTTGATGTCAAGGAAGGCGAGTTCATGGTGCTCGTCGGCCCGTCAGGTTCTGGCAAGTCGACCGCTCTGCGTGCCATCGCCGGGCTTGAGGAGATCACCGGCGGCACGATCTCGATCGGCAGCAAGGTCGTCAACGACCTTCCGCCGAAGGACCGTGACATCGCGATGGTGTTCCAGAACTACGCGCTCTACCCGCACATGACGGTGGAGGAGAACCTCGCGTTCGGCCTGAAGCTCAGGAAGACCCCCAAGGCCGATATCAAGCGGCGGGTCGGCGACGCGGCCAAGATGCTCGGCCTTGAGCAGTACCTGGCACGGAAGCCTTCGCAGCTGTCCGGCGGCCAGCGCCAGCGGGTGGCGATGGGCCGCGCGATCGTCCGCGAGCCGCAGGCGTTCCTGATGGACGAGCCGCTGTCCAACCTGGACGCCAAGCTCCGCGTGTCCATGCGCGCGTCGCTCAACCAGCTGCACGAGCGGCTGGGCATCACCACCGTGTACGTGACCCACGACCAGGTCGAGGCGATGACGCTCGGGCAGCGCGTCTGCGTGCTGCGGGACGGCAAGTTGCAGCAGGTCGACACTCCGCAGCGGCTGTTCGAATCGCCGGTGAACCTGTTCGTGGCCGGTTTCATCGGCTCGCCTGCGATGAACTTCGTGACGGCCGAACTGGTCCAGGACGACGGCCCCGCGGTCACGTTCGCCGGCTACCGGCTCACGGTGCCAGCCGAGGTCATCGACTCCAAGCCGGGCCTCAGCAATTATTTCGGCCGCAAGATCATCCTGGGCATCCGCCCGTCCGACTTCGAGGACGCCAGCCTCGGGGACGGCGACTGGGGACGAATGCCGATCACGGTTGGGGTCACCGAGGAGCTCGGCAGCGAGATCCACGTGATCTTCACGATCGACGCGCCGCCGGTCGAGCACTCGAGCATCACCGACGCCATCTCCGGGCACGAAGACGACGACGAGACCGTCACGGCGCTGGTCGGCGGCAAGTCGCTGTGGACCGCTCGGGTGTCGGCCCGGTCCCGTGTGCGCCCGGGCCAGCCGCTTGAGCTCGGCGTGGACACCAGGAACCTGCAGTTCTTCGACCCGGAGACCAGCCTGACCATCGGCCACCACGCCGCCCAGGAGCCGGCCGCCGCCGCCGAGCCCGCCTGACGGCCGCCTGATGGCCGGCTGCCGTGCCCGCCTGACGGTCGCGGCCAGGTTCGCCGCTCCGTCCCCGCCACGCAGGTACGCTCGCTGCACTTTGCGATCAGAAGATTACGCAGCGCGCATGCGGGAAAATATCCCCCGTGGCTGGGACGGAGCAAGGGGGAACCGTGGCCACGCAGATCACCATGGAAGATGGCTCCGAACATCCGCTGCTCGACCATCTGCGCGACGTGCACAAGAAGGGAACCCGGGGTTTCACCGAGGAGTACCTTCACAACCTGCACCAGACGCTGCACCAGCGCAAGCGGGAACCGCTTCCTGAGCACACGCACCCTGAGGACGGCGCTTCCGCCGTCGACCTCACGTAATCGCGAGCAGCGCGGTCCGCGCGCCAGGGGTACATATCCGGGCGAAAAGTACATTCCGCCCGGACGAACCTCCTGAGGCTTCATGATCCCGAAGACTTTGCGCTGGACGTAAATAATTCATCGTATACTCATACGAAATCTTCGCCAGGAAAAAACTCTTCACGAAATCTCTGGCGGGATTGCGGATGTTCTCCGCATAACGTTCCGTTTAGCCACGCAGACCGCGGCCGCCCGCAGCGGACCCGCGAACCATGCCGGATGGCGGCGATTCGCAGGCCCGCGGTCCGCAGGCGGTTTGAGCAGCGACGTTTTGGTGTATCTGTACATACAAAGGTAGGTCTTGGCCTCGCGACGAGACGCTGCTCCACCGCATCTGGTGCACATGACCGCGGCGCGAGCTTGGTAAACCGGAGGTCTCATGAGCCGCGGAGAAGGTCCCGCACTCAACGCTGAGACGGCTCGGCTCAGGCTCAACGGAGAGGCGACCAGACACCACAGCGGCGCTAGAGCCGCTGAAGAAACAAACGGTATAAACGGCACGAAAGAGACAAACGGCGAATCTCCCGACCTCGGCCTTTCGGCCCGCGAACTCGAGGTCATGTCGCTCATCGCTGGAGGCCACACGAACGGCCAGATCGCCGCGCACCTCTTTCTCGCGGAGAAGACGGTGAAGAACCACGTGCGGCGGATCTACTCCAAGCTCGGCGTGGACTCACGCCCGGCCGCGATAGCGCACTGGCGGGCCGCCCGCGCGCCGTCGCATCACTGACCGGCGCCGTGGACGTGTCACCAGTCAGGACAAGCGGCGCATAGAGCGTACGCTGGGAAGGCAGGAGATCATCTCCAGGCAGCCTTCAGGTTTCTCTCAGCGAAGCGAGCGATCATTCTCTCATGAACATGCCGATCAGCGACACGCGCCAGCAGGCTGACGCGCGACTGCTGGTTGTCGAAGACGAGCCGAACATCCTTGAGCTCCTCTCGGCAAGCCTTCGCTACGCCGGTTTTGAAGTGATTACCGCCGCGGGCGGCACCGAGGCGGTGCAGGCCGCGCAGCGGCACCGGCCGGACCTGATCGTGCTCGACGTGATGCTGCCCGATATGGACGGCTTCGACGTGGTCCGGCGGCTGCGCGGCGGCGGCGCCAGGATTCCGGTCGTCTTCCTCACCGCACGCGACGCCACCGAAGACAAGATCCGCGGCCTCACCCTTGGCGGCGACGACTACGTCACCAAGCCGTTCAGCCTGGAAGAGGTCATCGCGAGGATCAAGGCCGTACTGCGCCGCACCCGCGGCGACGGGGTGGAGCCGACGCCACGGCTCAAGTTCGCCGACCTCGAGCTGGACGAGGAGAGCCACGAGGTCTGGCGGGGCGGCAAGCAGGTACAGCTCTCCCCCACCGAGTTCAAGCTGCTGCGGTACTTCATGAGCAACGCCAACCGCGTGCTGTCGAAGATGCAGATCCTTGATCACGTGTGGGACTACGACTTCCGTGGCGACACCGGAATCGTGGAGTCGTACGTGTCGGTGCTCCGCCGCAAGGTCGATACCAAAGAGCCACGGCTCATCCATACGCTGCGCGGCGTCGGTTACGTGCTGCGGCTCCCGTCCACCTAGCAAGCAGTAAGTGAACGATCTGATCACGATGGGAACGGACGCCCGGACCAGCCGCCGGGCCTCGCGGCCCCTTGTTTTTCTGCGGCAGCTCTCGGACCGGACGTCGCTGCGGACGAAGCTGATCACCGCGGTGCTCGGGCTGGTGATCATCGCGCTGGTCGCGGTCAGCGTCGCCAGCACCGTCATGCTGGGCCAGTACCTGACCACGCAGCAAGACACCTCACTGTATGGGGCGCTTAACGACATCACCGCGGGGGAGACGAGCCTCCCCCATGGCCTCTCATTCGGCGAAGCTTCGGCGACCCAGTCAAACCTCGTCGTGGGAATACAGCAACCAGGAACCCAGCTCACCTGGGCCCCGAGCCTCAGCCCCTTCTCGAGTAACGAGCAGGAGCCGCTCCCGCAGCTTCCGACGTCCAGCAACTGGGCCCCAACGAATAACGGGATCCTACGCACCTTCCCCGCTACGTCCGGCCCGAGCAGCTGGCGCGTCATCGCCCAGACGGAGAACTTCACGGTCGGGACTGGCACGAGCGAGACCGGCACGCTGGTCATCGCGGTGAACCTTGGCAACCTTAACCTGGCCACTCACAGGCTGGAATTCTTCGACCTGGTCGTAGGCGGGGCGATCGTGCTCGTGCTCGCGGCCGTCGGCGCGGCCATCGTGCAGGCCAACCTCCGGCCGCTGAACGACATCGAGATGACCGCCGGAGAGATCGCCCGCGGCCACCTGAACCACCGCATCCCCGAGCGCGACCCGCGCACCGAGATGGGCAGCCTCGGCCGCTCGCTGAACACCATGCTCAGCCAGATCGAGACCGCGTTCCACGCCCAGGAGGAATCCGAGCAGGCCGCGCACCAGTCCGAGGAGCGGATGCGGCGGTTCATCGCCGACGCCAGCCACGAGCTGCGCACCCCGCTCACCACGATCCGCGGGTTTGCCGAGTATTACCGTCAGCGCGGCGGAATAGCATCAGGAACGGACGGTGGGATCTCCGAAGCGGCCAACGGTTCTTCCGGGCAAGGGCTCGCCCCGGAGGATCTGGACCGGATCATGCACCGGCTGGAGGCCGAGGCCTCCCGGATGGGCGTGCTGGTCGAGGACCTGCTCTTGCTGGCCAGACTGGACCAGCAACGGCCGCTGAACATGCAGCTCGTCGACATGCTGACGCTGGCGGCTGACGCGGTGCAGGACGCGCGGATGGTGGCCAGGGACCGGCCGATCGACCTCATCGTCGCGCCGGGCGCCGCGTACCTGGTGGACGGCGACGAGGCGCGACTGCGCCAGGTCATCGGGAACCTGGTGAACAACGCGCTCTCGCACACGCCGGCGGGCACGCCGGTGCGGGTCCGGATCGGCTCCGGAACGCTCACCTCGAAGAAACCCGGCCTCGGCGCCAGCGAGCCGGTGCCCGCCGTGGTACTCGACGTGGAAGACGATGGCCCCGGCATGACTCCGGAACAAGCGCAGCGCGTCTTCGAGCGCTTCTACCGAGCCGACCAGGCCAGGACCCGGACATCCGGCGGCACCGGGCTCGGGTTGTCCATCGTTTCCGGCCTGGTGGCCGCGCACGGCGGAACCGTGTCGGTCCGCACCGCCCCGGGTGAAGGCGCCGACTTCCAGGTCAGGCTGCCGCTCTCGCCGGAGGCACTGGGCTACGACGAGGATCTCGATGCCGCGGAGCCGCCCGCCTAGGCGTTCAGCGACGCGGGGTCGTCGAATGCGGCGGCAAGCTGGCGCACGAGTCGCGGCATCGCGGATTCGAGCATGTCGAGCACCCGGGCGAACTCGGCTTGGGTGCCCTCGTACGGGTCCGGGACGTCCACCGCGCCTAGGTCCGTGACCTCGCCGAACAGGCGGATTCGCGGCTGCGCGTCGGCGGCGGCGAGGACCCGGAGGCTGGCGAGGTTGCTTGCGTCCATGGCAAGCACCAGATCTCGTTCGGCAAACCAAGAATCATTGAACTGACGGGCACGGTGCGCCGAACCGTCGTAGCCGCGGCGGGCGAGCTGAGCCCGGGCCCGCGAGTTCATCGGGTCCCCCACGTGCCAGTCGCCCGTGCCCGCGCTGTCCACGGCGACCCGCGTGTCCAGCCCGGCCGCGGCCAGCGCGGCGCGCAGCACGACCTCGGCCATCGGAGACCGGCAGATGTTGCCCAGGCAGACGAAACACACCCGGTATGGCCCGGATGCGTCTCTCCGAGGCGGCAATGGGTTGCCAGACGCTAGCGACATGCAATAAGGATGCCGCACGGCGGCGCCTGCCGGGACCGCTAGGGAGGCTAGCGCCCGAGCCCCGTGCGCCCGCCGATGCCGCGCACGGCCGCCACGCCGGGGACGCGGTCGATGGCGTCCGAACGTCGCGGCAGGGCCGGATGCCGGCCCTCACTGGCGGCTCAGCGGCACGATGAGCGCTGCCGCCGATTGGCTTTGCTGGCGGCTGGCTGCTAACATCTGAGCGTTCCTGATGCGCCGCTAGCTCAATTGGCAGAGCAGCGGACTCTTAATCCGCGGGTTCGGGGTTCAAGTCCCTGGCGGCGCACCCGTACTGACCTGGGGTTTTGCCGCCCCGGGGCCTTAAATTTGATCTTGTGTGGGGCCGGGCTGAGGCCATCCTGGGGCCGTTGGTTGTTCGAAGTGTCTGCCCGACCGGCCGCGCTCTGCCTCTCAGGAGCATTCTTTACGCACGGGCGTGGCGAATGACCGCCGGTCTGGATGTGCTCGCCAGGCGCGGGTCTGTTCGGTTAGCTTCCTCGTGTCTGGGTCAGCGACGCGTGTGCCGGGTCCGGCCTGGAGAGCGGTTTACCAGCGAAGGCTGGTCATCGCAGGCGGGTGCGGCGCCGGCGGTGCGGGCGGCCGATCTGCCGGGCCGGATGCGCCCGTGACCGCCTGGCGTGCCCGGGCTGGCCGCGTCCGGCGTGCGTGCCGGCGCGGCGGGGTGTTCGCCGGGCCTGGCGCCGTCGTCGGCGCTGGGTGCCGGGCACCAGGCAGCCTGCTTTGATGATCAGGGCGGCGATCTTTTCCGCAGCCGCGTGGGCGGCGTCGGGCAGCACCGAGGTATACGTATCGGCGGTCAGCACGATGCTCGAGTGGCC
>Ga0335075_10006293_pt1 | contig 18334 bp, 16 predicted proteins | sample Lox_Sample_24_FD_206723 | JGI IMG/M metagenome (GOLD analysis project Ga0335075, IMG submission 206723) | Soil microbial communities from Loxahatchee National Wildlife Refuge, Florida, United States - Lox_Sample_2.4 | ecosystem: Environmental > Terrestrial > Soil > Wetlands | place: USA... | reverse complement strand
AAGGAGAAAGACGTTACCATTCTCGGCGTGAGCCCGGAGTATGTCCGCGTCCGCAACCTCGTTGTCCCTTCAGGAAGATTTTTTGATCAGGAGGATTCCCAGGCCCACAACAAAGTCGGCGTCATCACGGAAAAAATGGCGATTGAAATCTACGGCTCGCCTCAGGCTGCCGTCGGCAAAGTCATCAAGCTTACCGGATTGCCTTTCACTATCATCGGAACCTTCAAGGAGCGCGTCGAAACCTTCGGCCAATCTGAAATCGTCGATAACACGATGCTCATTCCGTACTCCGTGAGCCGCTATTTCATGGAGGTTCCGCACGTAAAGCTGCTTTATTTTTCCATGGAAGATCCCTCGATGGTAATTCCGGCGACGGCACAGATTAGACGCGTCTTACAATCCCGGCACCGTGCCGAGTCGGTTTACGATGTCGCTAACCTGACCGCATTGCTGTCCATGGCCGACCGCATCGCGTCAGGGCTGACCTGGGTTTTACTGCTGATTTCCATGGTAACGCTGATCGTTAGTGGCATCGGCATCATGAACATCATGCTGGCCACAGTGACCTCCCGCATCCGGGAGATCGGCATTCGCAAAGCCATCGGCGCTACGAACCGCGAAATCCGCTTTCAGTTCCTTGCCGAAGCCATTCTTATTTCCTTGATTGGCGGCTTTGCCGGGATCATCATTGGTTACGCGATCCCGTACTCGGTGCGCTTTCTCACGGAGTATCGTGTCCCCATTACCGGCCTTTCGGGAGTCATCGCCTTACTCGTTTCTTCCATCGTAGGAGTGATCTTCGGCACCGTCCCTGCCGCGCGCGCGGCCCAGCTCGATCCTGTGGAAAGCCTGCGCTACGAGTAACGCTCATTACAATGTAAGATGCTTAAAATAAATTATTTAGCTCATGATTGGAGTAGCATCGCCAGCCCATTCTTGTGTCGCAAAGCGCCGCCATTCATTGGCGCGGCACGTAGGTGCTGGGCAGTCTTGCGGGACCATCTTTCCACATCCGAAATCCACAGCGATGCCTCCCAGAATGAAAAAGTTGCATTTTCGGGTCACTCCGAAGTAATATGCCGTTAGGAGCTTGACACCTTTCCCAGGTTCGAGACCCTGTACCGCTAATAACTAACTTCCAAACGTCCAGTTCAGTTGTGCAAAAACGAAAGAGGCCGCCTGTCAGCCTCCGTCCCGGTTCGGAGAGTTCTATATGGCGTGGTACGCATACTGCCTTACCGAGCACCAGACCCTGCCCAACGGCACCCGTTCCCGACGCCCTTTTGTAATTGAAAACGTCCAAGGCGTGAACGGAGCCCCTGTCCTCAGCTATCCCAGCGGTGAGTTTGCTGTGATTGTGAGCGAGTACGATCAAACTTCGGCCCCGCTTGACCAGAAGGCCGCCATCGACCATGCCCGTGTGGTCAGTGGCTGCTTCCGCAACTCCACCGTCCTTCCATTCCGTTTTGGAACCATCTTCGAGAGCGACGACGCTCTCCGCCAGGCCGTCCGGGTCAACCGGCGAGCCTTCGGAGTGAGCGTCGCCAAACTTCGTGGCAAATCCGAAATGCACATTAAGCTGACCGTTACCGATGGCTCCCTGCGCGAAGCCATGATCGACGTCATCCTTCCCGATACGGTCGGGGGTGACTATCTTTCGAAACTGCGAGTGAAAGCCTCCCGCGAACGCGAACGCCAAACCAAGGCCCGCGCACTCTCGGTTCAGGTTCACAAGCTCTTCAACCCGCTCGAAGAAGAAGTGAGCTGTAAGAAGGTTGCGCCGCAAGGCATGCTCATCGACATTGCCCATCTCATCGATAGCAAGTCGGTCGAAAAATATCAAAACCGCTACTCCACCGCTGCCAAGCAGTTGAAAAACTGCGAAGTCGCTATCAGTGGCCCCTGGCCCCCCTACCACTTCCTTCCCGGCAAGCTGCGTACCGTGGCCGGCAACAGCTAAGTTTTCGATACGATTCCGAGGCTGCCCCGTTCCTTGTCGCACTTTTTGCGACAGGGCGGGGCTTTTGATCTTCGCCACTCAGCAATCAGCCTCCAGCCCCTCCCATCTGTGTCATCCTGAGTTCCGCGCCTTTTGCGCGGCGAAGGATCTATACATCTATCCACTTCATTCGTCAGCTTCAAATTGCTAGAGCATCCCCATGCAGTGAATATGCAGTGTTCTGCACTCCGCATTCATCTCGAAACCCACATCGCCAATACCAGGCGACTTCAATCCAACCCCTAACCCCATCCAAATCCATAACTTACGAATCCGCGGGATCCATGTCACAGCCCGATGTTCATTTGGCTCGGCAAATGCTTTCTTCTTAGACAACAAAGAGGCCGCAAACCTTAGCAATGACCTTCACTCTCATCTCTCGTCACCATTACCCGAAGTGCCGCTTCGCCCGGCGAAACGGACACTTGCATCGCCTTTCCTGACACGCCTACCAAACTTTGACCTCTTGGATCGCGGCCCCAGAAATGGGGCCGCTTTTTTTCCCGAAAAGCCGGACTCACGTGGGAACAGCCGCCCTCGGCTGTCCGGCGGGCACAGCAGGACATGCCTTCAGGCATGCCGCCAGCTCCAGTCCTACACTGGGCCTCCAGGCCCTCTGCTCCGCTAGAAAAGTCTCCACACAAAATGTGCCAGGAAGGCGAACAGCAGCAGCATGAAAACTCCGCCCACCCAAATCAGGAAGTTCCAGGTCATCTTCGGATCGTTGATTTGCTTTTTGTCCATGCCACACGCTAGCACGAAGCAGCAACTCACGTATCAGGTTCGCAACGTAGATCGCCGCCAGCGTGACTTTACCCGTCCCTTTACTCGAACTTTTCCCGAGCCATCTCTCTCAGATACACTTGCCTGCACATTATGATTCTGCCCCTGCGCTCTGCCATCGCGTTGCGCTTTATCGAAATCTATATTGCCGTTTCTCTTTCGCCTCTCGTCGCCGCCCAAACCGCCGCACAGAAGCCGGCACAACCGCCCGCTTCCTGGATGGCCGCGCCGCAGGCCTCGGCTGCCGACCAGCAGAACTTTCCTCCACTGCTGCTGCAACAACTTTCCGCCATCAAAGCCGCTGCCCTCAACGACGACTACGCCTACCGCCAACTCGTCCATCTCACCGAAAACATCGGACCGCGCCCCACCGGATCGCCTCAAGCCACCGCCGCCGCCCAATATGTCGCCGCCGAACTTCGCAAGCTGGGCCTCGATGTCCGCCTTGAATCCGTCGCCGTCCCGCACTGGGTTCGCGGAGCCGAAACCGCTACGCTTGTCGAATATCCCGGAATGGTTCCCGCTACAACGCAAAAAATTGTTCTCACAGCACTGGGCGGCAGTTCCTCCACCCCCGCCGATGGCCTCACCGCCGATGTTGTCCCCGTGAACTCGTTCGACGAACTGCAGGCCCTTGGCCGCGACAAAGTTGCCGGCAAAATCGTCCTCTTCGACGAACACTTCGATAAAGAAAAAGCCGCCGCCGGATTCGCCTTCGCTTCTTACAGCGACGCTGTCCGCTACCGCGCCGCCGGACCGAAAGTCGCGGCCGATCTAGGAGCCGTCGCTTGCCTCGTCCGCTCCGTCGGCAATGCCGAGTATCGGCTGCCGCATACCGGCTACAGCGTGGCTGCAGGAATCCCTGCCGCCGCCGTCACTGCCGAAGACGCCGATCTCATCGTCCATCTCGCTGCGCAGGGCAAAGTCCGCATGCACCTGACTCTCACGCCGCAGAAGCTTCCCGACGAAACCAGCTACAACGTCATCGCCGACCTCAAAGGTTCCGAGCACCCAGAGCAAACCGTCGTCGTCTCGGGACATCTCGATTCCTGGGATCTCGGTACCGGCGCCATCGACGACGGCGCCGGCGTCGTCATCGCCATGGAGACTGCCGAAATCCTGCAGCGCTTCCACCTGCGCCCCGCCCGTACTCTTCGCGTCATCGCCTGGATGGACGAGGAAACCGGCGGTTCCGGCAGCCGCGCTTACGGCGCAGAATATTCCTCCGACTTTCCCAATTATGTGGCCGCTATTGAAAGCGACTCCGGCGCGGCTCATCCTCTGGGCTTCGATGTCAAAGCCTCGTCCGCTGCTGTCGAGGCTCTCCGTCCGGTTCTATCCGTACTGCAAAGCATTGGGGCCACCGTTTTTCAACCCGCCGCTTACTCTCCTGGCGCTGATATCGCCGGCATGTCCGACGCAGGAGTACCAGCCTTCGGCCTGATGCAGGATTCCCGCACTTATTTCAACTACCACCACACCGCCGCCGATACGTTGGATAAAGTGGTACCCGCCGAACTCCGCGAAAACGCCGCCGTGATGGCAGTCCTCGCCTATGCCATCACCAACATGAAAGAAACTTTGCCGCGCTAAGGCGTGGCGACAATTCATCTGGAACTCAACCAGTAGCTAACCCGACTGGTTACCTTTGAGCGGACATGCGACCCAATTCCGTTTTCGAAAAAAACAGGCCCTAAAGTTTCTTCTGCGTGCGCCGATAGCTTAACCCGAACGGGGAGCGGCTGCGCCCTCCGTGCCATGCGGACCCATGGCCGATTTCCCGGCCCTAGATCCACTCATCGAATCGGGGATTGGCAATTCCAGCCAATCGTCCAAACCAAGCGTCAGGAGGTTCTATGAAGTCAGTACATTGCATTCTGCGTCGGACGTTGCCAGCCATAATCTGGTTGCTGGCGGGGAACATCGGGTACGCTCAGGAAGGAATCACGTTTACCGCGCCGTTCGATTTTACGATTGGAAGGCAAACTCTTCCGGCTGGGCAATACACCATTCGACCCCTCCCCCAGTCTTTGAGAAAATTGCTGCTGCGAAGTCAATCGGGCCAAATTTTGACATTCCTCCAAACCGACCCGATGGAATCCCAGGCAGCGCCGGCTTCCCCCACTGTGGTTTTTAGCCGCTACGGCGGACAATACTTCCTGAGCCAGATTTGGGAAGGTTCGAATGAATTTGGACAGAGAGTGGCCAAGTCGCCCGCGGAAATTGAGCTTGCGGAATCAAGGCGTCAGATGCCGGAACTCATAGCATTGAGCTCGTCCGGTCATTAACGCCCCATCAATAACACACCATCAATACAAAAAATGCCGGATGGAAGCCGTTGTAACGCCGGCTTCCGTCCGGCAGCCGTTAAGCTCATGGGAAGAGCTAAGGAACATTACCCGAATCCACTTCAAACGCCAGCAGCACATTCCCCGCCATCGCGTTGGTGTATCCCGTATTCGTAAAGACCATCCCGCTCACCACCGCAGGCCCGGCCCCATTCAGCGAACCCCCGTGGGCCTTCACTCCGTTCGTCGTGGTGAAATCCCGTGCCGTATCGAAATCCCATAGGACCGTTCCATCCTTCGTGTCGTAAGCGCGTAAATGGCCGTCCAGCGAGCCCGCAAAGACCGCACCCGGAATCAACGTCGGCGGAGCCATCTGCGCCTGGCTGCATCCATACTGTCCCGCGCAAGCCGGCTTCGGCGGGGCCCAATGCCATACCTGCTTTCCAGTTCTTAGATCGAGTGCAAACATTCCTCCGCCGACCAATGGATTGTCGAAGTCGAAATCCGACACCGGAAAATACGCGTACCGATTGTCCGCCGCTCCGCCCCATTCAATACCGCCCAGCGGACCGCCGCGCCCAATGCGGCTCTTCCACAACAGCTTTCCCTCACTCGCCGGATCCAGCGCATACACCATGCCCGATTTTTGCGCCAACAATAAGACGTCTCTGCCCCCGTCGATCGCCCTCAACACCGGAGGCGCGCCAAAATCGTAGTCATCCCCGTGCGCCTCCGGACAATTATCTTTCTTCTCCGCCACGCACCCGCTGTTCCAAACATCTTTCGCAGTAAATTGCCGCGACCATAACTTCTTCCCGGTATCCATGTCGAAAGCGACTACCGCGTCAGATAAGTCGCTTGGGGGATCGGAATAATTATTTCCCGTCGCCACATAGATCACGCGTCGCTTCAAATCGGCCGTCGGAGTCGACCACACCGCCGCCCCCGAGGGTCCCCAATACTGCACTCCCTGCGCACTTTTGCGCGTGGGTTTCGGAGCGTCAGTCACCGTGTACGCCCGCCAAATCTGTTTTCCCGAAACCGTATCCAGCGCAATCACGCTGCCGCGGAACGTACAGCAGGGATAATTCGGATCCGCCGAAGCGCCTTCCTCCCCCGATGACATCGGTACATACAAACGGTTTCCCACCAGTAACGGCGATCCCGTAATCCGCGCCGCGGGATGCGAATCCGGATGCGCCTTCCAAACCACCGATCCATCCGCAACTCTCAACGCATACACAATTCCATTCGTATCGCCGAAAAATGCTGTTGTGCCCTTGTTGCCGATCGAGATCGCGGTTTTCACCGTGTCCGAAGCTTTAAAGCTCCACCATAAGCATCCCGTAGCCGAATCCAGCGTGTACACCGTTCCGTTTTCGCTGCCCACAAATAATCTTCCCGCAAATGACGTCGGCTGACCAAAGGTTGCCGCTGCTCCCGGAAATCCAAAGGCCCATTTGAATTTCAAGCTTTTTACTTGCTCCCGGTCCATCCCCGCAGCCTTCCCGGGTTGATACCGGCTGTTCTCCGCGTCTCCTCCCCATCCCGCCCACCCCGGCGGATTCGCCGGAGGATCCAGATCCCGCGCACAGAATCCAGTCGTCACCAAGCGCGACTCAACGTCCGGCGTACCCAGGTAATCGGCAAGCGCACTCTTCTTCGCTTTGGAAAGAAACTTTCCTTCCCACTTCATCTTTCCCGAATCCAACGCCGCCAAAATCGCACTCTTCGACATCTGCCGCAAAGCTTCTGGTTCCGGCGCGCGCATGTCGTTGTCCCGCCGGTGGCAGCTCGCGCATTTTTGCGCGAACAGTGCAGCCCCATCCGGTGCGGCAGCCACCTGTTTCCGCGAGCAGCCTTGCAGGGAAAGTCCTATGCACAAACCAATTCCAATAAGGGCGCACCACCGCCATCCGCCTGAATTGCGGACCTCCGCGCCGCCTCGCTCCGCCATCGACCAATGCCAGGTCGTCAAAGCACATACTGCTTCCGTTGCAAATTCCTGCAGTCTTTTTCGCAATGCTCGCCCTCACCGCAGCCCTGTGACTCTTGTTCGCGTCATGTTGTTTACGGCGTGAATCGCTTTTGGTTAGATGATTCCTGGCTTATCGTGGAATGCCAAATGCAGGTAGAGAAGAGTAAAGATTCATCAATCGTTAACGATTTTTCCCTTTCGCAGTTCGCCGCCAATTCTTAAATCGAAACTTCTTGTTGCAGAACACAGCCTCTCAGAACCATATCGCTGCAAACACCCAGCGCCCCAGCGGCATCCAACCGTTCCGCCAATTAAGGAGGCACTTTAGTGAGTACATCCAGGGCACTCTGCCTGACCGTCCTCGTGTTTAGCGCCATCTCTTATGCTCAGCAGGATCAGCAGGCCGCTCCCCCGCCCGGCAACCAGAGCTCGTATCCATCCGAAACTCACAAAATGACGCCGGCGGAGAAAAGCAGCACTCCGACCGCGAAAGGGCAGACGGTCGATCTCAACAGTGCCAGCAAAAAGGATCTCGCGGCCTTGCCCGGCGTCGGTCCCGACTATGCCCAGACCATCATTGATGCCCGCCCCTTTGGTTCAAAGCAGGACCTGCTGCGCAAGAAAGTGATTCCGCAGGCCACTTACAACAAGATCCAAAATCTAGTTACGGCGCAGGGGCCGAAAAAACAATCCTTGCCTGAAGGCCCTCAACACTAAGGTTAACATCAGGGTAATACGGTATGTACCCTATCGAACGTTAAGCGACGAGGCTTAGAATCCGCTTAACCCGAATTGGTACGGACCTAGAATATTCCGGCCGCAGTCTGCGGCCGAGAACTGAGAGGAAACTGTTTTGAATCTACGATTAGGAAAAAACGCAGTCGCCGCAGTCATGGCTATCGCGCTAACCTGGTTCGTTGCCTCGCCACTGGTGGCGCATGCCGACGACCGTTCCCATTGCCAGCATGCCGTAGAAAAGGCCGAAGCCAGATTGGACGACGCCATTCAGCACCATGGCGAGCACAGTCCTCAAGCCGATGCCCGCCGTCACGATCTCAACGCCGAGCGCCAACGTTGCTGGGATAAGTACCATCAATGGTGGAACGGCAAAGACCACCGCTGGGAAACCGAAAACAACTGGGACCATCACTAGACGCAATCCGAAAAGTGGCTGCCCCGTCCTTGTCGCGTTTTTCTGCGAGAGGGCGGGGCTTTTGACCTAGATTTGCAAACTATTTGGCAACTCCTAAACTTTCGTTTCCACTCCCATCCCAGCTAGTTTCGCCAACGATTCTCCATAAGGCGCGCGCGCAATTCCGCGCTCCGTGACGATCGCAACCACATATTTTGCTGGAGTCACATCGAACGCCGGGTTCTCAATACTTACTCCATCAGGGACCATCTGTTTCCCCGCGATATGCGAAACTTCCTTTGCGTTCCGTTGCTCGATCGGAATCTTGCTTCCATCCGGGCAGGCAAAATCAATGGTCGAGATCGGCGCCGCCACGTAAAACGGAATGCCGTTTTCCTTAGCCAGCACCGCAACCGTATAAGTCCCAATTTTATTGGCCACATCGCCGTTGGCTGCGATGCGGTCCGCGCCCACCACAATCGCCCCAATTTTTCCCTGCCGCATCATCGCGCCTGCCATATTGTCCGAGATCACCGTCGTCGGAATGCCATCTTTCATCAGTTCCCACGCCGTCAGCCGCGAACCTTGAAGGAACGGCCGCGTCTCGTCCGCATAGACGTGAATCTTCTTCCCCTCTTCCACTGCCGCGCGAATCACTCCCAGGGCCGTACCATATCCCGCCGTTGCCAGCGCGCCGGCATTGCAATGGGTAAGCACCCCGCCTTCGCTCGGCATCAGGGTCGCGCCATGATGTCCCATCGCCTGGTTGGCGGCAATGTCTTCCGCGTGCATGCGCCGCGCTTCTTCGACCAGCTCCTGCTTAATCTGTGCGATGGTACGAGTGCGCACGCGTTCAAACTTCTCCTGCATCCGCCGGATGGCCCAAAACAAATTCACCGCCGTCGGTCTCGTCTTTCCCATCACGTCGCAAATTACATCCAGTTCGCGCTTGAGATCTGCGCCGTTCTCTGCTTTGGAATTCTTCACGCCCACCGCAATCCCCATCGCGGCCGCTACGCCGATCGCCGGCGCTCCCCGCACCACCATGGTTCGGATCGCGTCCGCCACCTGCTCATACGTCCCGCACGTGATGTAGGTTTCTTCCGTCGGCAGCTTCGTTTGATCAATGAAGCGCACCCCTTGTTCCGTCCATTCCAGAGTCTGAACCATATTTTTAATTACTTCTTACCCGCCTCACTCACCCGAAGCACATGCTCCGCCCGCACATCACTGGCAGTAAAAATGGAAACAAACGGGGCCGGCTCCGCCGCTTTTTCCACGTTCGGTCTTCCGTGTGCTTCTTCCCGCTCCACCAGGCACATCGCGCCCACAACCACAAATCCAAATTCCCGCGCCGCCTCGATCGCCTGCACCGTCGAGGCTCCCGTAGTGCAAACATCGTCCACAATCACCGCACGCGTACCCTTCCCGCGAAAGCCTTCAATGCGCTGTCCCGTTCCGTGTTGCTTCTCCGCCTTGCGCACCAGAAATCCATTTAGCTCGCCGCTCACTACCGAAACCGCAACCACAATCGGATCCGCGCCCATTGTCAACCCGCCAATCGCCTGCGCATTCCACCCCCGTTTGCGGATTTCCTCCAGAAATACTTCGCCCGTCAGCCGCGCTCCTTTAGCATCCAGTGTCGTGGTCCGGCAGTCGATGTAATAATCGCTGGTCCCGCCCGAAGACAACTTGAACTCACCTAAACGAAAAGACTGATGAGCCAGCAAACGCAGCAAATCCTGACGCGGAGTAGACATGAAATCTAAAGATATCACGCCAAATCCGCGCCGGACCGTCGTGTGCGGGATCGTCGCCGCTGTCCTCTACTACTGTAGCCTTCCCCCCGCTTAGCCGTGATAACCTGAAGTTATCCCCACTGCGATGATTCGAGGTATGAAATTGCTGCTTGTGCGAAGGTTTTCTTTTCTTCTTATTTTTATCTTTTTGGTCGGCGTCACAATTTTCGGATTCTCCCCCGCTGCTCTTGCCGAAGGCACGCGTACCTGGGAGCAATCAAAATTTGACGAACTCACCAAAGGTACAGCCACGGCAGTTGCCATCCGCAGCATGGGCGGTCTCGAACTTGCTCCCACCTTCAAGAACCTTTACGCCACGCCTTCGACCTACATCTGGGCCATTGCAGCCGACGATGCCGGAAATGTGTTCGTTGCCGCTGGTGCGCCCGCACGCGTCTACCGCATTACTCCCGACGGCAAAGCGACCATCATCTTCGAGCCCAAAGAACTTCAAGTCCAGGCGCTGCGAGCCGCTCCCGGCGGCGTAATCTTCGCCGCCACCGCTCCCGACGGCAAGGTTTACAAGCTGGAGCACAAATCCGCCGCCAACTCCCAACCCTCAAAATCTCCTGTGTCCGCAAGCGACAAAGACAAAGATTCCGCCAAGCCCGCTGTCGACCCCTCCTGGACTTCCTCCGTCTACTTCGAGCCCGGTACGAAATATATCTGGGACCTCGCGCTCGACAAATCCGGAAATCTTTTCGTTGCCACCGGAGATCACGGCGAGATTTTTCGAGTTACGCCCAAGGGTGATCACTCCGTTTTTTTCAAGAGCGATGAAACTCACATCCGCGTCCTCGCCTTCGACGCCCAGGGCAATCTCATTGCCGGCTCCGACGGCAGCGGCCTTATCTACCGCATCTCTCCCGCCGGAGAAGGTTTCGTTCTCTACAGCGCGCCCAAAAAAGAAATCACCGCCCTCGCGCTCGACCGCTCTGGAAACATTTACGCGGCGGCCGTCGGTGAAAAGCGCGGTGGCGGATCGAGTTCCTCCGCACCCATCTCCATTATGGCCGTGCCGCCAGGCGCAACGGCGGCCGCTCCGCAAGTTCCCGGCATCACCCTTTCCGCCACCCCGAACGCCGCCACGATGTCCGGGTCGTTCCCATTTCCCGGCAGCGGCTCCGGCAGCGGTTCCGACGTTTACCGCGTGGCGCCCGACGGCTCCGCCACACGCCTCTGGACCTCTCACGACGACATCGTCTACTCCCTCGCGTTCGATTCGCAGAATCGCCTATTAGCCGGAACTGGAAATCGCGGCCATATCTTCTGCATCACCGGCCTTGACGAATTTTCCGATCTGCTGAAAGCTCCCGCCTCGCAAGTCACCGCCTTCGCCCCAGCCCCCAACGGCGCGCTCTACGCCGCCACCAGCAATCTCGGAAAGATTTTTCTTCTTGGTCCCGGCCCCGAATCCGAAGGCACCTACGAAAGCGATGTCTTTGACGCCAAACTTTTTTCCCGCTGGGGACGCGCCGAATTTCGCGGCGCAGGCAATGTCGATCTCTACGCCCGCAGCGGCAATGTCGATAATCCCGACCGTAACTGGAGCCCTTGGAAAAAAGTAGACCTGGCGAAGAACTCCGAAACCGGCATCCCTTCCGCCCGCTACGCGCAGTGGAAGGCTGTGCTGCACAGCGGTTCTCCTGCGCCCGGCCTCGATAGCGTCACGCTGAATTATCTGCCCAAGAATGCCGCTCCCGAAATCGACGACGTCACGGTGCAGCCCGGCGTGAAGTATCAACCCGTTTCCAAGAATTCCGGCATCAGCTTGAGCACGGAGTCCAGCGGAATTTCTTTCGGCGGCTCCATTCAACATTTCGATTCACCGCCGCCCAGTTCGCATGACCGCGAATCCATTGGCGTGAAGTGGAGCGCGCACGACGAGAACGACGATCAACTCGTCTACTCGGTTTACTACCGTGGCGATGGCGAGACCCGCTGGCTGCTGCTCAAAGATAATCTCAGCGAGAAGGCCTACTCCTTCGACGCCAGCCTGCTGCCCGATGGCGGCTACACCGTCAAAGTCATTGCCTCCGATGCGCCTTCGCATTCGCCCGGAGAAGCTTTATCCACGTCAAGAGAAAGCCGCCGCTTCGAAGTCGATACCACCCCGCCGCGTATTGAAAATCTCGCGGCCTCTATTGACACGGGAAAAATTCACATCACCTTCCGCGCCGCCGACAACTTCTCTCCCATTAAGCGCGCCGAATATTCCGTCGATGCCGGCGACTGGAAATATGTCGAGCCGGTCGGCCAACTCTCCGACGCAAAAACGGAAAATTACGATTTCAAAATCGCGCCCGATGCCGATAAGAATTGTTCTCCTGAAGCCGCTTCCGCCACCGAACACGTCATCGTCGTCCGCGCCTACGACCGCTACGACAACATGGGCGCAGCCAAAACCCTCATCCACACCAAATAGATTCCGTTATTGAGCGAGGATTGTGCTTCGCGGATAAAAATCGCGTTTTTGGGGTGGCGCAGCGCTTCTAGCGCTGCGATAAAGGCTACAAAAGTAATTACGGCTCGATGTGCCCCTCAAGCCTCAGCGGCCTGTTATCGAACTCTAGTGCAATTCTCGAATACCAGGCCCTTTAGCGCCCGCTAATGCGCCCGCTCGATTTCTTCCTCCGCCTCTTCCGAAATACTTTTCATAGCGCTCAGCTCTCCCGCTTGCCGCAACTCCGGAAACATCCATGCCCACAGTGCGATCACCACCAGCGTACCCACTCCTCCCAGCAAAACCGCAGGCACCGTGCCAAACCATTGCGCCGTCAATCCCGATTCAAATTGTCCTAGCTCGTTCGAGGTTCCAATAAAAACCATGTCCACTGCCATCACGCGCCCGCGCATCTCATCCGGAGTGCGCAACTGCACCAACGTCGAGCGGATAATCACGCTCACCATGTCGGACGCTCCTAAAAAAATCAGCGCAGCCATGGAGAGCACAAGATTCGTCGAAACTCCAAACAGAATTGTGCAGACTCCAAATCCCGCCACCGACCACAGCAGTGCCGGCCCCGCGCGCCCGCGCAGCGGACGATGCGCCAGCGCTACTGCCATCGCAGCCGCGCCCACCCCCGGTGCAGTTCGCAGCAACCCCAATCCCCACGGACCGGTATGTAAAATCTCGCGCGCATATACCGGAAGCAGCGCCACCGCTCCGCCCAGCAGCACGGCGAATAAATCCAGTGAGATCGATCCCAATATCAACTTTTCGCGCCAGATAAAATGCAATCCCGCCAGTATTGTCTTTGCCGAAACGGGTTCGCGCTTTCTCGCCTGCGGCCGCGTCTTGATGCGGAACATCGAAGCCAGCGCGCCCAGCGCGGTCAGCACCGCAAGCCCATATACCGCCGCCGGTCCGCGGAACAGCGCATAGAGAATTCCTCCCACCGACGGACCCAAAATCGTCGCCGCCTGAAATGTCGTAGCATTCCAAGCCACCGCGTTGGTGAAATGTTCCTCGGGAACCAGTTGCGGCAAAATCGAGCGGCTCGCCGTTCCATTGAACGACCTCACCACTCCCAGCAGGATTAGAACCGCGTAAATCGGCCCAACCGCATGCGTTCCTCGCACTGAAATAAAAAATAGAAGTCCCGAGCAGATTGCATATCCCGCATAGCACGTCCCTAGCACCTTGCGCCGTTCGAAGCGATCCGACGCGTGCCCCGAAACCAGGAACAACAAAATGCCGGGAAGAAACTGCGCCAGCCCCACCAGTCCGAGATCGAGCGCGCGTTTGGTGATGTCATAAACCTGCCATCCCACCGCGACCGCCTGCATCTCGGTCGCCGCCACGATCAGAAATCGCGCAATCTCAAACAGCACGAAATCCGGATTCGTAAAAGCGATGCGTCCAGCTTTCGAGTTAGCAGCCTGTGCCATGGATTTCGGGGCGTGGATTATCTAATGTGCCACAGAATCGCCAGACTTGCATTTCCTTTCGCTGACCTCGGGCCGGTTGACTCATCGTGATGAGTCAACTAAACTCATACGATGGCTAAGCGCCTACAGGTGATTCTACAAGATCCCGAATATCGCGAAATTCAGCGCATGGCTCGGTCGCGCCAGATGTCGTTGGCTGAATGGGTGCGGCAAGCTCTACAGCGTGCCCGTGACCGTGAGCCTGTTCGCGACGTTCGAAAGAAATTGGATGTGATTCGCGCCGCTGCGCGGCAAAATCATCCTACCGGTGATATCGATCAAATGCTGGCAGAAATCGAAAGCGGCTATCTCCAGGGCGACCCTTCGTGATCTTCGTCGACTCGAATATCCCCATGTATCTCGTCGGCGCACCCCATCCCCACAAAATCGACGCGCAACGCTGGCTCGAAAAGTTTGTGAGCGAACGTGAGCGGTTGGTTACCGACGCCCAAGTGTTGCAGGAAATCCTGCATCGGTATGTTGCTATTGACCGGCGCACCCTGATCCAATCTGCGTTCGACGCCTTGCTTGGCCTTGTCGATCAGGTTCTCGACATCGACCTTGCCGCCACAGAGCGCGCGAAAGAGATCGTTCTCGGCCATCGGAGACTGTCCGCCCGCGACGCCTTGCACCTGGCCGTAATGGAGCGCCACGGCATCGAACATATTCTTACTTTCGACTCTGGTTTCGACGGATTTCCTGGAATTACTCGATTTAAGTGAATCGTTCGACCTGTGCGGGGATTTGGTGGACACCGATTTTTATTTGGCAGGTCGGTATAATCCCACAGGGCTGACATCTGACAGCTCCCATGCGCTTCGAACTCTTCATTGCGACTCGCTACCTGCGCGCTAAACGCAGGCAGGCTTTTATCGGCATCATCACCGGCATTTCCATTCTCGGTGTCGCCGCCGGGGTTGCCTCGCTCATCGTCGCGCTCGCCATCAACAACGGCTTTCGTCAGGATTTGCAGGAGCGTCTCATCGGCTCCACTTCCCATATCAGCCTTCTGCGCATCGCCGACGATGGCATTAAAAACTGGCCGCCTCTGCTGCAACGCCTGGCCAAAGAACCCCACGTCATTGCCGACGCTCCCGCCATCTTCGAGCAGGTGCTGATCTCCCGTGGCCCGCGCGCCCGCGGTGCGGTGCTGAAAGGCATGATTCCATCCGACGAAAGAAAAATTGGCGATCTCCTCAGCACCATCAAAGAAGGCTCCGCCGCCGCGCTGGAAGAAACCGTCCCTCCGGATGAAGATATGAACCATGTGGGGACGGCCGCCCCCGGCCGTCCGGCCGAGCGCAGCTCGACAGCCGACGCCGCCACTTCTACCGGCAACGAATCTCCCGACTCTCTCGCCGGTGTGCACGCCCGCATCGCCGCCATGCCCCCGATCATTCTCGGGCAGGACATGGCCGACAATCTCGGCGCAACCGTCGGCTCCGTTGTGCTCGTCACCAGCCCGCAAGGAGAACTCACTCCCTTCGGCATGGTGCCCAAATACAGCCGCTTCCGCGTCGTCGGAATTTTCAACTCCGGTTTTTACGATTACGATTCTTCGTGGGCCTTCACCGGCCTTGCCGATGCGCAACGCCTCTTCGGGCTGGGCGATCTCATCTCCGTCATCGAATTCAAAATCGACGACATCTACAAAGCCGATGAAGTCTCCCGCGAACTCGAAGCCGCCGCTGGCCCCGGTTTCATGGCCACCAACTGGATGGAGCAGAACAAAGCTCTCTTCCACGCCCTGCGTCTCGAGCGCCTCGTCACTTTCATCACCATCGGACTCATCGTCTTCGTCGCCGCCCTCAACATTCTCATCTCGCTAATCATGATGGTGATGGAAAAGACCCGCGACATTGCCGTCCTCATGTCCATGGGCACACGCAGATCGCAAGTGCGGAATATTTTTATCGCCCAAGGCGTCCTCATCGGAGTCATCGGCACCGCCTTCGGACTTCTCATCGGCTACGCCATCTCCTACGCCGGAGGCCACTATCACATCATCTCGCTTTCGCCCGAGGTCTACTCCATCGACTACGTTCCCTTCGCTCCCCGTCCCATGGATGGCGTCCTGGTAGCGCTCGTCGCCATCGGAGTCTCTTTCATCGCGACCCTGTATCCCTCCTGGTCCGCCGGCCGCACCCTCCCCGCCGAGTCCCTCCGTTACGAATAATCGATGCGGTACCGTAGCGGGATCGTGTGGCGCGGGCGCCTTGCCCGCGAAAGCCGAAAGCATCAAAACTGGTGGTCGTTACGGAACTTTCCTCCCCTCCCCGCCGTAAAATTAATAGAGAGAAAAGAAAGGAAGCCCTCATGTTCACTTTCCTCCTCTGGTGCATTTTATTCGTTGTCTGCTGGCCCCTTGCGCTACTGGCTCTGATCGCCTATCCCTTCATCTGGCTCCTGCTGCTGCCTTTCCGCATCGTCGGTGTCGCCATTCATGGCGTCTTGGAGGTCATTTTCTTAGCGATTACGCTCCCATTCCGCCTGCTGGCCGCGCCATTCCGCATCTAGCCCGGCGATGCAGCAGAAAAGTTACGTTTGGAACACACCTCAGTACATGTCTCTCTCGCGCACCAACGCCTTCGGTGTAATATCGCAATAAGCGCTCCCGGAGACATCATGAAACGACTCGCTACCTTCACGCTGCTAGCCGTCCTGAGCTTCGCATGGTCCATGCCCGCTTTCGCCCAGCGCGAAAATCGCAGCATCGGAGAAAATGGCCGCGAAGCCCGCAAAGCCGCCAAGCAGCAGCAAAAGTATTCAAAGAAGCAGGCTAAGAAACAACGCAAGGCCGCGAAGAAAGCCCAGAAAGCCCAAAACAAAGCCGCCAGAAACCAACGCCACCACAAAAACAAGTAGCCGAAGTCCAGCAGCGTCGATTCGCGCACCGTTTTCGGGACAGCCGGCCTTGAGCCTGGCGAAAAGGCATCTTGCCCTCGCCTCCCGATCCTGCAACCGCCCACAAAAAATCACAAAATATTCACAGCCTCTTAACCCACCGCGCCTCCAAAAATTTTATCCTTAGGTGTTGACCATCTGGTTATGGGAACGGCAAAATCAGAGCTGATCGGTCCACGCGTCGCCACTCCGCGCCAGAGGGAAACCCTCATGAGCACCGCTCGCGCCGAAGGCTTGGCTCAACAACCGGCCCATCAAATCGTCCTCCGCACCATCGAAGCCTGCCGCCTGGCTAAGGACGCCGCCAGCGCCGCCGCCGAAGGCATCGCCACCGGTTCCCACGTCCTGCTCCGATCCCTCAACCAGCGCGAGCGCGAGCTTGACGCGCTCGACATGGAGATCGACAGCGCGGTCACCAACGCCATCACCGACGTCGACCCCGCCCAGGCCCGCGAACTACTCGCCTGCATGAAGTTCATGATCAGCCTCGAGCGGATCGGCGACCTCCTGCTCAGCTTCGCCAACAGCGCCCAATCCGCCGCCGGACGCATCGACTCCGACGACACCCGCGATCTCACGCACATGGCGACGATCCTCGAAAAAATGCTAAGCGATGTCGGCGAAGCCTTCTCCGCTCGCGATGTCGGCAAAGCTGTCGACGTGCTTCGCGCCGACTCCGAAATCGACCGCCTGCGCAATCTCATCTTCCTCCGCCACATCGAGAATCCGGAAAACATCGCCCGCCAGGCCAGCCTGCAAATCATTTTCATGACGCAATCTCTCGAGCGCGCCGGGGACCACGCCAAAAATCTCGCCGAAGAAGTTTGCCACGTGGTCAGCGGACACACCGTCCGCCACGTCCTGATGGCTTACGACAAGCCTGTCGAACAAATGTTCATCGACTACCTCCGCCGCCGCGACCCCCAGTAAAATCCTGGTGTGGCGCGGACACTTTTGTCCGCGTTCTTCCGCTATCATCCCTTTCCGAGCCCCTGGCATTCCGAGCGAAGCAAGATCATGCATCGCGGACGAAGCCCTCCCAGTCGAGGAACTTGCCGTCTCGTCCCTCACCTCGTAACACAGCACCCAATAAGAATCGCGGCCCTCGAAAAGGCCGCGATCAATACAATTCCGTTTGTTTTTACCCTATATATCTAGTATGACAAATCGCACAGGGTAAATGGGACAAAATCCAGACATTTATATCTTCTTTGTCCTGATGAACATAACCCCGATTTCTATCATTTCACCCCCTTGACAGATTTTCCGCCCACAACCCTTGTCATTCCGAATCGGGCTGAAAGCCCGGTGAGGAACCTGCTGTATGCCCACACCTTACGCCGTCAATTCATCCGCGGCGGTGCTGGCCAGCACGCAGAGTTCTTTAAATCCCCGGCGTTGAACGCATCCTGCGCGCCTGCCTTTTTCAAAATCTTGCGGAACTGAGCCCGGAGCAGGCGGTAAATTTGCGACATTTCCGTAACCGTCGGCTGGCGCCGGCTTCCCACAAAAGCATTGCCC
>Ga0335075_10006292_pt1 | contig 18336 bp, 15 predicted proteins | sample Lox_Sample_24_FD_206723 | JGI IMG/M metagenome (GOLD analysis project Ga0335075, IMG submission 206723) | Soil microbial communities from Loxahatchee National Wildlife Refuge, Florida, United States - Lox_Sample_2.4 | ecosystem: Environmental > Terrestrial > Soil > Wetlands | place: USA... | reverse complement strand
CAGCAAGAAGGCCGGAACAGGCTAGTATTCATGGCCGTCATGCCGATCTTCGCGCTCTTCGTGTTCGGGTTCATCTTCATAGTCAACGAGTTGATCTTCAAGGGAACACACTCCTTCATGGAAAATCCCAGCAGCGAATAACCCACCAATTGTCATCGCCCGCGGAATCGGGCAAAGAGGGGCCTGATGAACGAGTCGTACGCCGAACGCGGGTACGCCGAACGCGGGTACGCCGAGCGCGAGTACGCCGAGCGCGAGTACGCCGGGGGCGGCCAAAAGGGCACCAGAGCTGGGGGTGTCATAATCACGGCTGTTGCCCTCCTGGCTACTTTCTTGGTGCTCTGGGGCCTGTACTACGCGACGGGTACCGGCGAACGCCATAAAGTCGCGCTTGCCGCCGCGGGGTGTGAGCCCAACCTGCTGTCCGTCAACGTCGGATGTACGACGGTGTGGATGCTGGAAAGGCGGTGGACGCAGCTCACGACTTCGGACCTGCGGCAGCTGAATGCTGATGCGGCCGACTACGCCTTCAGCGAGCGGCGCAGCTTTGCCAAAGCAGAGTCGGCTCTGACGGCGGAAGTGACAACCGCGAACGCGTTCGACACCAGCCTCAGGCAGTTCCCATTCCCGCCGGCCGTTGCTCCGCAGGCAACGGCGCTGACGCAGGCTGTCCATGCCCGCGTCAAGCTTATCGGCGAGCAGGCACGGTCGTCCTCGCTCGCCCAGTTGCGGTCATTCAACGCCCGGATTGATGCTTCCGGCGCCGCTATCCAGACCGACATGAAGCTCGTTCGGAAGGCTCTCTTTACCCGACCTACGGTGAATCAAGAGCCTTGATTCGCGCCCTTGGCGGTTCAGCTTGCCAGTTCGATCGGCGAGGCGCGTGCGGAGGGTTTTGGTGTTCCGGCTGACGGGCAGAGGCGCGCTGAAGCATCCGTGATGTGAGAGGTGCTCACGTCGCCGGGGGAATGCGTGTCATGACAGATCGCGACGAAAACGAGCATGCGGGACGACGGCACCGGACCGTGAGTAGGCGACGCCTTCTTCAAGGCACAGGGAGCACGCTCGGTGTCGCCCTGGCATCTGCCGGCATCTACAAGATGATCGACACCATTGCCGAACCACCGGACCGCCTCGATGTCGCCGCCACCCCGCCTAGCCAGGAACAATACATCCTGCAGAACGAGCGGGTGGTCAAGGTCAATGGCGCTGGGGTGAAGAGTAGCGACGGCACGATTCCGGTGCGGGTGCCAGCTCTGCACGATCATGTCGTTACGGCAACGCTGAATGTGCCCGCGACTGCTAAGGCGCTGCAGGAGGCGCAGCATCACCTTGAGACCGTGCTCCTAAGCCTGGAACGCCTATTTTCGCCCACTCCCGCAGGAGTGGGCATCACGGTAGCCTGGGGACTTCCCTACTTCAGCCGGTACATCCCACGCCTGGGCAACGCATCGGGCTTCTTCAAGGCCGGAACACCTTACCCAGCGTATCTGCCGGTCGATTTGATGACTTCCAAGACTGCCGGCCATACCGTGTACGCGCTGCAGGAATCCAGAACGTTCCCCAGCGACCAGCCGCCGCCTGGCTTCGGGCCGGTCCGCTTGGAACAGAATGACGTGGCCGTTCTACTGCGCAGTGACTCGCTCGCCAATATCATGACGGTCAGCAATGCCCTCTTCGGGCCTAAAAGCAACCAGGCGGGCAGCCTGTTCAAGGTGACGAGTATCCGCCGGGGTTTCTCCGGGGGCGGTTTCTTCGGGCACCGGAGCCTGCCGAGCGAGATGGCACTGGCAGCTCATATCCCAGGGGCACAATCGATTCCTCGACAGGCGCAGGGCTTCCTCGGCTTCACCACTACCCTGCAGTCGAATATGGGACCCGGCATCATCGCCAATCTGGAGACCCTGCCTGGCATCACCGATCAGTGGCCAAACGGCTACTTCAAACAGGGCACCACTATGCAGCTCTCGCACCTGTTCCAAGATCTGGCGGCTTGGTACGAACAGAGCTTCCCAGAGTACGGTCATCGCGTCCAGGCGATGCTCGAGCCCGGGCTCTCGCCCGCGCCGGGCACGCTCACGCTCGAGCCGCCAGGCCAAAGTGTGGCCGATGTGGCGCACGGGGTCCAGCGATACCACGCCTACGGGCACACCGGAAGCATGTCGCAGCTGGACAGCACGACCTCGCCGTCGACCAGCAACTACGGCACGCACTACCCGACGGGGACGACTATCCCCGTGCGCGGCGATTTCGACACGCTAGACAATCCGTTCTACTACACATCCGATCCGGCTGGAGACCAGTACAGCAAGAAGAAAGCGGCCGGGTTGCACTTCATTGTGTTCCAGCCCACGATTGCAATCTTCAATCGCGTGCGGCTCGCGATGGACGGCCATTATTTTGATAAGACCCTCCCTGTCGCGCCGCGCTCGCCCCACGCGGGCATCAATTCGGTGCTGCACACTACCCACCGGCAGAACTACCTGGTTCCGCCACGTCGCCATCGCTCGTTCCCGCTTGCCGAGTTCTTGGTCTTAACCCCAGCCGCGGCCAAGCAGGCCGTCAGACTGTCTCGACGGTTCCGTTCAGGCGGGCGCGCTCGGCTGCGAAGACGGCCAGGTGGCTGGCCAGCGACTCGCGCGGGCCGGACCTGATCGCTTCGGGGTCGCCGGCCGCTACCGCTTGGGTGAACGCGTCCATCAGGCCGGCGTCGCCGCCAGCGTGGCCTCCGGCCGCGGACATAGCTCCGGTCTCCTCCGGGGTGATGACCTGGGTCTGACGGGTCATGAAGTCGTAGATCCTGATCGTCTCGCCATCGCCGGTCAACTCGCCCTGGGTACCGAAGATCCTGGTGCGCCGGCCGCCGGCCTCGTTGAAGGCGGTCATGGTGAACGTCGCGGTGGCCCCGCCGGGGAACTCCATTGCCACCACCTGATGGTCGACCACGTCGTTGTCGCAGGCGTACACACACCGGCCGTAGGGGCCATCACGCAAGGCCTCATCCAGCGCGGCTGGGGTGAATTCGTCCAGGACGACGTCGAGCGGCCAGCCGTGCTGGCCGAGCCTCAGCTGTCCGCCGTACAACCGGGTGGCCGAGTAAGCACAAGTCGCCTCGACGGCGCAATCCACGCACCGGTCCGCAGCCCCTTCCGGCTGATGGTCGCGGGTGAAGTGACTCAGCCGGCCGAAGCTCGACACGCGCTGCGGCGGCTGGCCCAGGATGTACTGCAGCCAGTCCAGGTCGTGGCAGGACTTCGCCATCAGCATCGACGTCGCCACGTCCGCACGGCGCCAGTTGCCGCGCACGAAGGAGTGCGCCTGGTGCCAGAAGCCGACTGGCTCCAGGTGCTCGACGCTCATGATCTCGCCGAGCCGCCCCGAGTCCACGATCTGCTTCACAGCGGCGGTGTACGGGGTGTAGCGCATCACGTGCCCGACGGCGAGCATCACCCCGGCGCGCTCGGCAGCCTCGACCATCCGGCGGCACGTGTGCTCATCGGGGGCCATCGGCTTCTCCACCAGGACGTGGTAGCCAAGCGCGGCGAAGGCCTCAACAGGCTCAGCGTGCATACGGTCCTGGGTGCAGACCAGCACAGCGTCGGCAAAGCGGTCACGCGCGGCGAGCTGGCGCCAGTCTCCCGCGGCGTGCTCCGATGCGATGCCGTGCGCCGCGGCGAACCGGTCACGGCGGATCTGGCGCGGCTCCGCGACCGCCACGACTCGGGCACGTGACGGATTCGCCAGCGCCCACCGGCCGTAGCCGGTACCCCGGCTGCCGGCGCCGACGACCACAAGTGAGACAGCAGGCATGCCGTTAGGCCTACAGGCCGCCGGGCCGGGCGTCAACCGCATGGACGCCCGCGGGCGCAGAGGTCGCAATCGCGTGTCGCCGCCTCAACTCCAACGTCCAGGGCACAGGTAGGGGCGAACCCCGATCTGGCCCGTCCTGGTTCGGGGTCACATGGGTGCGCTTCCCGATGCGTTGGCCGGCCAGGGTGCAGGACGGTGGATGCCATGCATTCGGCCCTCGCCAGTCCCGCTGCGGGGCGGGATCGTCGCCGACGAGGCATCAGGGTTACAGCTCGGCGAACGCTACAAGGCCCAGGGCCTTCCGCACTGTAGGGAAAGTAATGTAAATGCAAATATTTTGATATGCCCAGAATATTTATTTCGCCTCACTGTAATCTCGTGCGGCCCAGCAACACTCCGGGACGGCCGGACTCCCGCGGGCCCACCCGAAAGGAGCCACGCTAGCGTGCCGATAAGCGAGCGGTCATGCCCGATCCGGCCGGATGGCGGCACGGACGACAGCCACCCGCGGTTCAGCGTCGTGGTTCCTGCCTACAACGAGGCAGAGTTCCTCGGCAGCTGCCTTGATTCACTGCTGGCGCAGGACTTCCGCGACTCCTACGAGATCATCGTGGTGGACAACAACAGCACCGACGGCACCGCGAACGTCGCGCGGTCTCGTGGCGTGACTGTCGTGCACGAGCCGAAGCCAGGCGTGTGCTCGGCTCGGCAGTGTGGCACGACTGCGGCCCGCGGCGAGATCGTTGTCTCTACCGACGCCGACACGACTTTCGCCAGCGACTGGCTGTCCCGGATTGACAGGGCCTTCCGGGATGACCCCGCGCGGGTGGCAGTGGCCGGGCCATGCCGCTTCGCGGACCCGCCGTGGTGGGGTCGCATCTATGCCGCAGTCCTGTTTACGGCTGTCAGTGTCGTGGCCAAGCTGACTGGCCGGATCCTGTACGTCACAGCGACCAACATCGCGTTCCGCAAGAGCGAGTGGCCGGGCTATGACACCGAGGCGACCCAAGGCGGCGACGAACTCGACCTCCTCCGGCGGCTGCGGTCCCGCGGGTCAGTGGCGTTCGTTCACGGCAACCCGACGTTCACCTCGTCGCGACGGCTGCACCGGGGATTGGCCTACAACATTGTTGTGACGTGTCTGTACTACTACCTGCTTGGCTACGCCGTGAACCGGCTGACCGGCCGCCAGATCGTCGGAATGGCGCCGGCATTCCGGGCTACCGCGGAAGGCCACGGGAAAGCCGGGCGGAAGGTGCGGGAGGTAGCGAGCTTCAGCTTCGGGCTTGCCTTCTGCGTGATCTTCGGTGACCTGGCCCTGCACCTGGTCGAGGCAGCTTGGTGAGCGGCGCGGCCCGGCTGCGGTGGCCCGCCGCCGGAGCCGCAGCGGCGGCGGCTGGCTACTGGTTCTGCATGTCGCCTTACTCGCAGGCGCTCGGGACGTTCCCGTACCGGGGACCCGGATCGGACAAGGTTGTCGCGCTCACCTTCGACGACGGCCCGAACGAGCCTTATACCTCCCAGCTCGCGGACTTCCTCGCGCAGCGGCAGATCAGGGCCACGTTCTTCCAGGTCGGCCGGGCCGTGCTGCGCTACCCCGAGGTGTCCAGGCGGCTTCTTGCCGACGGGCATGTCATCGGGAACCACAGTTTCACGCACGAGTTCACGAACTGCCTGAGCCCTCGCGTGTTGGCCGGGGAAGTGCGCAAGGGCCAGGAGGCCCTAGCCACGATCGGCCTGCGGCCCGCCCTGTACCGGCCGCCGTGGCTGCTTCGGATTCCGGCCCTTCGCGGCGTCCTCGCCGACCACGGCTTGCGCGCCGTCTCCGGCGAGTTCTGTCATCCCCTCGAGGTGTTCCAGCCACGCGCGCAGATGATCGCCGACGGCGTCCTCGCTAAGGCACGACCCGGATCCATCGTCATCTTCCACGATGGGTACGACGGGCATGCAGGGAACCGCGCCAGCACCGTCGAGGCCGCCAGGATCGTCGTCGACCGGCTCAGCTGGGACGGATACCGCTTCGTCACCGTCGACGAGCTCCTCGGCATTCCCGCCTACCAGCAAAAGCAAGCGCTGACGGGTGTCGGCTAGGACCCGCATGCCATCGGCTAGGCCTCCCGCGTACGCCACCGCATAGGAGTGCGGCCCTTTGACCGGGTTACAGTCGAGACATGACCGGGGCGCATCGCCGCCTAACACAGAGGCCGGCCGTCCAGATGGCCAGGGCCATCGTGCCGCTGGCTCTCCTTGCCTTGACGGCTGTCGGCATTTACCTGGCGATCGCAGACCCTGCTGCAGCGCAGTATTTAGTTATCGGGCTCCAATGCGCAGCATGGATCTTGGTTTCGGGCAATCTCACCTGGAGTCTGCTGCGAAGGCCGCCACGCTCACTTGCGCACCGGGTGCGCCTCTTCCGCGGCCTCTTGATTCCGGCTGGTGCCACGATCTTATTGGTGAGCATCATCGGCCAGCAGCGCGGATGGCTGCATAGCGGGACTGAGTCAGCACTGACCTGGACGGCATGCGCGTTTTCCGTAGCCGTCCCGGCCTGGATCGTCGGCGAGCGCCGTCTCATGGCAGTCCTGGCGGCACGGGCCGTCGCTAAGCAGGGACAGCCCGGCCAGACGTAGCCCCAGAAGGTGATACTCCCCGCAGCCAGCGAACGTGACGCTCACGCGCGATTAGCGACGCCAATCCACGCCGTGCCTGCGCGCTGCCGCCGATTGGCGCGGAACTGCGCAACCTGACCCATTGTGGCCGCCTGACCTTTTATGGCCATTGCTAGTTAGGGCTGTATATCGGCTTGCCCCGGGATTATGGTTATTCCGGTCAGACCTGCGGGGACTGATCGTCACGCCACGCTTGGAGGGTCGTATGCGCTCGCGCAGGATCAAGAAATGGCTGGTCATAGGCGTAGTACCCGCGGCTGTCATGATGGGAATCAGTCCCGCTGAAGCGGGTTCCTCCGCCGCACAAACCGCAAAAGGAGCCAGCGCGGCAGCTCTGGCCGGTGCAATCGGGGGTCAGTACGTTGTCGTTCTGCGTAACCAGAACTCGAACCTGGGCGCCCGCTCTCCCGGCAGGCAGGCGTCCGTGCGCACCGAGCAGGCACCCCTGCGGGCCCAGGTCCGATCCTTCGGCGGCCGCGTCCTAGCGAGTACGGCGCTCGTGAACGCCCTAGTCGTCAAGACGACCAAGACGGACGCGGAGAAGCTGGCGGCAGACAAGTCTGTCGCCGAGGTCTTCCCCAACCAGCTCATCCCAGGCCCGCCGGAGCAGACCGCACAGGAGCCCGTCGTGGGCGGAAAGGCGGGCCCGGTGCTGTCTGGCGCTTTGTGCGGCACCGCCGCCCACCCGCAACTGAACCCGGAGGCGCTTGACAACATCGACGCCGTTAATCCGGGCGCCGACGGCGCCGGAGTGACGGTCGCCCTGCTGGCTGACGGCCTCAATCCCGCCGACCCGGACTTCCAGCGCAACCCCGCCTACGCCTCTCCCGGCTCACCTGCAGGCTCGCCGGTCGTTACCGAAGAGGATTTCTCGACCGACGGCACGAACGCGCCCACCGATGGTGAGGAGGCGTACATCGACAGCAGCTCCATCGCCGCGCAGGGCAACGAGACCTACGACCTCTCCCAGTACGTCAGCACCGCGCATCCGCTGCCGGCCGGCTGCGACATCAAGATCCGCGGCGTGGCTCCGGGCGCCAACGTCCTAGCGCTCAAGGTTTTCGCGCAGAACAACGACACCACGACATCCGGCTTCTTCCAGGCGATCAACTACGCAGTCGCCTCCGGCGCCAAAGTGATTAACGAGTCCTTCTCGTCTGACAACTTCCCTGACCTCGCCGCCGACGCAGTACGGATGGCCGACGACGCCGCCGTGGCCGCCGGTGTCACCGTCGTCGCGTGCTCCTACGACGCCGGGTACACCAACACGTTCAGCCCGCCGTCAACCGATCCGAACGTGATCAGCGTCGGCGCCTCGACCACGTTCCGCTCCTATGAGCAGGACACCTATGGCGGAGTGAACGCCCCCGGCGCGAACGGGCGGTGGGTCGACAACAACATCTCCAGCCTCTCCTCGGGCGGCGTCTCTGAGGCCGGCGGCACCCTGGATCTCGTGGCGCCCGGCGACCTCAACTGGATCCTGTGTGACCCCAACGACACGCTGTTCTCCGGCTGCACCAACGAGAACGGCGAGGGCACGCCAATCCAGCTGTCCGGCGGGACCAGCGAGTCCTCGCCGCTGACCGCGGGCGCTGCCGCCGACGTGATCCAGGCCTACGCGCAGGCCCACGGCGGCACCGACCCATCGCCCGCGCTGGTCAAGCAGATTCTGATGAGCAGCGCGACCGACATCGACGCCCCGGCCACCCAGCAGGGCGCCGGGCTGCTGAACGTGGCTGCGGCGGTCCGGCTTGCCCGGTCCATCGGTGCTGGCAACGCTTCGCCGGATGGCGGGCTGCTCGTCAGTCCCGGCCAAGTCAATGTGACGCAGGATCCCGGCGCCACAGCCACCAGGACCATCTCGGTCACGAACACCGGCTCACGCCCCGTGACCGTGAACCTGTCCACCCGTGCCCTCACCGACCAGGTGCGCTCCGACACCGGCTCGTTCTGCATGCAGCCAGGAACGCCGACGGCCACCTGTCGGGCCAACACGGGCAGCTTCCGGATCTGGAGCGGCGTCACTGAGGTGTATCAGCTCGAGCACTTCACCGTCCCGGCCACCTCCGGGGTATCACGGCTGAGCTTCTCGGCGGACTACCAGAACACAGGACAGACATCAGACCTGCACTTCGCGCTGCTAGAGCCGGACGGCACCTACGCGGGCTACTCGCTGCCGCAAGGCCTGGCCGACTACGGCAACGTCCAGGTGGCCAACCCGCCTCCTGGCCAGTGGACCGCCGTGTTCTTCACCGAGCAGGACGGCGCCACCACCGGCGCCCTCGGCACCAGCGGGACCGTCCAATGGCAGGCCGGGACGTCGCAGTATGCTCCGGCAGCGCCGATCAGTCCGAGCACGCTCAGCCTGGCCCCAGGGCAGACCCGCACCGCGAGCCTGAGCCTAACCAGCCCGAGCGCCGCCGGTGACACGTCACAGTCGGTCGTGGTGTCCTCGGGACAGCAGCAGACCACCGTTCCTGTTGTTGTGCGGACCGCGATCGCAACCAACAGCCAGGGCGGAACGTTCTCGGGAACGCTGACCGGCGGCAACGGTCGTGCATCATGGCCGGCCCAGGAGAACGACTACTTGTTCAATGTCCCGCCAGGCACCCGGGACATCCACGCCGACATCACGCTCGCCAACGATCCGAACGACCTGCTGACCGCTTACCTGATTGACCCGAGCGGTCAGGACCTCGGCTACTCGACCAACGTGACCGTCAACAGCTCTGGCCAGCCCGAGAGCACGCTCTCGACCGACCTATACCATGCAGACCCGCAGCCGGGACAGTGGACGCTGATCCTGACATGGGCCAACCCCGTCAGCGGCCTAGAGCTGTCCGAGCCGTTTGCGGGGACGATCGCCTTCAACCAGGTGGACGCGCATGGCGACTTGCCGACGCTTGCCAGCCTCAGGGCAGGGACGACGTACACCTACGACGTCACTGTCCACAACACCGGCTCGGCCCCGGAAGCATTCTTCGTCGACCCGCGGCTCAACTCCGACCAGACGCTCGCGCTGCCCAACCAGAACGGGGCCGTCAACGCTGCCGACATGACCCTGCCGCTGCCGGCCAGCAGCGCTCCGGGCCCGTACTATTTCGTGCCGACGCAGACCAGCCAGCTGCAGGAGAACCTCACTGGCAGCGTGCCCGTGGATTTCGACTCGTCGTACTTCCCCGGTGATCCCGACATCGAGGGCACCCAGTCGGGCGACTCAGCCAGCGCGACGCTCACCGAACCGGCAGTGAGCCCAGGGTTCTGGGACCTCAACCCGGACGAGGTAGGCCCTTACCCGGCCGCCGGCGCGCCGACTGCCACGGCCTCGGCATCGATGAACGTCGTGACCCAGGCGTTCGACCCGGCCGTCACCTCGTCCACGGGCGACCTCTGGTCAGCCGTCAACGGTTTGTCGAGCAGCTACTCACCGGTCTACGTCCCGGCCGGCGCCACGGCAACCATCACTGTTCAGATAACTCCGAGTGGCGCGCGGGACTCGTTCCAATCGGGCACGCTTTTCGTCGACGACGAGACCATCGCCGGCGTGGACGGAATCTACGACCTGCCGAGTGGCGACGAGATCGCGGCGATCCCCTACAGCTACAAGATCACCGGGTAGGCGGCGGAGCCGACCCACTACGCCGTCGTCAGTCTCAGCGGACTGGTCCGGAGATTTCCTGACGCCATCGCCATGCTGCTGGACGCCTGCCACCTCAGGGCGGCACCGTTCCCGCCTGCCGACGGAGCAAACGTCCGCATTGCATCTGCCAGGTACGGTTGCCGGGGGAGGTCATCGTGGCAGCGGCACAGCGGGTCACTTCGCGCAATGCGCGTTTCCAGCAATGGGGGGCGCTGCTCAGAAATCGCGGCAAGCGACAGCAGACCGGGGAGTTCCTGGTCCAGGGAGTGCGGCCCGTAACCATCGCCGCCGAGTCAGGCTGGGCGATCAGGGAGCTTCTCTTCGACGGCGAGCGGGAGCTCTCGCGGTGGGCCCGGAGTCTGCTCGGATCGTCGAGCGCCACTAGGTACGCCCTGGCGGCGGATCTGATGGCCGAGCTCGGCGAGAAGGACGAGGCGCCGCCAGAGCTTCTCGCCGTCGCGGCTATTCCGCCGGACGACCTGGAGCGTATCCCGGCCGGGGACGATCTGCTGGCGGTGGCGCTGGACCGTCCGGCATTGCCTGGGAACATCGGGAGCGTCATCCGCTCGGCCGATGCGCTCGGCGCATCTGGTGTGATCACCTGCGGCCACTCCGCCGACGCGTACGACCCCAAGTCGGTGCGGGCCAGCACGGGAAGCCTGTTCGCGCTCCCCGTCGTTCGTGCGCAATCCCCTCATGACGTCGCCCTCTGGGTCGCAAAACTGCGCGCCGACGGGCTCCCGGTAGTGATCGCCGGCGCCGACGAGCACGGCGACGCGGACGTGTTTAGCCTCGACCTCACCGGCCCGGTCCTTATTGTGATCGGGAGTGAGGCGACCGGCATGAGTTCAGCATGGCGCGAGTTGTGCGACGTGACGATCTCCATCCCGATGGCTGGCTCCGCCAGCTCGCTCAACGCCGCTAACGCCGCCACCGTGATCCTCTACGAGGCCGCCCGGCAACGCGTTAAGAGCCCGCACGTCGCCGGTAAGGCCAGTCAGTACTGATGCCACAGTCGAGCTGCTGGTGGTATCAGAATCCGATGGCTTGGCGGAGCAGCAGGACGGTGCAGCGCCCGGCTTCGGGTTCTGCGTTGAGGATGAGCACCCGGTTGAGGGCGCTAGGCCGCCCGTAGACCTTGATGGCCCGGTCGTTTTCCAGCGGGAGGCAGTGGTCTTCGACGCGGCGGAGCGCAGCTGGCAGGTCGGGCACCACCTTCTGCGCCCCAACGACCCAGATCACGCGGGCGGCGGCGCCGGCGTAGCCGGGTAGCTGGCTTCCGCTGGCCGAGGCGACCACAAGGGAGCCGGTTTCGGTGACCGCGGCGACGCTGCCCACGATGACGTCGGGGGTGGACATCAGCCGCCAGATCTCGTCTCTCTGGGTGGCGCGGTCCATGGCCGCGCCGCGTGATCTGACGGCGTCGTACCGTCCGCTGTTGTTGACGTCCCCTTCGATGCCGGACAGCCGGAGGGTCTCGCTTGCCCGGTGAACACGCTGGCGCCCTCGGGAATCAGGCCTTTGATGCGGGTACGCGCGGCGGCGGCGTCATCGAGGATCTCGACGGTGAAATTTTTGGCCGTCAGCGCAGCGGCCGCCCGATCCAGGCGCCCGGCGGGTGCCGCGTCAGTGAACGATGTAGCTGGAACCGAGGTAGTCATAGTCTCTCCTGAGACTCCTACTCGCTGGATGATGGGCTCGTCTCATCAGTACGACAACGCAACCCGCTGGATTGTGAGGCGAAGCGCCGACCTCACGGCAGCGTCATGTGGGCGGGTCAATGGCCGGCTTGACGTCGACCTGCAGTCAGGCTTGTTCCGGCGGCCCACGCCGACTAGAGCCAGCGGACCCATCGGGATCCGGCGCTACCTTGTTCAGCCAGCAGATCAGGCACAGCACATGCGGCTGTGTGTGGCGACCCTGTTCGTGCTCCCACGCGAAGTGTGCCGCCCCAGCGACCAGCACCAACTCCAGGCCTGGCCCAAAGGGAAGCCCAGGGAGTCCCGGTATGCGGCGAACCATCCCGGTCACCTGCCTTTCGATAAGGCGGCGCGACCGGCGGCGATTCGCAGGCAGCGACCCTCCCAGTCTCGCATCACCCGCCACGCGGACCGCCGATTGCCGGCGCCTTTGTTTCCGGTAGCGCCATGATTGCTACTTGTCAGTGGCCCAGGCCAGCGCGGCGAAGAGAGTTCATTACTCGTGCAGTCCGCAGTGATCGAGCCAGCTGTTGAACAACCTGGTCGCCGAGGCGGCCATTGACGAACTGGCCGAGCGAAAAGCTCTGGCCAGTGACTCGAATCCAGATTCGCCTAGTGCACTCCTGGCCGACTCGCGGTACGCGGGGACGTGCTGCCACTCATTCAGCATGTGGTCAGTCACCTCGACGTGAAACTGGACGGCGTAGGCCACCTCGCCAAAGCGGAACGCCTGATTCCGGTAGGCGGCGGACGAGCCGAGATGGATACACCCGGCGGGCATGTCGAACGTGTCGCCGTGCCATTGCAGCGCCGGGAAGCTCTCGTCGAGCGCGCCGAAGACCGGGTCTGCCTGTCCTTCGGCGGTCAGCGTCACCGCAAGCACGCCGACTTCAGGCACCGGCCCGGTGCTGACCTTCCCGCCGAGGCTCGCAGCAAGCAACTGGGCGCCCAGGCAAACCCCCAGATACGGCTTCCGGGCTCGGACTGCCTGCGCTATCCACTGCTTCTCGCCCGCCAGCCAGGGATGGTCAACCTCCTCGTAGGTCCCCATCGGCCCGCCCATCGCCACCACTAGGTCGACGTCCTGCCAGTCGGGTAGCTCGTCGCCCTCGTCGATCTCGACTGTGTCCACCCCGATGCCGCGCGCTCGGAGAAGATCGGCGAAGATCCCCGGCGGTTCACATCGGATGTGCTGCACCACGCATACTCGTGTCACGCCCCGCCCCCATTCTGCTGTAACGACCCTCGGACCGACAGTCCCGGAAGGGCCCGGCAACGCGGCGGCCGGCCGCCATGCACAACGGTGTCTAGCATGTACGCGAAACGAAAGCGAGGTGTCCATAAGAGCGGCTAGATGTTGGTGAGTGGCTACCCAGACGCGTGGCGCGCAGTTCGGCGCTGATGATGATGTTGAGGCGGTGCTTCACTAGCTGAGCGCTGAACAGATGCTGCGACCCGTAGGCGAAGAACAGCCGCGCGCCTGGCACGACCGTCAACGCCGCTGCGTAGGCGAACCCTGCCCGCGACATCACCGCCCGGGAGTCAGGGTCGCGGGGACCCGGATAAACAGGGCCCCGAGACCACCCACGACCAGGCCAGCGACGCCACCGGCAATCTCCAGGAGCAGCCGGTTGCCCGATGATGCCGCGCCTGTAAAGAAGAACGGGATCACTACCGACGCGCAAACCAGCCAGTCATTACCTCTGATCCCGGGTGACCTGCGTCAGCTCGACAATGTTCTCAGGCAGATCACGCACTGAAAGCAGCCGCGGTGAGAGCGACGAACCGGATGCCTGGACCGAACCTGGCCAGGCGCCGGTCCTACCGCAGGTCAACAAGTAGCCGATGAGCGGACGGGTGGCGTCGGGTTACTAAGCGCACTCCGACATTCCGCGTTACGTCGGGCCTCACTGACGGGCCACCGAAATGCTGCGTATCTTCCGGGCACCTGCCAGCATTAACGCGGGATGCTACTCGTCCAGTTCGGCGATGAACTGCTCCAGTAGATCGGCAAACTGAGCTGGCGTCTCCTGATGCGGGGCGTGCCCGGCGCCGGCGATCAGCTGGACCTCGCCGCGCCACAGGCTCGGGATGTTCAGCCCTCTGATGTAGTCGAGGTTCGCAAGCTGCTCGCCCTCGCCGTGCAGAATAGCCAGCGGCTGGCGCAAGCTTGCAATGATGGCGAGCTGATCGGCGAACCTGCCGTCCCGAACGCTGGCGAACATGCTGGCTCGGGCGGCGCCGTCGGTGGCCAGGATGTCGGCGGTGAACTCATCGAGCGGCAGGGTCGATCCCGGTGCGGTAAAGCACGCCGCGAAAGACCGCGCCGCGTCCTCGCTGACGGCGTCGGTGAAGCCGACGCCGGTGGCCGGTATCGGCAGAAACCCCTGGCTCAGCTGCTCCGCGGATCGAACTGGCGGAGTACCGAAGATGACGAACCCAGGGACGGCCGGCATCGCGGGTGCCGCCTCGAGCGCGATGTGCCCGCCCAGGCTCCAGCCGACCACCACCGCGTCGGCTGCATCCAGCGACTCGGCGAAACCGGCGAGGATGGCGGCATAGCCGGGCAGAGAGTACTGGGCGTTATCCGCCGCCCGGGCGGAGTGCCCGTGTCCAGGCAGGTCGAGCGCTAAACACCGGAACCGGCGGCCGAAGGCGCCGTGCAGCAGCGGACGCCAGGTCCGCGCCGAGCACGAGTTCCCATGCAGGAAGACGACGGCGCGCCCGTCGCCCTGGCTGCCTAAGTAGGAGATGCCCTGGCCGCCGACGCTGATCGTTTGCTCGTCCACCTGCCGCCCTCCCCGGACTGTCGACGATGGCCACCGCCCTCAAGGCTTGCGCAGCTAGGCAGATCCGGTCAAGAGGGACCGCGCAGCGTCCGGATCTGCGGCGGGCCGTGTGCATTGTGCCGACTATCTGCTTAGCATCCGTCGGCATGACTGTGGGCATGCGCCATGGCCGGAAGCAGTCGCCAGATCCAGTTGGTGATGCTGGCTCGCGTGGCCTGGTCGCTGAGCCGATCGCCAAAACCCCGGCCTTTGCAACGTCAGCGGTTCTATCGCGTTCTCCGACATCCAACCCCAGCCCCTGTCATGGTCGGTCCGCACCAAACCTGCACTCAGCTTTTGTCCTCAATTTCCCAGGCGTGGTCGAGGACGTGCCAGGCGCAGCGCCGGATGGTGTAGCGCACTGGCCAGGTACCGGTGGTCACTGCAGCGCGAAGGGCCATCGATACAGCAGCGCGCTGCTGGTGCCATGGGGTATGCGGAGGAATCCGGGTACCGGTCTTGGCGCTATAGGCGCGTTCTGCCTCCCGGACGTGCGCGGCGATTGGGTCTCGGTCACGACCTCCGCCTCGTGGGCCCTTCCGCAGTTGAGCCGGGGCGTCCCTGACCACCGCGTCAAAGTAACGCCAAGACTTTTCGAGCAGCCCTACCAGGCGGTCGGCCTCCTGGTGGTCCAGCGGCTCGCTATCCCACGGGCCTCTGGCGTCCGGCGCTCCGAAGTCTGTGGTTCTGTTGCCTTTGACGTAGCCGACGACCTCGACCGTGCCGGGCGCGAATCCGGGGCCTGCGACAAGGGCGTATCGGTCGGCGTAGTCGAGCAAGACGTCGATGGCCGCCTCGTCGCCCTTTCCCCGGCGGCACCAGCCCGGCCAGTCCAGGGCAGAGGCAAAGACCCACGTCTCGCCCCGCTCGAGGCAGACGCGTGTGACTTGGGGCTCGAGCGACTCTTCGCGCACGGCGCTGGACTGCTCAGGTTCGCGGGCGTTCATCGCATGCCTCGCTGCTGCAGTAACCGGCCGCGCCCCTTAAGAGGCAGCCTTCTTAGGGCTGAGGCAGAACGGGTGACCGGCCGGGTCGGTGAGCACCCGCCACCGGTTTCCGCCAGGCTGGAAGTCGGGGACATTGGCACCAAGCTCACAGCAGGCCGTTTCGGCGCGGGAGAGGTCGTCCACCTGAAGATCGAGGTGATACCTCTTCGCAGCGGCTGTGTCCGGCCAGTCGGGCGGGGTAAAACCCGCAACACGGCCGAAGCCGATCGAGGTCTGTCCGCCAGTGATCATCGCGTACTCCTCGTCGCTGTAGGTCACCTCCCAGCCCAAGATGGCGGCATAGAACGCCGCCATGGCCCCCGGATCGTGGCAGTCCAGGTTGAGCATCGACATGCTGGCAACGGGGCTCGTGGTCATTGTGGTTCCTTCCTCATCGCTGGTCTCCGGGAGCCAGCATGCCAGCGATACCCGACAGCTCATGTCGGGTTAATAAGGCAAAATCGAGATGTGCGCGCGCCGAGGATGCTCTCCCTGCTGCTGCACCTGCAGGTGCGAGGCCAGCTCAGTGGCCCCGAGCTCGCCCGCCGGCTGGAGGTCAGTGAACGCACAGTGCAACGCGATGTCGAGGCTCTCGTGGCCGCTGGCGTTCCGGTCCGCTCCGTCCGCGGACCCGCCGGCGGGTACCACCTCGATGGCGGCTACCGGACCCGTCTGACCGGACTGGCTGCGGAAGAGGCCCATGCCCTGGCGTTCCTCGGCCTGACCGGGGCCGCGGGCGAGCTTGGCCTGAGCGGGCTACTGGAGACCGCACGCACCAAGGTGTGGGCAGCCCTGACCAGCGAGGCACGTGCCCGCGCCGAGCGCACCTCCCAGCGTTTCCATCTCGACCCGGTGCGCTGGTACGGCACCACCGAACCGACGCCACTGCTGGGCCCGCTATCCGACGCGGTGTGGCACGACCGGCGCATACACGTCACATACACCCGCGGCAATCAACGCGCGGAACGCACACTCGACCCTCTCGGGCTTGTCCTGGCCGCTGGCGACTGGTACCTGGTGGCACACCGCCAGCAGGAGATGAGAACCTACCGAGTATCCCGGCTGACCAGGCTGGACATCCTCCAGGAGCCCGCGCACCGCCCGGGTGACTTCAGTCTCGCCGAGGCCTGGGCTGAGACACGACGGAACCTTGAGACCCGTCACGTGCTCATCCACGTCACACTGCGCATCGCGGGCGTCGCCCTGCCCCACCTTCGCCGCGTCGTCGCTGTAACCGGTCAAGAACAAGTAGTGCTGAACCAGACCGCCGACTGGGTCACAGTGACCGTACCCTTCGAAACCGAGTCATGGGCCGCCACCGCACTGCTCGGACTGGGCTCCCAGGTCGAAGTACTCGCGCCGCCCTCGCTCCGAGCCCGCATCGCGGCCGAGACCAAAGCGGCAGCGGCCAAATACTGAACTCCGCATGCGCACCGAAACCGACATCACCTTGGTGCCCAAGCAAAACGAGACTGGGCGCAAACCCTGGGCCCCAAGCCAGCAGAGTTGTTACCGACGCGCGCCAAATGACTGTGGTGCCGACCGTAACGCAACGCTGCGGCCTGCTCAGGGCGCTCGATCAGGACTCCGTGGCTGAAGACGGCTCCGGCGCCGACCAGGGCGACCAAGTGGCGTGCGGTGACCGATCGCCAGCTCGTCCGTGCTTAACAGGACAGACTGTTGGCGGCCATGTGCCGGAACAATACATGCAGGTGCGGGCGAAACCGGCTGATTGCGCTCACCAGCGAACGCTGGGCGGACTGTCGCTCAGCCTTGGTGCCTTAGCAGTCGATCCGCATGACGACCCTCGAAACGTCGGAAGCAGAGCTCTCGACCTTGCGGCGACTAGCCAGCCTTGGTCCGCCCTGACTGCTTGAGCCTGCGTGGCCTTGTCGTCAGGCCGCTAGCGCCACGTAACGCCGTTGCCCGTGACCAGTCTGGCGTGCGTGCCGACCAGAACTGGCTGATCGGGCGTCGCCCAGGCCGCTCAGACGTGTTGCGAAGCTCGCACGCGCCCGGCTCACGTCTGCGGGCGTGGCCGCGGATAGCCGGGAATGTCGGTCCTCTCCTCTAAGGTTCCTCTCAGTAACAAAGGTGAGGATCATCGATATGACTGACCTGCTTCTGGAGCGCCCAACCCGGCCATCCTTACCGTCTGGCCCTGGCAAAGGCCCCGGCGGCGCTCTATTGCCTTTATCATCCGGCCCGAAGCGCTGCCCAGTCATCGGCTGCGGTGAACCGATCGGCCCTTCCCGTTTGATGTGCCGTAGAGATTGGTATCTGGTCCCCTACGCACTCCGCGGTCGAATCTGGGCCACGTGGCGGTCCGGGGAGGCAGCCTTCAGCTCCAAACACCAAGCGGCCGTTCATGAAGCGATCGCCTTCGCGCAGGCGGCGCGCTAGGCCGTCGGCGAGGGCCTAGCCGCGGCTGGTCCCTCTCTGGTGCGCGGCACCTATCGCGGACGATGGCCCGCATGGTCCTTTCGGGTTGGCGTTCCGGCTGGTTACGATCGATCGTGCTGGTCTTCACCGCTGGTACAGGACGACTACCAGCGGGATCTGCCGGGCGGTCCGGTCCTGGTGCGCGGTGATCTCGGGCCGGCTGGCGGCGAGGACGTTGAAGAGCCGGTCGCGTTCTGCGCCGGTCGCGGTAGCGGCGGTGGCGGCGAAGCGTTCCACCGTGCCTGCGTCTGTGCCGAGTTC
>Ga0335075_10006291_pt1 | contig 18337 bp, 13 predicted proteins | sample Lox_Sample_24_FD_206723 | JGI IMG/M metagenome (GOLD analysis project Ga0335075, IMG submission 206723) | Soil microbial communities from Loxahatchee National Wildlife Refuge, Florida, United States - Lox_Sample_2.4 | ecosystem: Environmental > Terrestrial > Soil > Wetlands | place: USA... | reverse complement strand
CCCGGGGACCTGCGCATGGAGCGGCTGCCGCGTCCGCCGCTTGGCGACGGCCAGGTGCGGATTGAGGTGCGCGGCGTGGGAGTGTGCGGCTCGGACGTGCACTACTACACCGAAGGGCGGAACGGCACGAACCGGGTGCGCGTTCCGTCGGTGCTCGGACATGAGGGATTCGGCGTCATCACCGAGGCCGGCCCCGGGGTACCCGCCGGCCGGATCGGAAACCGCGTCGCGGTCGAGCCCGCGTACCCGTGCGGGACGTGCCCTACCTGCCGGACAGGTCATTACAACGTATGTCCGTCCGGCACGTGCCTCGGATCGCCGCCGACCGGCGGGCTGCTGCGCAGCCACGCGGCGGTAGCCGCCGACTTCGCGCACGACCTACCTGACGCGGTGCCAGATGCGATAGCCCCGCTGATCGAGCCCCTGGCCGTGGCGTGCTGGGCGTACCGCCGCGCGCGGGTGCGACCCGGCCACCGCGTGCTGGTAACCGGTGCCGGGCCGATCGGCCTGCTGACGGCCGTCGTGCTGCGGACCGCCGCCGTGGAGGTGGTCATTTCCGACGTCGACAGCAGCCGCCGCCAGATCGCCCGCCGCCTGGGTCTCGGCGTTGTCATTGACGGTGGCAGCCCGCTCGTTGAGCATAGTTTCGATCGCCTCCTTGAGTGCTCCGGATCATCGTCCGCGCTGCGGGCGGTCACCGCGCTACGGCCCGGCGGTGTCGCGGCTCTCGTCGGCGTGCCGGCCGTTGACGCGCCGGTACCGCTGGGCTGGCTACACCGCTGGGAAATCGACCTGGTCGGCTGCTTCCGCTACGGGCCAGGCGGCTTCGCCGCGGCGATCAACCTCGCCAGCGAAAATTCCGCCCTGCTCGGCCAGTTCGTCACCGCTCGCTACCCGATCTCCGCTGCCGCGGCCGGGTTGGAGAGCGCGCGTAACGACCGTCGGCAACTCAAGATCGTCGTCGAGCCCGCATGACCGGAACGCCCCCGCCGCTATCCCGCCGCACCGTGCCACCCGGCCTGCTGCGTCCCCGCCGCGCTCCCGACGAAGCCGGAATCGTCCATATCGGCCTGGGCAACTTCCACCGTGCTCATCAGGCTGTCTACACCGCCCATGCGATCGACCGGCGGCCCGGCCCGTGGGGCATCATCGGCGTGGCACCGCGATCGCGCGGCATTACGGCACGGCTGCGCGGCCAAGATCATCTCTACACCGTCCTCGAACTCGCGCCCGGGCCGGTACATGCCAGCGTTCCCGGCGTGCTTGTGGGCTCGTTTGCCGCCGCTGACGCGCCAGAAGCCGTGACCGATGCCATCGCGGCACCCGGGACCCGGATCGTGACGCTCACCGTGACCGAGAAGGGATACAGCTACTCCGCGGCGAGCCGTGGCCTCGACTTCGATGACGCCCGGGTACTCGCTGACCTCCGTCAAGACGCTCCGGCGTGCACGGTGATCGGCCAGATCGCCCGCGGCCTTGAGCGCCGCGTCCAGACCCACGGTGCTCCGCTCGCGATCCTGTCATGCGACAACCTGGCGCACAACGGCGCGCATACCTGCCGGCTTGTCACCGAGTTCATCTCGGCCACGCCACCCGGTATAAGGGATGAACTGCTGCCCTGGATGGCGGAGTCCGTCACGTTCCCGTCAAGCATGGTCGACCGGATCGTGCCCGCCACCACCGGCGCCCACCGCGCCCTCGTGCGCGAGCGCTTCGATGTCAGCGATTCCGTACCCGTTCCTGCCGAGCCGTTCAGCATGTGGGTGATGGAGGACAACTTTCCGGCGGGACGCCCCGAATGGGAGGCGGGCGGTGCGATGTTCAGCGATAACGTCGCCGATTACGAGGCGCTCAAGCTGCGTCTCCTGAACGGCACGCACTCGCTGATCGCATACCTCGGCCTGCTTTCCGGTCACCGCGACATCGCCGCGGCGGTGCGGGCCCCGGAGATAGAGCGCGCCGCGCGCGCTGTCATGGCCGAGGACTACCTGCCAACGCTGCATGTTCCCGACGGCGTTGACGTCGGGCGATATACCGAGGAGCTGTTCAGCCGGTTCGGCAATCCGATGATCGGTCATCAGTCAGCGACGGTGGCATCGGACGGCTCGCTCAAGCTGCCCATCCGGATCACCGAACCTCTTCGCTTCCACGCCAGCCGCGGCAGGGTGCCGCGGCACATAGCGCTTACCGTCGCCGCCTACATCCGGTGCCTCGCGGTACCCGGCGGCTACGACCACGTCGCCCTGGGCCGGATCAGCGACCCGGCTGCCGACCGACTGGCCGCCCTGGGGTCTGGCTGCCCGGACGGCGCCCGCCTTGCCAAGGCGGTTTTCACCGAGTCGGGAATATTCGCGCCGGAAGTGAACGAACAGGCCGCATTCGCCGAGGCCGTTGCCGAATTGCTCGACGCACTTGACCATTACGGCGTGGCCGGTGCCATCACGGCGGCGCAAGGCTCAGCCTTACCCGGCCCGGAACTCCCGGCAGCCTCCACTTAAGGCCCGTCCGTTCCAGCTAACGCCGTCGCGACGGCGGTCACTTCCCGCGAACGCCAGCTCCGTCGTCCTCCGAGGCCGCGGGGGCAAATGCGTCATTCGTGCGCCATTCGCGCTCTGGCCAAACTGGCATGTGACCGCTTGGGTCGAGGCTCAGGGCTCCCGCCCTCGCCGCCGGATGGCGGACTCGACCTTACGGGGGAACAAACAGAATGCTGAACCGCAAAATCCTCAGACGTCGGCGCACATGGCTGATCGCATCCGCCGCGGTGGCCCTCTGCACCGCGACCGCCGTGCTCACGGGCGCGCTTCCTGCGAGTGCGGCCAGTCAACCGGCAGCAAGATCGACAGTCAGGACGGTGGTCGCCCGGGTAAGCCGCCTGCCGGCCTTGCCCGCAGGGGTAAAGCCGGCTGCCACCTTGCCGTTGACCTGCGGTGGAGCTAGGGGATTCGAATCCCTTGACCTTCTGCATGCCATGCAGGTTCCGGAAGTCCGAGACGGTCGAGCTAGGTCGGGCGTGGAGTCCCTTACCTGCGCAGACGATCTGAGTCGGTCACGGTGAATCGGCGATCGCCCGAATGCGTGGGCCCCGTTTCGGCTCCCGCGGCCCCTCATTCGGGAGAGGGGTGGGGGGCAGCTCGGTCGTTCGTCACAAGACGTAATGCGCCGACGAAGACGACGCGCGAGATCCGCCTTATTGCGTGGTTGGCCACTTCTAAACGATTGCCATTGTGCAGCGCAGACTTTGCTTTATGCGCAACTCAAGGTGACCCCACTCGCTATTTCAGCGGATTTCGTGGTCGTCGCAACACGGCACGCAGCGCCATCAGTCAAGGCGCATTCAGCCTGCTGGTGGAAAACCAGGTAGCGCGGATCGACGGCCAACTGCCTGACTGCCGCGAATACCGCGACCAATAACGCCCAGAGCACCGCACTGGCCGCCATTTCACTACCATGGATTGCTGTATCGCGTGTGCCGATGTCCGGCAAGCGCTGCGACGACGGTCGGGATAGGTCAGCACTGGCAGTCGTGCGGGCGTCACCTGCCAGCAGCAGGGCGCAGGCGCTCGTAGCGTCGTTGCGCCCCGTACAGCAAACCGCCTCATGGAACGCAGATCATGGTGGGAGCTTGGGCTGGATGCTCTGACTGTGGGTGCATCTGTGGTTACTTCAATCCTTGCGCGGGTAGCAGCGCCACTGGCGGGTTCCGGGAAATTGCCTCATAATCGGAAGCACGGGGGATGGAGGGAGATGCCGTGACTGTCGCCGTTGAAGAGAAGCGTCTCCGCAACCTGTTCAAGCGGGTCGAAGACGTCGAGGATGTTGCCAGAACCCTGCCCGAAGACGATGAGCGCAGGGCAAAGCTGCTGGCAGTGTCAGACGACGCGCTAGCGGAGGAAGGCGATGTCCGGCCTGTTATTGCGGCCAAACTGCTTGGGCTGAGTGAGAAGACCGTGCGCGCTTGGGCAGCTGAGGGGGTGCTGGCAATTGCCAGTCGGTCCCCTCGGCTCTTGCTGGATGTACGCAGCGTCCATGCCGTCAGCCATCTAGTCAGTGAGCTGCGGGCTGCTGGGCACGATCGGGACTTGCTTGATCAGGTCTGGCACCATCTAGCCGACGCAGCTCTGCTAGATCGTGATGACCTGCGCGAAAGCCTGGAGCAGATGCGCCGCGGTGAGGGACGGGTGCTCCGTCCGCGACCCGCCGGACGCGACGGCGGGTAGTCGGTAAAGTCCAAGATATGCCCGTCGAAGTAAAAGCCACACCGCGCGCGGACCAGCAGATAGCCGGGCTAGATCGCACCCATAAGAGGACACTCAATGGGTTCCTGGATGACTTGGCGGCCCGTGGCTGCCGAGCGCTTGGCTACCGGCTGAGCGGCCCCACTCCCGTGAATCACATGTGTGTCAAGCACCTGCGCGGTTCTTTAAGAGTTGTCGTCGCCTTCGAGAACCCAGATCGGGCCTGGATCTTGCTAGTCGGCCGCCACGATGATCAGGACCCTGTCCTGAATGTCTACGCTGAGTTGTATCGCTTGCTCGGGGTTGAGCCGCGGGACAGCGCTGGACGTGACAAGCCGCCGTGCTGTGACGAGGGCGTCGGCCTGCCCCCCGTTCTCGGCACTGCCGTGGCAGAATTCGCCGAGCAGGCGGTAAAGGCGCGCAGGACGAGGGGTCGGCCGAAATGATAATACGGGTGCGGCAGCCATGACTGAGGGCGCTGTATTGCAAGAGTTCGGATTCTGCATCGCCCATTTGCCTACATGGTCGCAAAGCCAAGGCGAACCAGGAAGAACGCGGCGCGCCACTGATGAGGCGGCCTGCATCCTAGCTGCCGACGGTCCGCAAGGGGGTGCGGGTCCTATCTGCTGGCCGACGAGCCGAGCGTTGGCGCTGGTGAACTCGCGGAGGGAGATGGTACGCCACGCGCTGATCTACTTCTCGCCATGTCCTCGTCGTCGAGGCGCGCGAGGACGATAAGCCTCACGGTGCGGAGCGGCGGAAGGATGGCACGGCGGGCAGCCCGCCTCTGCCCGACCCTGGGGGCCCCGGCTCAGTACGTCTACCAACTGCGTGCGCTGCGCGGCCGTCGGTCGGCGGTTGCCTTATAATGCCGAGGTTACGCGATGGTTGTATCGGCCGATTAGGCGCAACTCCACGATCTTGTTGATCAAGGGGAACTCGGTGGATAGCGGTCGCCCCTCTGTTTCGATGACTTTGGTGAGTTCCGCGATCAGGACGTCCTGCGTCTCTGCGTCTGTACTCGACCACTCGTCCTGTACACGCCTGAAGTGAGACTCGTAAGTCTGCCAGGCGATGCCGAGTGCGGCGTTATCGACGACTGGGAAACTCTAGGGAGCAGGAAATGGCAGAACTTAGACGTGAACACGGCTGAAGGGCGGCCACTCTTCATCGGCTTGATCCTTGCCACCTCATCCGGGAACGCTCTTATCTCGTCCCAGGCAACTGTGGTAATGTCGTCATTCAGATGTGGGAGGCACGCTATTCGCCATGCGGTGCTCAACGTGGCAATGCCTTCTTTGAAACGAGCAGTTAGCACTGTGCGGCTGACCGGGCGCGTAGCGATCCAGTAAGGTTTTTTCGTTGACCTGGGTCGGCTCGCCCAGAACCCGGGCCCACCCGGTGCGTGCGGCGTCCACTGTTCGCCGCCATCCCCGATGAGAGCAGGTGCCGATCCTTGATACCTACGCAGGGGTACCTACGCCAGGTCGCAGTCTTTCACGTCGTAGGCGTTACCTTGGTCAAACCTTGCGGGGAATCTGGGTCGATGCCGTTGGCCAGTGCCAAGGCGCGCGCCAATTGCTGGCCCCGGACGACTGAGGCGATCACCTGCGCGGGCTCGGGCAAACTAGTCGACAGTGGGAGAAGTGCTGCCTGTCCGCCGCGGACGTTGAGCATACTGCCGAGTTCCTTGATATCAGCTGCTGCCGGGCCGCCCGCATTAATCAGCAGCACGGGGGAGCCTGCGAATGCGGTAGCGATGGGACCGTGTCGAAGGTCGGCCGTGGAGATTCCTTCGGCGAGGATGCCGGTGGTCTCCTTGATTTTGAGTGCTATTTCTAGCGCTGCCGCGTAGGCTAGCCCGCGGCCGGTGACGATAAGGCGGTCGATGTCGCGCCAGCGTTCCGCTAGCTCATCCACTGGATGCTGGTCCCGCAGGACGCTCCGGACTGCGGCGGGTAGTTCTGCGGTCTCCGGCCCGGTTTCCTGGCCCGCGATTGCGGCCACTACCGTAGCTACCAGCAGCATCTGGGCAGTCATCGTCTTGGTAGCGGGGATGGCGCGCTCCGGTCCGGCGTCGGTGGACAGCAGGAGGTTGCTTACCTCCTCCAGCGGGCTGCCGGGCTCATTTGTGATTCCGATCACGGTGGCGCCTGCGGCCTGTGCCTGTGCACATGTGCTCACGATCTCTGGGGTCGCGCCGGATTGGCTGAGCGCGATGACCAGGTAGCCGCCCCAGTTAACTTGTGCGCGGTAGCGGGTGTAGAGGCTAGGGGACGCCAGGCCTGCAGGCCGCCCGGTATGAAGTTCCGCCAGGTACCTGCCGAATACGGCGGCGTTGTCGGATGACCCCCTGGCCACGAAAACTATGCCGACCGGGGGGTCAGGGACCAGTTCCCGCACTGCAGACATGTCCGTTGCGGCCCGGGCGGCGAGCCGCGTCAGCACGGCTGGTTGTTCGGCCATTTCGTAGGACATCAGCGTCCCCGCGTCATTCAGCGAAGTGGTCACCAAGTCTCTCCAATCATTTGTTGGGCATGCGAAGCGTGCCCCTAGGCCCACGAGCCATTGCAGGTTTCTGGCTGCGCGCTGGTTCTCGCTGGCTGACGGCGGGCTAGAGCGAGCACATTCTTTACATCAGCGGTCGAGCAAGCGTTGCCAGGCCATCTCTATCCCGGCGACGAGGCATCCTGTGACGATTGCGTCCCCGCTTAGTGCGCTCACCCGGACCTCAGGTACGAACGGCAGTAGCTTCTCCAGCCCGGCGGCCACGGCTTGAGCGAAGCCGGGTGCGCTGCCGATACCGCCGCCGAGGACAACCAGTGCTGGATCAACCACCGACGTGACGTCGGCGACTGCTCTCGCCACGATGTGGACTTCCTCACTGACGACAGCTGCTGCTTCCGCGTCACCTTCAGCTGCTGCCTGGAAGATCAGCTTGGCGGACAGCCGCCCGCGCATGCCCCGAGCGTGGGCGGCGCGGGTTATCCCGGCTGCGGAGCCAGCGGCATCGAGTGGACCACGGCGGCTGGCGTCCGCAGGATCGATCTCGGTCAGGGGATCAGCAGACAAGAACGCGATCTCGCCCGCCGCCCCGTGGACACCGGTGTATGGACGCCCGTCGAGTACCAGGCCCATGCCGATGCCGGTGCCGATGGAGATGAAGACGAAGGTGTCGAATGATTTGCCATGGCCGTGCTCGCGTTCGGCGAGGGTGGCGAGGTTAACATCGTTCTCAAACACGGTCGCCGGGCCAAACGCGTCCCGCAACTCGGCGAGCACCCCGGGCCGTTCCCAGCCAGGGAGCCCCTGGGCGAGCCGCAGCGCATCCCGGCGCGGGTCGTAGATGCCCGGGCTGCCCACGACCGTCTGGGTAATGGCTTCCCGTGAGATGCCTGCTTGAGCCGTGAGCTGATCGGCTAGGGCGATGAGTTCCGCCGTGCGCGCATGGCTGCTTGCGCCGTGCACCTGCCTGTTACCGCGTGCGCGAACCGTGCCCCCGAGATCTGCCAGGGCGCCACGCAAGTACTCGCCGCCGACGTCAAGCCCGACAACGAAGCCAGCTTCTGGGTTGACCTCGTACAGCGAAGCGACGCGGCCTGGCATGCCAGTACGCCGCCCGGCTACCCGCACCAGCCCTGCACGTTCCAGGTTGGTCAGAGCCGCCGCGATAGTCGGCTTGGACAAGCCCGAGATGCTCCCCAGTTCACCGCGCATGAGCTGGCCACTGCGACGCAAGGCACCGAGCAGCGTCGCCTCATTCAGCGCGCGCAGGTACTGCGGCCTGCCCACGACCGCATCCGCCTGCTCAGCGGGCCCATGAAGCCCGTTCCTCCGCGTGTCGTACATCACACCCCAACCGTAGCCCCTTGCCTCACTACTAGAAGATAGGTAAGTTTCCGAACTAACGCTATATTTGTTGTCAAAGTGATGGAGGTTACACAAGTTGCGCCATGGTACAACGTGCGCGAGGTACGGGGCGGGCTCGGCCGATGACAACAGCCGGGTAATCGCCGTTGACCTCGGCGGCACTAAGTGCCACGGAGCGCTCGCGGACCTTGATGGCCACATAGTCGCGCAGGACCTGCGGGCCACTCACGAGGGCGGCGGTCCATCCGCTGCGCTCCTCGGATGCATCACTCAGCTGCAGGCAACTGCTGCTGCCGATTCGGCGCCGGTGCGTGCGGTCGCTGTTGGGGTCCCGGCGCTCATCGACCCCAGGACTGGCCTCGCGTCGGCCGGCCCCAACGTGGACTGGGACGGGTTTGATGTCATCAGCCTCCTTGCCGAGCATCTCGCCGTGCCCTTCGAGGTCGAAAACGACGTGAACCTGGCAGCAATTGGCCAGGCGTGGCGCGGTGAGGGCGCCGGCGTCTCCTCGTTCGTCACGCTGTCCATCGGCACCGGCATCGGCGGCGCGGTGATGGTAGACGGCAAGCTGGTACGCGGCCACTACAACGCATCCGGGGAAATCGGATATCTGGAGCTGCCGACGGACCTGTCGCCGACGGGAGCAGCCCGCTTCGAGGACCTTGCCTCGGGTAAGGCGATCGAGGCCCGCGTGCGCGCCCTGGCCGGGATGTCCGTAGGCACGTCGGGCGCCGAGCCGGACGTGGCTGGAGTGTTCGTGGCCGCAGGCACCGGTGACGAACTGGCCCACTCCGTGGTTACAGATGTGACCCGGCACGTCGCCAGGGCGGTCGCCAGTGTGGTTGCCCTGCTCGACCCCCACCTGGTCATCCTTGACGGCAGCATAGGCCGGTCACTTGCTCCTTATCTCAGCCAGATCAGGGAGCTCGCGGAGCCGCATGTCTTCGGCTATCCCGACGTGGTCTGCTGCACCCTCGATCCCAACGCGACCATCATCGGAGCGATCGCCCAGGCGCTGCGCCTGGCCCGGGAAACGCCCTCGGAGGTGGGCATACTATGAGCGCTCAGACAGAGCCCGCCGCGCTACTTCCCGCAGCTGGCGCTCAAACCAGGCAGGCCGGGTTCCTCGCCGTGCTCAGGCAGGGCGCCCCCCGATACGGGATGGTCATAGCCTGCTTGCTGCTGTTCGTGGTGCTGCTCATCGCGTCCCCCGCCTTCCGGGCACCCGCGAACCTCATCAACATCCTGCAGCAGAACTCACTCATGGGCATCGTCGCGGTCGGCATGCTCGTCATGATCATCGTCGGCGGGTTCGACCTGTCGGTCGGCGCGGTGGGCGCCACGTCGTCCGTGGTGACCGCTGAGGTGATCATGCACGCCGGCGTAGCCGCTGGGATAGTCGCCGGCGTCGCCCTCGGTGTGCTGGTCGGCACCGTGAACGGGCTGATCATCGCGAAGATGGGCGTCAACCCGTTCGTCGCCACTCTGGGCACACAATCGCTCGTCACCGGCCTCCTGTACGTCGCTACCCAGACAAACCCCGTCGGCCCGGTGCCGCTGTCCTTCACCCGCCTCGGGCTCGGACGGCTCGCCGGCATCCCGATCGACCTGATCGTGTTCGCGGGCATCGCGCTCCTCGTAATGCTCCTCCTCCGCAAGACCCGCTTCGGGGCTCACGTGTACGCAGTCGGGGGCAACAAGCAAGCGGCCAGGCGGGCCGGCGTGGCCGTGGACAGGACGCTCATCCTGTCGTACGCGCTCGGCGGGACGCTCGCCGCCGTCGGCGGGATCGTGCTGCTTGGGCAGACCGCGCTGGCCCAGCCGGACAGCGCCACCACTTGGCCGCTGACAGCTATCGCGGCCGTGGTGGTCGGCGGCGTCCCGCTCACCGGCGGCTACGGAGGGATCGCCAACGCGGTGCTCGGGACTTTGCTGCTCGGCGTGGTCGCCAACGCTCTCGACATCATGAACGCCTCAACGTACTGGCAGCCCGCGATTACCGGGCTCATCGTCCTCGGCGCCGTCGGCTTCGACCGCTATGCCAGAGCCCGTAAAGGTGGCATCGAATGACAAGATCGGAGAAGAATATGCAGATCACACAAGTTCCCGGGCGCAGGAGACTTCCCGGAAAGGCGCGCATTGCCGGGTTGGCCGCCGCAGGACTGGCTGTCGTCAGCGTCGCTGCCTGCAGCAGCGGGAGCAGCAGCACCACGAGCACCGGCGCGTCCGCCGACAACGCCACCGCGCCTAAGAACATCGTCATCGGCTCGATGATCTGGAACACGTCGGTTCCCTTCTACGCGAACATGATCAAGGGGGAGGAAGCCGCGGCGGCTAAGCTCGGCGCCACGATCAAGATCGTCAGCGGCAACGGCGACATGTCCACCGAGGTTTCGGACATCCAGCAGTTCGTCACGGAGAAGGTCTCGGCGATCCTGGTCACGTCAAGCAGCCCAACCGGCATCGTCCCCGCCATCGGCCTCGCGAACCAGGCAGGCATCCCGGTGATCGCCGTGAACAACGCCGTCGGCACTGGCGCCAAGGTGGTGACCTACGTGGGCTCCAGCGACTACATGTACGGCCAGCAGCAGGCCCGCCTCCTGGTCAAGGCGATCGGCACGCACGGCAACATCGGCTACGTGCTCGGCGAGCTGGGCACCTCGGCGGAACTCGACAGGAAGGCCGGCTTCATGTCGGTCCTGAAGAACTACCCGGGAATCCATATCGTGGCAAGCCAGACCGCGAACTGGGACAACTCGCAAGCGCTGTCGGTGGTCCAGGACTGGCTGAGCAAGTACCCCAAGGGCTCCCTGAACGCCATCGTCGACCAGGGACCGGAGGGCGACACTCCGGCGAGCTACGCGGCTACGAACGGCCGCAGCGAGATCAAGTTCATCGTCGGCGACTACCCGACCACCGTCCGCACGGAGATCCTGCAAAAGCAGATCTACGGAACCGTCGACCAGAACCCCTACCCGCAAGGCTACCTAGGGGTCGAGTACGCCGTCTGGGACCTGGACGGGAAGGCGAACTCCATCCCGAAGCCGGACGCCTACCAGCCACTGCCCATTGTCACGGCGGCGAACGCGGCCAGCACCTCCGCAGCCTACAAAGGATAGGAAAGGCAGGAATCGCGATGGCAGCAGGCTCGATAGTGGCCACGAAGATGTACGGCTACGACTGGTGGGCTGGGCGGTACGAGGCAACCGCGGACGCGCTGGCCGAAGCGGGGACCAACCTGGTGCTCGCCCAGAATCCCCTCGACCCCCTGCCTGCCAGCGATGTGCAGCAGGTGCGGCCTGCCGGCGACTACGACGACCTGCGGCTGCGCCGGGAGTTGCGGGCCCGGGGAATACGCTGCTTCGAATCGACGGCGATGTTCTTCCAGCCCGGGCACTACCGCCAGCGCGCGGACCTCCGTCCCGTCGGGGCCGACGGGGCGGAGATGACCCCCGCCGACTGGTATGTCGGACTGTGCCCGAGCAGCGAGGAGTACCTGGACGAACGCGTACGCCTGCTGCAGCGGGTAGTCACCGAGCTTGAAGCCGACGGGCTCTTCCTGTCTTTCATCCGCTTCCCAGGATTCTGGGAGACGTGGACCCCTGGCGTGGAGCGGACGGCAATCAGGGAGTACTGCTTCTGCTCCCGCTGCCGTGAGCGCTTCTCCCGCGAAACCGGGCACGACCTCCCAGGAGATGTCCGCTCCGCGGCGGCCCTGCTTCAGGGACAGCTCCGGCCGCAGTGGACCAGATGGAAATGCGACCTCATCACCGGGGTGGTCCGGCGGGTGCGCGAGGCGGTCGACGAGGTTGCGCCCGGAACTGAGCTGATGATCAACAAGGTGCCATTCACCGGAGATGAGTTCGGCGGCATCAGCGAGGAGGTACTCGGCCAGAGAGTCGAATCGCTGGCCGAGGTCGCGGACTACTTCGAGGTGATGACCTACCATCAGATCCTCATGCAAGCACCCGCCACCTGGATTCCCGCCGTCGTCGCCGCGCTGCGCGCAAGAACCCGCCGGAAGATCATCCCCTGCCTTCAGGTGCGCGCCACCTACACCGACGGCATCTACGCCGCGGCCGGTCGGCGGCCCGAGATCGGCCCGGGGGAATTCCGGGAGACGGTCGAGGCAGTGGCCTCTTCCGGGGCCGACGGGATAATGACCTACCACTGGTCAGATGTCCTGCGCGAGGACGCTGCGAGCGACGGCGCATTCTCAGGGGCGCTGCGCCGGTTCGCCACAGTCATGACAGGAGACAGATGAGCAACCCCATGACCGGCGGGACTGAGCCGGTGCTGCGGGCGGCCGGGATCACGAAGCAGTACGGTCCAGTCGCCGCCCTGAGGGGCGTGGATATTGACGTCTACCCGAATGAAGTCATCGGGCTAGTCGGAGACAACGGAGCCGGAAAATCAACGCTGGTAAACATCTTGTCGGGTGCCCTCGCGCCGACAAGCGGCACGATCGCAATCGCCGGCAAGGAGGTCAGCTTCGCCTCGCCAGCCGATGCAAGGGCAGCCGGGATAGAGACCGTATACCAGGATCTTGCCCTGGCCCTGAACCTGAGCATCGCCTCGAACATCTTCCTCGGCCGCGAGCCAGCGCGGCAAGGGCCGTTGCGGCTCCTTTCCTGGATCGACAAGAAGGCGATGGAGCGCGAGGCCGCGGCGGCGCTGGACCGATTCGGGGTCCAACTCGGGTCACTCCGCAAGCGCGCCGGGCAGCTTTCAGGAGGGCAACGGCAGGCAGTTGCCATCGCGCGCGCGGTCGCATGGGGCAGCAGCGTCATATTCATGGACGAGCCCACTGCCGCACTCGGCGTTGAACAGCAACAGCACGTACTCGACATGATCAGGGATGTCAAAACTCATGGCATACCCGTCGTACTCATCAGCCACAACATCGACCAGGTACACGCGGTATGCGATCGCGTTGTCGTCATGCGCCACGGCACTGCCGTGGCGAATCTGCGCACGGAGGAAGTTGATCCGCAGACAATCGTCATGTGGATAACCGGTGCCCTAACAGGTCAACACGCAGCTTAATTCGGTTAATTTCCTCAAGCTGGCGGCTTGTTATAAGGTGGTCGTTTCGGCTGTCCGGGTCAGCGCGGTGGCTGCCGCACTGCGCACTCGCTGACGTCAACGAGCGGTATGCGGCTGATGGGAATTACAACTTCCCGCTTGCGACGTTACCACTATCGCTATGTGCTATTTTCGGTGAGCGGCTTCTCCCCGGAGGCGCAGAAATTTGCGCTTGCGCATCAGATCTCGCTTATCGACCTGCAAGGGTCGGCCTTCTCGGACTTGCGTGTCAATGCTAGAAATACAGCTCGACGCCTGCATGGGCTGGCAAGTTCAGCTGGGTTGAAAAGCTTCCCCATCAAGCAGATGCGACATGCCTTGCGGCGCGCACTTGGTACATGGAGCCTGGACGAAAGATTCACCGCTGCTACGGAAATGAATAAGAATAGTTTCTTCGATCCTCTTCCGGATCACAGTCTCGATATTATCGCTCTGGGCCTGAAAAGATTACGGTTTTCCATCATGGAAACCGCCTGACTCAGTTTTGCTACTGCAAGGTGCAGGAGAAGCAGTCGTACGATGATATTTTCGCTGCCGAAGGACCTAGCCTTCGCCGACTGCTAATGGAACCTGATTTCGTTTTCGGCAGGCGTGGGTATGACGAATATATCAGGTCGATGTACCGATCGCTAGCTGTTCAAGTTCCGCTCGAGACGGTTGGCATTGCTGATGACCGTGAATGGACTTTTGAAGGTGTTGCGGAATTGCTGCAGCGCTTGAAAGGGCGTAATCTTTCGTGGCAGCTTGACGTAATCTATGAGGCGGCGACGGCAGGAGGCTGGGTGACTAGGGATCGAGTCATGCAGATTTCTGGAGATGAGAATCCAAACCTGCGCAGGTTCGTAAGGCCAGTGAACGCAGTTGTATCGGAATTGATAGCTGAAGGCATAGTGACGGCGGATGCCAGGCGACCCCTGCGCTCTGTTCGGAAAAAGGGCAGAGGAATTTGTTACGAGATTCCCCCTGAGTTCATAGAGTTTCTAACTCCGAAACGTTCGGCAGAGATGGCATAAGAATGAGTTCTCCCGGATGAATGTCTGAAATACAGAAGCTGGGATGACTTTAGTCGAACGGGCTACGTATCCAGGGGAGGGACACGTGAGCTGGGTGCAGGCGGTGAGCTGTCCGCACCCAGCTCAGATCGGGTTAGCAGGCGGTCGTGCCGACCGGGGTGCGCCAGCCGAGGGCGGGGCGATGGTCGGTTTCGTAGGGTTCAGGCCTCGTAGTGATGCCGTCGCCGCGGTAGTGACGCCAGGCCCGTTGGTCGCGGGGAACACGCCGATCGGATGGCGGCAAGTCAGGCAGAAAGGTTCGGCGTCGTCGTCGGCGATGCTGTAGCCGCCGATGGGTTCCGTCGCCTTGAGGATGACGTCGAATACGGCCGGGGGAAGCCGCACAGGAACTGTAGGGCCATTTCCTTGTGCTCGGGTTTCAAGGGCGGCCAGGCGGCCGAGCCTGTCGTGGGCTTCGATGAGGTCCTGCCGGACGGCATCGGAAGCAGGCAGTATTGAGCGCATGGTCATTGTCTCCATGCAAGACATGTGGTCTAGGACCGCCGTGGTGCCGCTAGCACTGCGGCGGTCCGCTTCGAATTTCGAAGAGTTACTTAAAGTGTAACAGGTCTCTGTTTGATTACCGAAGATGACGAGTCATCGTGCGGCGTGAGAGCGCTTGCCGAGAAGTTTCCAGTGTCGTCTCGTCTCGGAAGGGGCCGGTAGGCTCAACGATCGCGACCTGAGCGCATAGCATTGCGCCTCGCGAATGTCACGTAAGTCGCCGGCGTGTTGAGTGGGCTGGTGCGGCCTTGGTGTTCCACACTGCGTAAGGCGGAACGACGCGGAAAGGAGAACGATGACTTACCCGACGAAGATGGCCGCTGCGCTCTCGGGCGCGACGGTGAATCAGCTTCGTCACTGGCGCAGCCCGCGGACCGGGCCTTTGCTGATTCCCGAGATCGCGGTGTCGCCGAAGGTCATGTACTCGTTCCGGGATGTTCTGGCACTGCGGACGTTCGTGCGGCTGCGGGCGAACGCATCACTTCAGAAGATCCGGTCTGCGATCGGCAGCCTGCGAGATATCGGTGAGGCTGACCATCTGGCCGCCTACCGGCTGGTGTCTGACCGGGCGGGAAACATTCAGCTCCTCACTGATGAGGAAGCGGTTAGCCTGGGCAGGAACGCTGGCCAGTTGCAGTTGGTCGCGATCATCGGGGAAGTCATCGAGCCTTTCGCGGCCCGGCCGGGAGTGCTCATCCCGCACCTGCTGCGCCCTCGGCCTGGGCTGACAGTGGATCCCGAGACGCAAGGCGGCACGCCTGTGATCGCGGGTACGAGGGTGCCTTACGACGCGGTAGCGGACCTGATGCGGGACGGTGTGCCTGCGGAACGGATCGCCGACTACTACCCGGCCGTGCAGCCCGGGGCCGCCAACGACGCTCTGGACTTTGCCCGTTATGTCGACAGCTACGCGATCGATCCGCGCCGGAGATTTGAGATCACCGATCCCCGCGTGACAGCCCCGTCGCCATACTGGCCCCGTTAAGCACATGGAGCAGATACCTCTTCGCGTTATAACGAGCCCTAAGATGACCATTTAGGACTGTTTGCATGCTTGGCGCATAAGCATGCCAGTGCAGTCCCGCGGTGCAGCAGAACACGGCCGGGGAGGGTGTGTCGTGAGCGACGTACTACTGCGGGACCTCATCGCGATCCCTGACGAGGTGCACGCGGGCGATTTCGTGCTCGCCCTCGCCAAGGGCGTCGGCGAGAAGTCCACGATCACCGACTACGTCGTTACCGGGCCGCTGGCAGCGAACTTCGACCGTGCGCTGGGCCTGATCAAGTCCGCCCTGGAGACGGGCGCGTCCCGCGCCGCGTATCTCGACGGGTCGTTCGGCTCCGGCAAGAGCCACTTCATGGCCGTGCTGTACGCCATCCTCAAGGGCGATCCCGACGCGCGCGGCAAGAAAGGGCTCGCCGACGTCGTCGCCAAGCACGACTCATGGCTCAGGGGCCGCAAGTTCCTTATCGTGCCTTACCACCTGCCGGATTCCCAGTCCCTCGACGCCGCCATCCTCGGCGGCTACGTCGCCCACGTCATGAAGGAACACCCCGGCACGACATTGCCAGCCGTTTTCCATGACGACCAGTTGCTCGAAGACGCCAAAGAGTCTCGGCAGCAGCTCGGCGACGAGCAGTTCATCGCCCTGCTCCCGGTCGCGTCCGGAGAAGACGACGAGTGGGGAGAGACGAACTGGGACTCCCAGGCGCTCGACCAGGCCTTTACCGAGCCGCCGGACGGCCCAGAGCGCCGTAGGCTCATCGGTGACCTCCTCGCGGGCCCCTTCAAGAGGTACGTCAACGCGGTCCGTGCCGACCAGGAGTCCTTCATCTCGCTCGACGAAGGCCTGTCGGTCATCAGCAAGCACGCCAAGAACGTGCTCGGCTACGACGCGATCGTCCTGATGCTCGACGAGCTCGTCCTTTGGCTCGCCGGCTACATCGGCGACCACACCAAGGTCAGCCTGGAGGCGCAGAAGGTCTCCAAGCTCATTGAGTCAGCCGAGTTCGAGCGCCCCGCTCCGGTTATCAGCTTCGTGCCGCGGCAGCGCGATCTCCGTGACTTGGTCAGCCAGGCCGCCGCCGGCAACGAGGTCACCAGCCTGTTCGACACGCTCAAGTACTGGGACGGCCGCTTCGACCGGATCGGGCTTGACGACCGCAACCTGCCCGCGATCGTCCACGAGCGGCTACTCAAGCCCAAGGACGCCATCGCGGAACAGCAGCTCGACAAGGCGTTCAACGACACGCGCATCGGCCAGCAGGCCTGGGACATCCTTCTTGATACCCATGGCGAGCAGGGATCAAAGGAAGCGTTCCAGCTCACTTACCCGTTCAGCCCCGCCTTCGTGCACGCGATGGTCGACATCTCCAGCGCGCTGCAGCGCGAGCGCACCGCGCTCAAGCTGATGCAGCAGCTTCTCGTCGACTACCGGGACACGCTGCCTGTCGGCCAGCTCATGCCTCTCGGCGCGATCTTCGACGTTCTCGCGCAAGGGGCGGACCGGCCGTTCACCGACAAGCTCCGTGACGAATTCGAGACCGCGAAGCGCTTCTACACCCTCCGGGTCCGTCCCTACCTGCTGCAGAAGTACGGCCTCACTGAAGAACAGGTCGCCACCGCGGTCCCCAGGCCGTTCCGCGCCGACGACCTCATCGTCAAGACCCTGCTCCTCGCCGCCCTGGTGCCGAACGTCCCGGCCCTCAACGGACTCACCGCCACCCGCCTCGCCGCGCTTAACCACGGCTCGGTCGTCTCCATGATCCCCAACCGGGAACGAGCCGAGGTCACCAGGACGCTCCAAAGGCTCGGCGCGCAGTTCGGCGAGTTCAGGCTGTCCGGCAGCGAGGACGACCCGCGCGTCGATCTTGCCCTCATCGGCGTCGACACCGAGGGCATCATCCGCGACAACCGCCACGCCGACGACGACGCCGCCCGGCGCAAGCTCGTCCGGGACATGCTCTGGCAGGAGCTGGACCTCAAGGACGAGGGCACGTTCGACACGCGCGCCACGGTGGTCTGGCGCGGCACCGCGCGTGTCGTAGACGTGCTGATGGGCAACGTGTGCGACCCGGACCGCATGCCAAGCAACCGGTTCCAGGCCGACCCTGGCACGATCCGGATGATCATCGACTACCCGAGGCTCAACACACAGTTCTCCGTAACGTAGAACTTTGAACGCAGAACGTAGAATGCTCATGTGAGTGCGGATGGTTCGTGGGACTCTCCAGAGGCTCAGCGTTTCAGGCTGGCGCTGGATATGGCTGAGGCTGGTATCCAGCTGTACCGGCAGCGGATGAGGCGCGAGCATCCGGATGCGAACGACGAGGAGATCGAGGCGGAAGTGCAGGGCTGGCTGATGCGCAGGCCCGGTGACTACCCTGGCCCTCCGTCGAGCAGGCTGCTGTGACGGAGATTCAGGAGGTATTTAAGCAGGCCGTTGCGGATCTGGACGCGATCGGCGCGCAGTGGGCGGTGATTGGCGGTCTTGCGGTGGCGGCGCGTGCTACGCCCCGGTTTACGCAGGATGTTGATTTCGCTATTTCGGTATCCGAGGACGCCGAAGCGGAGAATCTTGTTCATCG
>Ga0335075_10006290_pt1 | contig 18337 bp, 18 predicted proteins | sample Lox_Sample_24_FD_206723 | JGI IMG/M metagenome (GOLD analysis project Ga0335075, IMG submission 206723) | Soil microbial communities from Loxahatchee National Wildlife Refuge, Florida, United States - Lox_Sample_2.4 | ecosystem: Environmental > Terrestrial > Soil > Wetlands | place: USA... | reverse complement strand
GCATTTCCTGTCGCCCCGCAACCTGACCAACCTGCTGCTGCAGATCAGCTCGACCGGGATCATCGCCACCGGCGTCGTGCTGGTGCTGCTGATCGGCGAGATCGATCTTTCGGTCGGCTCGGTGGCCGGCGTGTCGGCCGCGATCCTGGCGGTGCTGATGTCGGTCTATGCCGTGCCATGGTGGCTGGCGGTGATGGCGATGATCGCTGTCGGGGCGGGGATTGGCGCACTTCAGGGCACCTGGCTGGTGATGTTCGGGGTGCCTTCGTTCATCGTCACGCTTGCCGGGCTCCTGGGTTGGTATGGCGTGCAACTTTATATGATCCAGACGCAGCACGTGGACACGATCATGGTGGAGGATCCGCATATTGTCGCCATCGCCTCGACGTTTCTGCCGCGGTTCGCCGGGTGGGTGCTTGCGGGAGTGCTGGTCCTGATGGTCGCGGCGGGACGGGTGGTGAACGACCGCCGCCGCCAAGCCGCCGGCTTCGCCGCCGAGCGTCCCGGCGAGGCGGTGGTGCGCACCACGGCGATCGTTGCGGCCATCCTGTGCGCAACCGCGGTGCTGAACCGGTGGCGCGGCATACCAGTGGCGGCGATGATCTTCATCGGCCTTGTTGCCGTGTTGTCGTGGATCGCCCAGCGCACACCGTTCGGCCGGTACATGTATGCCATTGGGGGCAATGCCAACGCGGCGCACCGCGCCGGGATCAAGGTGCGGACGCTGCGCATCGTGGTGTTTGTGCTGTCGGGAGCACTGGCCGCGCTGGGCGGGTTGGTCGCTGTCGCGCGTCTGTCAGCGGCCGATACCGGCACGGGCGGCGGCACAGTCCTGCTGGAGGCGATCGCCGCGGCGGTGATCGGCGGCGTCAGCCTGTTCGGCGGGCGTGGCAGCGTGTGGGGCGCTTTCTTCGGAGCGCTGGTCATCGGCAGCGTATCGAACGGGCTGGATCTGACGGGCAACGAGGCGACGGTCAAATACATGGTCGAAGGGCTGATATTGCTGATCGCGGTTACTGCTGACGTCGTATCTAGGCGCGGCCGGCTTCGCGAGGAGAAGACTTGATTTTGTGGGCTACCATGGTCTGCGGAATAATGAAGCGGACACCCTGTCTCGGCGGCGTGAACCGGCTGCTTGGGCTTGTCCACTCCCGCACCAGATGCGAATGTCCGCCGCCCATCAGGCGCCCGACGGCGCCGGCCCCGCTTGCATGAGGACAGAATGGCAAAGATCAAGGTGAAGACGCCCGTTGTCGAGTTGGACGGGGACGAGATGACCCGCATCATTTGGGGTTTCATCAAGGACAAGCTTATTCTGCCTTACCTGGATATCGACCTGAAATACTTCGATCTGGGGATCGAGTACCGCGACAAGACCGACGACCAGGTGACCGTGGATGCGGCGAAGGCGATCGCGCAGTACGGGGTTGGGGTGAAATGCGCCACCATCACGCCGGACGAGGCGCGGGTGCGCGAGTTCAACCTGCGGCGCATGTATCGTAGCCCGAATGGGACCATCCGCAACATCCTGGACGGCACGATCTTCCGGGAGCCGATCATTTGCCGCAACGTGCCGCGACTGGTGCCTCACTGGACGCAGCCGATCGTGATCGGACGGCACGCCTATGGCGATATCTACCGGGCGACTGAAATGAAGATACCGGGGCCCGGCCGCGTGACGCTGACATATCAGCCGGCGGGGGGCGGCGCGCCGGAGACGCTGGAGGTGCACGAGTTCAAGGATGCCGGCGTGGCGATGGCCATGCACAACACACGCCCATCGATTGAGGGCTTTGCCCGCGCTTCCTTCAATTACGGGCTGCAGCGCGGCTGGCCGGTCTATCTCTCGACCAAGAACACAATCCTGAAGGCATATGACGGATATTTCAAGGACGTGTTTCAAGAGATTTTCGACCGCGAGTTCAAGGCGGAGTTCGACAAGCGGAAGCTGACCTACGAGCACCGGCTGATCGACGACATGGTGGCACAGGCGCTGAAGTGGAACGGCGGCTATGTGTGGGCCTGCAAGAACTACGACGGCGACGTTCAGTCCGACGTGGTGGCGCAGGGCTTCGGCTCGCTGGGGCTGATGACGTCGGTGCTGATGAGCCCCGATGGACGCACGGTGGAGAGCGAGGCAGCACATGGCACGGTGACCCGTCATTATCGCCAGCACCAGAAGGGGCAGCAGACGTCCACCAACCCGATCGCGTCGATCTTTGCGTGGACGCGCGGGCTTTCGTATCGTGGGCGGTTCGACGACACACCTGACGTGACGCGGTTTGCCGAGACGTTGGAGCGGGTGTGCATCGAGACGGTCGAGGCGGGCTCGATGACGAGGGATCTGGCGGTGCTGATCGGGCCCGAGCAGCCGTGGCTGAACACGCAGGACTTCCTGGCGAAGATCGACGCCAACCTGAAGGCGGCGATGCGGTAACTGGCGCCGGTGAGGCCTGATGGCGGGCAGCCTCACCCGGTTCGCTTCGTGATCCGACCTCTGCCGCAGGGCGGGAGAGGTCGATTCTCTCTCATCGCCGTCGCATCTCGGCGGTTTCTGTCCGATAATTGCCCCCGACTCGCCCCGAGCGAGCCAATATGGGGGCCGTTCATGCTGCTGTATCTCGTCGGCGCGCTTGCCGCCGTGGCTGCCGCCGCGGCCCTGGCTGTGCTTGCCCTGTTGCTGCGAGTGGGGCGCGACATGCAGCGGCTGCGTATCCTTGCGGAGCAGGGGCTTGCCGGTACTCGCGGTGAAGCGGATACCACCCGTGAGCGCCTGGGTGCCCTTGGCGGCGCGATCGAGGCCGGCGTCGAGCGGGTGCGCACCATGCTCTCGCGCGAGCAGGGGGAACTGCGGCTGGCAGTCCGCGACGACGTCGGCAGCCAGTTCGAGACCACGCGCACCATGCTGGAAGCCAAGCTGCGCGAGCTGCGCGAAGGCAACGAGAGCAAGCTTGCCGAAATTCAGAAGACGGTGAACGAGCAGCTCCACGCCGCGGTGGAGAAGCAGATGGACGAGAGCTTCAAGCGGGTGATCGACCAGTTCACGGCGGTGCAGAAAGCGATGGGGGACGTGCAGGCGGTCACCGCGCAGATCGGCGACATCAAGCGGCTGTTCTCTAACGTCAAGACGCGCGGCGGCTGGGGCGAGGCACAGGTGCGCGCGATGCTGGACGATATCCTGCCGGTCGGTGCGTATGAAATGAACCGCAAGCTGCGTCCCGACTCCGACGATGCGGTGGAGTTCGTCGTGCTGATGCCGGGGCGCGGCGATGACCGGCCGCTGCTGCCGATCGATGCGAAATTCCCGGTGCAGGATTACGAACGCCTGCTTGCCGCCGCCGACGCCGGCGACGCGGACGCCGAGCGTGCCGCGTCCCGCCGGCTGGAGACGACCGTGCGGCAGCAGGCGAAGAAGATCGCGGCCAAGTACATCAACCCGCCGGTTACGGTGGAGTTCGCGGTGATGTACCTGCCGACCGATGCGTTGTTTGCCGAGGTGGCGCGAATCCCCGGCCTGATCGACGAGATCGGCCGCGAATGCCGTGTCCTGGTGCTGGGGCCCAGCCTGTTCCCGGCTCTGCTGCGCACCATCCATCTCGGCTTCCTGACGCTGACGATGGAGCAGAAGGCGGCGCAGGTCAGCGAGCTGCTGGGGGCGACGCGAACCGAGATGATCCGGATGGACAAGCTGCTGGAAGGGTTGGCCCGGAACGCCGGGACCATGTCGAACGCGATAGAACAGGCCCGCCGGCGGACCCGGGTCGTGAGCCGCAAGCTGCGTGATGTGGAAGCGATCGATGCCGCACGCGCCGAGCAGGTGCTGGAATTGGAAAGCGAAGCGCTTGCCGAGGAGGTGTAGGCGTTGCTCGACCTGCTCGGCAACGCGTTGGTTTCGGGGGTGCTGCTGGGTGGGTTCTATGCCGCGGTGACGATCGGGGTATCGATCTCGTTCGGCATGCTCGACATTGTCAACATTGCGCATCCGGCTTTCATTATTCTGGGCTCGTATTGCGCTTATATCGCCAATGCCTGGCTCGGTATCGATCCGATCGTGGCGGGGGTTGTTCTGCTGCCGGCTTTCTATTTGCTTGGGGCCGGGATTTATCAAGTGTACCATTTGTGCTTCGAGAGACGCGGTGAACAGAGTTTGCGTGGGCTTGCCTTCTTCTTCGGCGTGCTGTTCATCACCGAGGTCGTGCTGGTGCTGGTGTTCGGGGTCGATTACCGGCTGGTGGAGGCGTGGTATATCGGGCCTAGCCTGCATCTGGGCGTGGTCGAGTTGCCGCTGCGGCTGCTGGTGCCTTGCGTCGTTTCGCTTGCGCTGATCACGCTGCTGCAGCTTTTCCTGTCGCGGAGCTTCATTGGACGCGCGATCCTGGCGGTGGCGCAGGATCAGCTTGCGCTGCGGCTGATGGCTGCGGACCCCGTGCGGATCAAGCGCATCGCTTTCGGTGTTTCGATCGCGACGGCCTCTGTGGCGGGAGCCATTCTGATTGTTATCCAGCCGGTCGAGCCGTCACTTGGGCGGGAGTATATAGGGCGGGTGTTCGCGATCTGCGTGCTGGGCGGGCTGGGCAGCTTCGCGGGTACGGTGGTGGCGGCGATGGCGCTCGGCATGGTCGAGAGCCTGACCGCGACGTTCTATGGCCCGTCGTGGTCGCCGGCCGTGGCGTTCGGGTTTCTGCTGATCGCGCTGGCGGTGCGACCGGCGGGCGTGTTCGGTCGATGAACTCAACTGCGCCCGGCACCCTCACCCGCCGCGCTGCGCGCGGCGACCTCTCCCGCAGGGCGGGAGAGGTGTAAGGAGATGCGTTCCGTCACCTTCCTGCTGGTGGCTGCCGCCTGCGCAGCGATCGTGTTCGCGGTGATGCGCTGGATCGGCAATGGCTATGTGTTCTTCGCCGGGTACGTGGTGCTGCAATATATCGTGCTGGCGACTGCATGGAATATCTTGGGAGGATATTGCGGGTATGTCAATTTCGGCACTGCGGCGTTCTTTGCGCTCGGCGCTTACACCACGGTAGTGCTGGAGAAGCTGGCGCCGCTTCCGTTGCCGCTGGCGATGGTCGTGGGCGGCCTGGTGTCCGGCGTCCTTGGTCTCGGGATGGGCTATCTGACCCTGCGTTTGCGGGGTGCCTATTTCTCGATTGCCACGCTGGCGATGGCGGTGGTGGCTCAGACGCTGATGGTGAACTGGGGCCTGGTCGGCGGCTCGGCCGGCACGTTCATCATACGGCCGGCACGGGCGCCGCTGCTCGGTATCACTTACATTCAATACTTATGCCTGCTCATGCTGGTGCTGTCGGTGCTGACGCTGGCGCTGGCGCGGACGATCGAACGTTCGCGGCTGGGCTATGGCTTTGCCGCGATCCGCGACGACGAGCTGGCGGCAGAGGCATCCGGCGTGCCGACGTTGCGGCTGAAACTGCTGGCGACCACCCTCTCCGGCGCCGTCATGGGAATGGCGGGCGCGCCATTGCCGTTCTATGTGACGTATCTCGATCCGGCTTCGGCGTTCAGCCTGTCCTATGCGGTCAATACCATCGCCATGCCCTTGATCGGCGGCACGGCGAGCTGGCCGGGGCCGATGATCGGCGCCGTGCTGATCGCGACGTTGCAGCAGGTTGCGACGGTGACGATCTCCTCGGCGGTCAACCTGCTGATCGTAGGCGTCGTGCTGGTGGGGTTCGTGGTGGCGGCGCCGAACGGGATTCTTGGGCTGCTGCAAGCGGGGCGCGGTGGGCGCGGGAACCGGCTGCGGCTGTTCGCGGTGCAACGATGAGCGCGGCGCTGCTGGAGATCAACGGACTCAGCAAGCGCTTCGGTGGGTTCGTTGCGCTTGACAGCGTCGATCTTGCCGTGCAGGCCGGCGAGCGGCTGGGGCTGATCGGGCCGAACGGCTCCGGCAAGAGCACGCTGGTCAACTGCGTCGGCGGCACGTTGCGTTATGATGCGGGGCGCGTGCGCCTCGACGGCCATGTCCTGGACGGGTTGCCGGCGCATCGGCGCGTGCGGCTCGGCCTTGCTCGCACCTTTCAGCTTCCGCGGCCGTTCCCGAGTCTGACGGTAGGCGAAAACCTGTGCATTCCAATCGAATACGCGTGGCCCGCCGGTGCGCGCCCCGACATCGAGGCATTGCTCACTATGGTTGGGCTGCACGAGCGGGCGCAGGCGCGTCCGGGTGACCTGACCCAGGTGGAGATGCGCAGGCTGGAGCTGGCACGCGCGATGGCTGCCCAACCCAGGCTGCTGATTGCGGACGAGGTCATGGCGGGCCTGACGCATGGCGAGATCGACGAGCTTTTGGCATTGCTGCTGCGATTGAACGACGAGGGTGTTACCATCGTGATGATCGAGCACATCGTGCGCGCCGTGATGCTGTTCAGCCAACGATTGGTGGTGCTGGTCGCCGGGCGCAAGATCGCCGACGGCGATCCCGCCGAGGTGGTGCGCAACCCCGAGGTGGAGCGCGCGTACCTTGGCGAGTAGCCTCTCGGTTGCCGGGATCAGCGCCGGCTATGGCGCGGTGCGGGTGCTCGACGACGTTTCGCTGTTGGTGGCGCAGGGTGAGACCGTGGTGCTGCTGGGCACCAACGGCAACGGCAAATCGACCCTGATGAAATGCGTCATGGGCATTGTGCGGCCGCGAGCCGGCAGCATCACGGCGGAGATCGATGGCGAGCGTCATCAGTTGGTCGGACGCCCGACCGAGGAGATCGTCGGGCTTGGCATTGCCTTCGTTCCTGAAGGCCGCCGGCTGTTTCCCCGGCTTTCGGTAACCGAGAACCTGCTGCTTGGGGCGTTCCGCCATGCCGCCCGTCGCGCGATCGACCGCAACCTGGAGTTCTGCTTTGCGACGTTTCCCCGCTTGAAGGAACGGCGCCGGCAGCTTGCCGGCAGCATGAGCGGGGGCGAGCAGCAGATGCTTGCGCTGGCTCGGGCGCTGATGTCCTCGCCGCGGATGTTGCTGATCGATGAACCGTCTGTCGGGTTGGCACCGGTGCTGGTGCGGCGCACCATCGACAAGATCAAGGAGCTGAAAGAGGGATATCAGCTCACGGTGCTGATGGCAGAACAGAATTTCACGCAGGCGGTACGTATTGCTGACCGCGGATATGTGATCGTGCACGGGCGGATTGCCTTCGAGGGCGGGTCGGCGGAGGAGCTTTCGAACAACGAGCTGATTCGTAGGTTTTATCTGGGTCTTTGACGCTCACCGATCCGTTATCGTTCGACGGACTGGTGCGGCGCAAACAAGCTTCTACTTCCCGTGCGCTGGTGAGACTGGGGGCAAAAGATGTCTTCGGAGTTGGAGGACCTATCCACACGACTGCTGGCGATCGAGGCAATAGTAGGGCACCTGCTGGTTCATCTGGCCGTGCGCGATGAGGATCCGCCGCGGTGGCTCGCCACGCGAAAGGCACTGGCGTTGCACGCCGCGGACAGTTTCGGGCAGGACGGGGCTGCCGCGGGGCTGGCGCATGCCATGTCCGACGCGATTGCCGCATTCTTCGACGATGTCGGGGCCGCGGTATGCGCCGCTCCCGCACTTGCGGGAGAGGTTGCCGCGCGCGAGCGATTGAGGGGTGCCAGGACGTAGCACCGTCATGGGGATCGCTTCGTGAACCGACCTCTTCCGTAAAGCGAAAAACCCACGCTATCGGCAAGGCGTTTGAGTCGTCTGCGGCTACCTGCCTGATCAGGCCGCAGCGTGATTCATTTGCTGCGATCGGAGGAGACCGATGCTCAAGCAATTTGCGTTTGCCGCCTGCGTGGTGGTCATGACATCCGGCGCGGCGCTGGCCGCGCAGCAGAGCGCGGCACCCAGCAGGGCCCAAGCGCCACCGTTCTCAATCAATCCGGCGGCGCCCAACGGCTCAGGACAGCTCGGTGGTGCGGGCGCCAGGCAGTCCCTTGGACAACGCCTGTCGCAATCCAACGGCACGATTCAGCCACCGGCGGTGGACCCGGGAATGGATAAGCTGCCGCCTTCAGCCGCCACGAGGATGCCCGTGCTGAAGCCTCCGCCGAACGTGCAGAGCAAATAGTTCGCGGCAGCGGGTTGCATCATCATGCCCCGGGGTTATATGCGGCAGTGCAGCGGGCCGCTTTGCCGCTCGCTGTGTTCGACGTTTCCTCCCTAAACCTGGCGGCGCCCTCGGGCGTCGCCTTTTCTTCTTTGCAGGCGGAGTCCTATGCTGGACGGCATGGACCTTGAATTCAGCGAAGACGAAATCCAGCGCTACTCACGCCATATCCTGCTGGCGGAAGTTGGCGGCACGGGGCAGGCGCGGCTGAAAGCAGCACGCGTGCTGGTGGTAGGGGCTGGCGGGCTGGGCTCTCCGGTTGTGCTTTACCTGGCGGCGGCAGGCGTGGGCACAATCGGCATTGTCGATGACGATCGTGTCGAGCTTTCCAACCTGCAACGCCAGATTGCGCACACGACGGGACGACTCGGCACGAGGAAGGCGGAGTCCGCCGCCGAAGCGGGGATCGCGATCAATCCCGGCGTGCGGATCGAGGCGCACGCGACTCGGCTGACGGCCGACAATGCCGCAGCATTAATAGCGGGGTATGACATTGTCTGTGATGGCACGGATAATTTCGCCACACGGTTCCTGGTGGCCGATGCTTGCGTGCTTGGCCGGCGCACGCTCGTCTCGGCCGCGGTGCTGCGTTTCGAGGGTCAGCTTTCGGTGTTCAAGCCGCACGCGCACGACGGAGCCCCCTGCTATCGCTGCCTGTTTCCAGAAGCGCCGCCGGACGGCGTCGTTCCCAGTTGCAGCGAAGCCGGCGTGCTCGGCGCGGTCACCGGCGTGATGGGGACTTTGCAGGCCACCGAGACGCTGAAGGAGATTCTCGGGATCGGCGAGTCGCTGTCGGGGCGGTTGTTGATCTGGGATGCGCTGGCGACGCGCTTCCGTATGGTCCGGCTGCGCCAGGATCCCGCCTGCGCCTTGTGTGGTCCGGATGCCACGATCCGCGACCTGTCGCAGCACCGCGACTCGGCTGTTCCTGCCTGTGCCGTCTGAGTCGTCCGAGGCTGGGCTTGGCATCCTGCTGCTGTCCGGGACGCACGCGCGGGCGCACTACGCCTTCATGGTGGCGGCAGCGGCCGCCGCGCTGGGGCGTCGGGTGGTGCTGTTTGCAACCAATGCCGGCTGCCGCGTGCTGCTTGATGACTGGAGCGGCCTGAGCGATGCGGGGCGCGATCGGCGCGTCCGCGATGCGGGCGTCGCCGGCATCGACGAACTGCGTGAGGCTGCGCGGGAATTAGGGGCGCGGCTGATCGCGTGCGAGGCCGGGCTGCGCGCTGAAGGCATCGATCCCGCCGGGTTGCTGCCAGATGTGGAAGTGGCCGGACTCGCCACATTTTTTGCCGAAATCGGGACAGCGCAGATCGTGACTCTTTGAATGCTTGACGCGATTCCGTGCAGTTTGGCACGAGCGTCGGCATGCCAGCCAATCTCCTTCCGGTTCGCGCAGAGGTGCCACCGCGGGCGGGAGATGGCCGGCACAAGGCCGGCCATGACGATGGTGTGGCCGGCCATGACGGGGGTAGGTGGCTGCATGACGGGGGCAGGCTGCTTGTTTTGGCGCTGTTGCTTGCACTCGCTGCACCGGTCGCCTGGGCGGAAGTCCCTGCACACAAACCAACTCCGTTGCACCCACCGAGGCACACCCCGTCCCGCGAGGCGCATCGCTCGGCGGTCAGATTGCCGATTCCGCCGATCCCGCCGACGACGCAGCCGGCACCTGCCACGGCTTCCGCCGCACCAGTGGTGAAGCCGCCGGAGCAGGACCCCAACAAAGGCGCTGTCACTGGCCTGCCGGTGCCTCGCTTCGTCTCGTTGCGCGCCGATATCGTCAATCTGCGCGCCGGGCCTGGCACGCGTTACCCGATCGACTGGGTGTACAAGCGGGCCGGGATGCCGGTGGAGATCCTGCGCGAGTTCGACGTGTGGCGGCTGGTCGAGACGCCGGACGGCGAGAAGGGCTGGATGCACGAAGCCACGCTGGTCGGGCGCCGCGACGTTATCGTCACCGGCGGCCAGCAAGCCTTGCGCGCTGGGGCAAGCGACAGTGCCCGGCCCGTCGCCGAGCTGGAGCCGGGCGTTATTGCGCATCTTCTATCTTGCGCGGCGGCCGCGACTTGGTGCCGCGTGGAGGTCGGCGACTATCGCGGTTGGCTGCCGCGCCTGGACTTCTGGGGCACGCTGCCGGACGAGGCGATCAACCCCTGACGGTCTCCACTTCCAGCGGGAACAACGCATCGGGATCGGCCGTGCGCAGCAGGTGGAACACGTTGAACCGCCAGGCGGGGCCGGTGGAGATCTCCGGCGGCGTGAACGGGAAGGCGAGGTTGCCTGCCGTGGCGAGCCGGCCTGCATAGCCATGGTGCAGCAGGTATTGCTTGGTGGTGCGCATCACCTCGGCGGCGCGTTCGCGACTTGGGGCGATCACTTCGCCAAGGACGAAGACCTCGCCGGGCGGTGCTTCCTGCTCGGGCGCGGCCATGCGCACGCCGTCCACTCCGTAGACGCGGAAACTCAGCGTGTAGTCCTGGGGCGTGTCCTCGCAGACCAGTTCTCGCACCACGTCGGCCACGGCCGGCAGGATGTTGCGGTGCTGCGCGATGAAGCGGGGATCGGCAGCGCCAGCGAGCAGGATGGCGCGTTCACCGATCGAGCGCGCGCCTTCGAGCTTGATCGCCGGATCTGTGCTGGGAAGCCACCGGGCGCCGCTGACCCGGGTGCGCCGGTCGTCGATCGCGCGATAAGTCGCCGCCGCGAGATCGAGCCTGCCTTCTGGTTCCTGCACGGTGTAAGGATCGGCCTGTTCATAGAGGCTGTGCGCCGCGACCGATACGGGCGTGGCACTTCGCTGTGGCGCCATGCTCTCCAGGTCGAATCCATCATGGTCGAGCGTGGCAAGGATCGAGTCGCGTCCGCCGGGCACGCAGCAAAGCGATGCACACTCGATGATCTTCGCCATGTGCATCGCCAAGCCGGTTGGAAAGTCGAGCATCGTCGGCAACGCGGCGAAGATCGCGGTGTCGCACGCGCGGCCGGCGACGAGCACATCGATATCGGCCGCCAATGCGCGGCGGAATGGTTGCGTGCCCATCTGGCCCACAATGTGCGACGCCGCATCCACTTCGTCCTCGGTCAGGGCCGGCATTCCGTCCAGACCGACGATCTTGCCGGACCGTAGGGCATCTTTGAGCAGTGCGCGCGAGATGTCAGCGCGCAGCACGCCCATGCGGAAGGTCAGCCCCTCGGCGCGGGCGATGTCGCGCAGTATGGCGAGGGTCGCTTCCAGATGTGGTGCGGCGCCGGCCGATCCCGCCGAGCCGATCACCAGCGGGATGTCGAGTTGCCGCGCCCCGAGAAGTGCCTTGCGCAGGTCTCGGCGCGTTGCTGCCGGCGCGGTCGCCATCTCGCCCGAGCCGAGATAGGCGGGGCCGATGTCGATCGATCCCATGTCGCAGCCGATCAGGTCGGGCTGCCGCGCCAAGCCGCCGGTGAAAGCCGGCGTCGGAATGCCGTAGCCTAGCTGGCCCGATGCGCCGAGCAGTCGTATCGGTCGCGGGTGACGCCGGAGTTCTTCCAGCACTCGGCCGGAGGCGCTCATAGCTCGATCTCCAGCAGCGGTGTGTGCTGTTGCGCGCCGTACACGTCGCGGTCGCCGGGATCGCCGGACATAATTGGGCGAGCGAGCGTGATCTTGATGGCGCGGCCGAGGGGATACGGCATCACCGCAACATTCTCCGGCGCGACGCGATAGAGCGCGGCGATACGAGCGGGCGATAGCGCCGGGGATTGCGCGGCCTGGCGGTAATCGCCGTCCGAGGCGAACATCACGTCCAGTGTCAGGCGGCGCGGTCCGGCATTCTTGCTGCGGATCACCTGCGCGAGTTGTTGAAGTTGCATAGGCCCTTTTACCTCTGGTGCGCCTGCACCCTCACCCACCGCGCCATGCGCGGCGACCTCTCCCGCAGGGCGGGAGAGGTAGACGTTGAGTTACTCCGCTGCCTTGCTTGCTGCCCTCCGATCGATCTCTGCCTGCACCGCGGCCTGTGATTGCGCACGGAACCACTCGCTGTTATCGGCGGCGAAGTCGTAGCTAGCGCGGCGTAGCGTGCGGCTTTGCTGGAAATGCGGATGGACGTAGCGCGCCATCAGCTCGTAATGACGCTTCGTCGCTTCCCAATTGGCCCAGTTGTGTGCCAGCTCGGTGATCACGCCGAATCCGCCGGAGCCTTCCAGCAGCGTCTCGATATACGCGATCGCGTCGTCCGGTGTGCCGATGCAGGCCGCCTTGTTCTCGATCAGCCATTCATAGGCATCGCCGATACCAGGGGGAACGATCGGGAAAGTGCCGACGTCGCGGAAATATTGCGCGAAGGGCTCCAGGCCGAAGCGCACGTTCTCGCGCGCCTGCTCACGCGTCTCAGCGATGTGGAGCAGCGTCACCAAGCGCCAGTTCCGGCGGTCGGCCGACTTGCCGTGCTGGTTCGCCTGCTCCTCGTAGAGCGCCCAGTTCTTCGCGTGATGCGCCATCGCGTCAGGCGAGGTACCGCCGATCGACAACATCCCGATCCCATGCTGCCCGGCGGCCAGCGCGCCGGCGGGCGAGCGCGAGGCCGCGACCGCCAGCTCCATTCTCGGCTGTGTGAAGCAGGCCAACTGAAGCCGCGCGTCGTTCAGATCGTACCAGTCGGTTTTTTCAGTGACAGTCTCGCCGGCCAGCAGACGCACGATCACGTCCAGGCTTTGATTCATCATCGGCCGCTGGTCGGATGCCCGCACACCGATCTTCACGGCATCGTGCACCAGCGCGCCGGGGCCGACGCCGAACATCGTGCGTCCACGTGTCAGGTGGTCCAGCAGCACCATTCGGTCGGCAAGAATGAACGGGTTGTGATACGGCAGGGACGCCACCCCGGTGCCGAGCCGTATATGCCGCGTCCGCTCGGCCGCCACGCCGATGAACACCTCGGGCGAGGCAATGACCTCGAATCCGCCGGAGTGATGCTCGCCGATCCAGGCTTCGTGATAACCAAGCCGGTCGAGGTGCTGCACCAGCTCCAGATCGCGCTCCAGCGCGAGGGTCGGATTCTCGTCCAGCGCGTGGAACGGGGCCAGAAAGATGCCGCTGCGCAGGTAACGGTCGGTCATTCGATCTACCTTCGATGTTCTGGCAACCGACACTACGCTGGCGGAATGCGCGGTCAATCGCCGGCGATCACTCGGTTGCGATTTGCTTCCGGATCAACACGGTCCTGACATGCGAAAGAGGCAACCATTCGATGCGTTGATCGAGGCACCGGAGTCACATGCCAGCCATCGACAGCCGCTGTCTTTTCAGGGTTGCGGCCCTGGTGTTCTGTGTTCCGGCTCTTGGTGCCTGCACGTCGGTGCTTTCGGCGACCACCGCCGATGTGGCGGGAGTGGCGAGCGCAGGGATCACCAGCGGGATCACCAAGAATGCGGCGATCGGCACGGGGGTTGGGCTCGGCGTCGCGGCCGGTGCCGATGCCGGCCTACGATACGTGGAGCGGCGCGTGCACCACGCCGAGCAGGTGCGGATCGCCAGCGCCGCCGGTCCGCTGGCGCCGGGGCAGGTCGCGTACTGGAATATCGTGCATGACGTGCCTATAGAGGCCGACGAGCATGGCCGGGTGACGGTGTTCCGCGTCTTCTCTGCTCCCGGTTTCACGTGCAAACAGATTATCTTCTCGGTGGAAGGCAAAAGCAACCAGCCCCAGGGCTACTACACCACGACCATCTGTTTCAACGGGGTGCAGTGGGAATGGGCAGAGGCCGAACCGGCTACCGCGCGCTGGGGCAGCCTGCAATGACATTCTGGCCTCGAGCCCACGGGGTTGCATTGCTGGCTGTCGCGGCCGTCGTGCTGGGCGGCTGCAAGGACTTTGGCACCATCGCCGGGGTTGCCGGCGGCGCGGCGGCGGGTGCCGCGACCGGCAATGTGGGGATCGGCATCGCGGTCGGCATCGGGGTGAGCGCAGGCGGAAATTTCCTGGCCAACTATATCGCCCGCGTGCGCGCGGGCGCCGAGCAGGACGTCATCGCGGAAACCGCTGGTGCATTGCCGGTCGGCGGTGAGGGCGCCTGGGTGATTCATCATACGATCCCGATCGGCAACGAGCACGGCGATTTGTGGGTGATCGATGCGATCGACACATCGCTCGTGGCTTGTAAAGAGGTGGTGTTCTCGGTGGGCGACGGGGGCGCGGCGGCGCCGCGCAACTTGTACACGGTGGATGTCTGCCGCGATCCGAAGGGGTGGAAATGGGCTACCGCGGAACCGGCCGTCGAGCGGTGGGGCTCGCTGCAGTAAGAACGCTCCAGCCTCTGGGCCCGCGTCGTGGCTGCGGATCCTCCTTCAACATCGTAACTATCTGCCGGGAGTGTTGCACGAGAGAGAATTTTTAGCAGATGTAAGAAAGATGCACGCGGATGCACCTGGCGTGGCCTTCGGGGACAACCAAACACGGTAGAGAGTGCACGTGCAGCGCCAGTGGTCCGGTATCGGGTCCAGACGCATCACCGAAGCTGAAGAGGCAAAGTATTTCAGCACGGAGTAAGGGCGGAGGACACTGTGATCACGGAGCAGTAGATCTGAATACACCTTCTCGGACCCGATCCCACATCGTTATGGCTGGCCTTGTGCTGGCCATCTCCTGCCGGTTCGCGCTGAGGGGCCAGAACGGGCACGGAATGGCCGGCACAAGGCGGGCCATGACAGGATGGCCGCTGCCCCTTCGCTTCATGTGCATACCCCGTTCATCAGCTCGGCCTTGCCCAACCGGCGCCAATGCTTGGGGACGCGTCGGAGGGCTTTCCGGCCGCGAGCCTCGGCCCAGGCGGCGAGCACGCCAACAGCGGGCGCGAGGTCCGCGTGTCCACCCTCGGTGAGCTGCTCCGCCAGACCCGGGGTCACGGCTGCATCATTCAGGTGTCCCAGGAACTTCTGCAGCTTTTCGCACGGCTCAACAACCGCTTCGACCTTGTCGGCGGGGTAAAGCGGCGCGAGGAACTCGAATGCGTAGCGCAGCTTCTTGATCGACTTACGCAATGCGTGCAGCTCCTCGCGCGATGCGCCTTTCAATCGCTTTCCCCGGCGGAAGGTCTTCTGCGCCATTCGGCCGAGGAGCGCCGGCGCCAACTCGGCGATCGGGCGGCGGAGAGACGCATCGCCGAGTAACGTGGGATCCTCCGTGCCGTCCTCGATCCAGCCGGCGAGACCCAGCAGCAGCGCGGTGAACGCCGGACCATCGAGCTCGCGACGCACATCGGCCTGTGCTGCGGCGCGCCATTGTTCGGCTCGCCGGCGCAGCAAATCGAGCCAGCCTCTTTCCGTACCCTGGACTTCCACCGCGGACAGCGTCTCGCCGACGAACACGTCCCAATCGCGCGCCCTGCCGAAGACCTGGCCCATGCGGCGCAGTTCCTCATTGAACCGCCAGCTTGTCTCCTGCCGCAGCACGCTCCGGAACAAGACCAGCGTTGCCCGCAGCCTGCGAATGGCGACGCGAAGCTGATGCACGCCCTCGGGATCGCTGATCCGCGCCGCTGCCACGTTGGCCAGCATGTGCCCGAGGATGGAGCGGACGATCTCGCTGAAGGCCTCGGCCGCAGTGATGTCGCGAGCGAAACTCACCGTCGGCGCCTTGGCCGGCGTTGGCCGCTCGCCGGTACCGAGGCGCAGCCCGCGCTCGGCTTTAGTCGCCGGCTCCAGGGTCAGCGGGGCGGCGGAGGCGAGCTCGATCGCCAGCCGATAGAGGGCGCCCGGGTTGCCTTGCTTGAGCTCCAGTTCCAGCTCCGAGACCGGCTCGCTGCGCCCCGCCGCACTGATCGTCCCGCGGTCGAGCGCGGCCTCCACGGCGGTCCCGGCATCGATCCGAAGCAACCTGGCGGTGCGGTGGATGTCGGTGACGAGGACCGGCCGCAACTCGTCCACCGCTCTGCTGCGGAGCATCGAGCCGATCGGCGTACCGGCGAGCTTCGACAGGTCGGGCGTGTCGGTCTCGACCGGCTGCTCCCATTCGCCGCGGCGGACCGCCACGCCTGCGCCGCGGGCCGACTTCGCTGTCTGGACGCGGCGCTCGCCGCCCTGGCGGATACGCAGGGAGCAGTGCCGGCGCGCTAGGTCGCGTTTCGGCGTATCGAAATAGGTCGTCACCTCGCGACGTTCTTCGGCCGCCGCACCGGCAAGGACAGGATGTCGCTCCAGAGCCTCGATCGCGCCGGGCGGCGCCCGCAGCTTGATCTCGGTCTCGACTGGCCCGCGATCCGCCGACATCGCGCACTCGCTCCGGGTCAGGCACGCAGATGGTCGGGGATGCGCATGCCGAGCCGAATGGGCACGTGCCACAGCTCCCGGACCTGGCGCACGGTACGGAATCCCGCGCGGAGGTACGTCGGCAACGCTCGCGGGTGATCGGCGGTGCAGGTGTTCACCGTCATGCCTCGGGCGCCCTGGCGCCACACCAGATCGACGGCCTGGCGCAGGAAGGGATACCCGACCCCGGAGCCGATCACGTGCGGCAGCAGGCCGAAATAGCTGAGGTTGATGTCGGGCCAGGTTCGTGCGTCCAGCTCGAAGAACCCGGCCGGCTCGCCGTCGCGGTAGAGCACGTGGATCGAGACCAACGGATTGGCAAGCAGCGCCGCCAGCTCGTCATCGGGCATAGTCCGGCGCAGCCACCAGACATAATCGGCGCCCACCGTGTCATAGAGGTATCGGTAGAACTCGACCGTGCAGGACGCCGCGCGAACGACCTGGCACGCAGTCGGCAGGCCCGGCGCAACCTGTGCGGGTGACTGATCCATCCTCAGGAACGTCACCGTCACCGCGACACGCGTCACCGGCTCCATATCAGTCGTCAGTTGTCAGTTGTCAGTCCACACGTCATGGCCGGGCCTGCCCGGCCATGACGAAAAGGACCCGATCATTCATCACAGGCCACTGATCACTGAACATCAGTTGTCGTCGAGGAAGCTGCGCAGCCTGCGGCTGCGGCTGGGGTGCTTGAGCTTGCGCAGCGCCTTGGCCTCGATCTGGCGGATGCGCTCGCGGGTCACGTTGAACTGCTGGCCGACTTCTTCCAGCGTGTGATCAGTGTTCATGCCGATGCCGAAGCGCATGCGCAGCACGCGTTCTTCGCGTGGCGTCAGGCTGGACAGCACCCGCGTGGTGGCCTCGCGCAGGTTGGCCTGGATGGCGGCGTCGAGCGGGATGATTGCCGCCTTGTCTTCGATGAAGTCGCCCAGGTGGCTGTCTTCCTCGTCGCCGATTGGGGTTTCCAGGCTGATCGGCTCCTTGGCGATCTTCAGCACCTTGCGGACCTTCTCGAGCGGCATGCCCAGCTTGTCGGCAAGCTCCTCGGGCTGCGGCTCGCGGCCGATCTCGTGCAACATCTGGCGCGACGTGCGCACCAGCTTGTTGATCGTCTCGATCATGTGCACGGGGATGCGGATGGTGCGCGCCTGGTCGGCGATGCTGCGGGTGATCGCCTGACGGATCCACCATGTCGCGTAGGTGCTGAACTTGTAGCCGCGCCGATACTCGAACTTATCGACCGCCTTCATCAGGCCGATATTGCCCTCCTGGATCAGGTCCAGGAATTGCAGGCCGCGGTTGGTGTACTTCTTGGCGATCGAGATCACCAGCCGCAGGTTGGCCTCGATCATCTCCTTCTTGGCGCGCGCGGAATCGCGTTCGCCGCGGCTCACGGTCATGAACACGCGGCGGAACTCGGAGATCGACAGGCCGGCGTCGTTCGCCACCGCGGCGATCTGGTTGCGGATGTCGGCGATGTGCTCGGCGTCCTTGGTGGCGAACGTCTTCCAGCCCTTGCCGGGAAGCTCGCCGACACGATCGAGCCAGTTGGGATCGAGCTCGCTGCCGCGATATTGCTTGAGGAATTCCTCGCGGTTGACCTTGCAGGCCTCGGCCATGCGCAGAAGCTGACCTTCCAGCGTGGTCAGCCGATGATTGAGCTGCTTGAGCTGGGTGACCAGCTCTTCGATGCGGTTATTGTGCAACCGCACCTGGGCCACCGTGTGCACCAGCTCTTCGCGGCTCTTTTCATAGGTCCGCTCGGACCGTGCGTTGACCTCTTCGCCGCTGGTCATCGTCTCGAGCCGGCGATGCTGTATCTTATAGAGCTTCTTGTAGTGGCCTTCGATCTCTTCGAAGGTGGCGAGCACTTCCGGCTTCAGCTTCTCTTCCAGCGCCGACAGCGAAATGCCGGCGCCTTCGACTTCCTCGTCGGCATCGATGTCCTCACCGGCTTCGAAGCCGACTC
>Ga0335075_10006288_pt1 | contig 18341 bp, 10 predicted proteins | sample Lox_Sample_24_FD_206723 | JGI IMG/M metagenome (GOLD analysis project Ga0335075, IMG submission 206723) | Soil microbial communities from Loxahatchee National Wildlife Refuge, Florida, United States - Lox_Sample_2.4 | ecosystem: Environmental > Terrestrial > Soil > Wetlands | place: USA... | reverse complement strand
GCCGAGGCCAGGCCGCCCGCCTTGGACGGCTTTTTCGCGGGGCGGATCCGGGAGCTTCCCGTACCGGTAGTCGGGCTGCCGCCGGTTGTCGTGCGCCGGCCATGGTGGCTGATCATCGCCATCCACGAGACAGGGCACCACGTGCAGCACGCGCTGGCGGACGGCGTGCCCGCCGCGCTCGCCGCCGCCGCCAAGCGGGCGGGCGCCGACGGCGCCGAGCAAGGGCAGTGGTCCGACTGGGCATCCGAGCTGTTCGCGGACGCGTTCGCCGCCGCCTTCGGCGGCGCCTCGGCGGCGTGGGCGGTCGCCGAACTCGAGCAGGTGTCAGGAGATCCGTTCGCCGCCCGCGACACCTACCCCCCTGCCGAGGCACGGTTGCGGATCGCCCGCGCCCTGGTGACAGAAACGGGAGCGGCCGACCCCGGCTTCACGCTCGTCGGGGACGAGCCCCCAGCGAACCCGAAGTCACGAGAGCTGCTCGAGCGGGTGCCCGCCATCGCCGTCGCGCTGCTCGACCATCCACTCGGCAAGACCACCCTGCGGGCGCTGGCGGGTAAAGGCCCCGCGCTTGCCCAGGCCCAGGCCCGCTGGGCGGCCGAACTCAGCGCGGGCGACGCGCAGCCGTCGAACACGCTGCGCGCGGCGGCCGAGTGCGTGGGCGGCGCGGTGCGCGCGTGGCGGGACAGTGACCGGAGCGACCCTGGGCCGCTGCGGAAGAGCGTGCTCAACGTGCTCCGCGAGTGCGGGCCTGACGGTACCCGCGCCGCGGGACCCGACGAATCGCCCGCCGCCGCGCAAGCGCTCATCGACGCGCTGCTCGCCGAGGGAACAGAGCTGTGAGCGGCGGCCGAGTCTCTGTCACCTGGGACGAGGCGAACGAGAGCTGGCAGGTCACGAGTACGTCCGCGGCTGGCGCCTCCGTCAGCTACCCGATGGCGGCGTACCTCGACGAGACCGGCACGGCCTGGCCGATGCCGCATCCCGCCACCCGGCCCGCCGACGGCCGGGACACCGCCTCGTGGGACCGCACGGGGGAGGACTTCGAGGAACTCGCCAAGCAGCTGCGGGAGCCGTCGGAGGCGACCGAGGAGGCCGAGCGGACGGCGGCCGAGCGGGCGGAAACCTACGGCCGCCACCTGTTCGACGCGCTGCTCGCCCCCGGCTGGGCCACGCTTGACCAGCCAGGCGCAGCCGGGCCGCTCGTCATCGAGCTGCGCTGGGCGCCCGGACCGCTGCACGGTCTCGCCTGGGAGCTGATGCACGACGGGACCGGCTACCTCGCACTGCGTGCCGCCGCCCCGGTGGTGCTGGTGCGGATGGCCGGCCCGGAGGGAAAGGACCCGCCGGCGACGATCACGCGTCCGCCGCGTGTCCTGTTCGCCGTCGGTTGCGCGCTGAACGACAAGGAAGTGCGGGCCGGGGCCGAGATCATGGGCGTGCTGCGGGAACTAGAGCGCGGGACCGGACCTTCCGGCAGCACGGTGCTGGCCCGGGTGCTGATTAACGCCTCGCTGTCGAGGCTGGCCGATGCCTACGAGCGGCACGATCCCGACGTCGTGCATCTCATCGGGCACGGCCGCTGGGACAGTCAGGCGAGGCTGGGCAAGCTAACGCTCGCCAAGGAGGGCGCCGATCCGCGGGGGCCTAAGCGCCAGGGCGAGGAACACACCGCCGCCGAGCTGTTTACCGCGCTGTCTAGAAGCCCGCGTGATCCGGCTGCACCGGACCAGCGGGTCACGCCTACGGTCGTCGTGGTCAGCGCCTGCGATAGCGGCGGCGTGGCGAGCACTGCCGCGGGGCTGCCGCTCGGCGCTGAGCTCGCGGCCGCGGGCGTGCCCATCGTGATAGCGATGGCCGGCGAGATCAGCGATACCACCTGCCGGATATTCACCCGTTCGGTGGTGGCCTCCGCAGCCCGGGGCAAGCCGTTGACCGAAGCGCTCGCCACCGGCCGGTACGCGGCGTTCCGCTTCGCGCAGGGCACACCGAAGAAGATCGACTGGGCGCTGCCGGCCATCTTCCTTCGGGCGTCGCTTCCCGACGGGTTCGCGCTGGCCGACACGTCAGCCCTCGGCGCGATCCGTGAGGTCATCGAGAAGCTCGGGGATGTCGCGTTCCCGCTGTTCGCTGGCCGACCCGAGCTCCTCGACGACCTCGATGACCTGCTTCGGGCCGGCAATCCTGGCGCGCTGGTCCTGCACTCCACCTACCCGGCCCCGTTGCGCATCGGCGGGACCAGGGCGCTGCAGGAGCTGGGCGCCGAGGCGGTGCGAAAGGGGCATCTGCCGGTCCGCATCGGCCCGTTTACCTCGGGTGACGCGCCGCGGACGTTTCCCGAGCTCGCGGACCGCATCGCGCAGCGCCTGGTAGCCATCGCACGAGGGAAAGGGGTGCCCGAGCCGCGCCGCACCCTGCTGCTGCTGACGGGGCACGACGACCCCGATACGCCGGCGGCCGCCGCTCTTAGCGTCAACCGGTTGCTGGAGATGCCGCGGGTGGACAGGTCGGAGTCGACCGCGTGGCTGATCGAGGAACTGCGCGCGGACGTATTCGCGTTGCGGGACGCGCTCGCGGCGAATGCCCCAGGAGTGTTCGACGCCGAGGCGGTGCCCTTGCTGCTGCTCGACGACGTTCATCTCTACGGTGAGGCTGCCGTTCGAAAGCTGAGCGAACATCTGACGACGGACGGCCTCGGCCACGACGTGCGGAGCCTGCCCGTCGCCTTGTTCGTGAAGGAGAACGTCAGCGCCGGACAGATCATGGCGGACTACCGGGCCGGGCACACCGCGCAGGGCACGGTGCGGTTCAGGGAGCTCACTCACTTCCGGATGCTCACCGACGGCAAGGACCGGCTTGCCTTGCTGTCCTGGATGCTTAACCCGCCGCGCGGCATCATCGGCTGGCAGGACGTGGTTCTGGCGCCAAAGGCAACGGACATGCTCGAGACCTGGTTCGGCATCTTCAAGACGACCATGCTGAAACGGAACTTCTACGACCAGGAAGTCTACGAGGATTACGCCGCGGAGGGGCTCGAGCGCGGGTGGCTCGAGCGCGGCGAGGACGACAAGATCCTCTGGACGTTCGGGATGCTGTCATGAGAGGCCCCAGTTTCGAGCCTCCGGGATCCTCGGTCGCCGCGCCCCGCGGGCCAGGGAGCAGGCAGGCACAGCGCTGGGTAGGGACGCTCGGGACCGAGACCGCGCTCTGGCTGGCCGCCGTGCCGCAGTGGTCGGTGTCCCTCGCCAGGGCGGCCAGCATGCCGCTGCCCAGCAGTCAGTCCTCAGTGGAAAGCCTGGTCCAGTCCATCTCCCTGGGCGGCGTGGCCTCCCGGCGGACGGAGCCGTCCTCCGACGGTGGCGCCGTCGAGCTGTTCTGGGTAGACGAGGCCAGCCGGCGCACCTGGATAGCCGAGCTGACGAGGCAATCTGGTGATCTCAACAAGCGCGTCACGACCATCGCCCGCAAGCTTGATGCCGCCGAGCGGGGTGGCGCGTTCGTGCCGGTGCTGACCAGGGACTGGCTTCAGCTGGCAGGCACGCGAGCGGATCAGTCAGGGGAGACCCTCGTCCGGCGTGTCGGGGTCCTGGTGGTCAACGACAATCTCGCGGACGCGGCGTCCCTCTGCGACGCCGCCGCGGCGATGGCGCCCGTGCGCGGCGGCGGCTACCCGGCGTCGGTGGCTCGCGCGCGGCGGCTGGTGCAGGCCGGACACCGGCGCAGGAGGGACGTCGAAGAACTCGAGGAGTTCGTGCCCTGCGACGAGCAGATCCAGCCGCTGCTCGAGCTGCTCGACGCGGGCGAGAAGGATCCGTGGGCGCTGCACCTGATCGGCCCTGGCGGGTCTGGCAAGACCATGCTCGCGCGCTATCTGGCCTCAGGTGCCTTCGCCGCGGACCATGGCAGACCGCCGTTCACCGTGGCGCAGGTGGACTTCGACCACATGAGCCAGGACTATCCGGTGGACCGTCCGGTCCAGCTGCTCACTGAGCTCGCCGACGACATCTGGAACGACACCGCTGCCTCGGAGCGGCCGTCGCATCTGTTCAACGCCGGCGCGAAGGCGGTCAACGCCGCGGCAGCAGCCGCGCCGCTGCCAGCGGATGATCCCCTGATCCAGGAGGCGGTAGCGCGCTTCGCACAGTACCTGAGCGCTCTGCCTGCCCCGCAGGTGCTGGTGCTCGACACGTGTGAGGAGCTCGCGAAGCTCCATCCCACGGGCGAGGAGACGCCGGCCATCACCAGGACCTTCGAACTGCTGGAGGAGGTCCGCCGCCAGTGCCGGACGGTGCGGGTGGTGTTCGCGGGCCGTCGGTACCTCGCCTCGGCCGGGGCCGGGTGGACGCTGCCCAGCGGGGTGACGCAGGAAGCCGTGGTGAGCCTCGCGAAGCGCGACCGTCTGCGGCTGGCGCGGCTGAGGGGGTTCCGCGCCGAAGAGGCGCGCACGGTGCTGCTGCGCCCGGACCGGGTCACCGGGAAAGTGCCTTCCGAGAAACTGGTGCGAGCGGTGCTCGACAGGTCGCCCGCGGTGGCCAGCGAGGCGCGCGACGCTGAGCCTGACCGCTATAACCCCTTCCTGATCAGGCTCTACCGCCGCTGGTGGGAGAGCGAGCCGGCGCTGAAGCCGGCCGCCATCGAGGCGGCAGGCCCCGACGCCTACGTGGCGGCGCGGATCGTCTCGCGGCTTGAGGACCCGGACATCGTGGCTCTGTTGCCAGCGCTGATCGTGCTCGGCCGGCTGGACGAGGTGATGCTGGCCGCGGCCATGGCCGAACAGCCGGGCACCGACCGGGTGAACCGAGTGGTCGGGGCTCTGGCCGAACAGGAGTGGATCAACCTCTCGTTCGACGGCGACAGCGGACTGCGGGTGCTCGCGATCGCGCCGGGCCTGCTGCCCCTGCTCTGGGAATGGGTGCGCCGCCCAGACCAGCAGCCCGGCCTCGCCGCGGCGAAGGAGCGGCTCGCCGAGCCGCTGCGGGACCGGCTGGAGAACGCGTCATTGTCATCGCTGACCCCCGAGCTCATCGTGGCGGCGCTTCAGGAGTACGAGCCTGGCCTGTCCGCCGTCGCGTGGGCCGGGGTGGAGGAGCGGATAGAGCGCGAGGCCCGCTGGAACTGGGCGGGGAACATGCTGCGCCGGCTTCGCGGAGAGCTGCTGCCTGACCTGGCCAATGATCCGCTGCTGGCCACCGCGCTCGCTGCCACCGCGCTCGCCGCGGAGTGGCGGAATCGGCCGGCCACCGACATGGCGGTCTCCTGGGACCGGATCGAGGAACTGCTTAGGCAGGTCCCCAGCACGCTGCCGCCAGAGGCGACGGCTCTCAGGGAGCGGCTGGCAGCCCGCGTCGGCCTAGCGCGAGACCGCGCGAAGGCCGCGAGCGGCGCGCCGCTGCGCCCGCTGGTGGCAGGGCTCATCGCCCGCTTGCACGAGAGCGCGAACCGCACGCTGATGACCCAGCAGGAAATCCGGGACCCCGCCCCCCGGCCCTCCATAGTGGCCGCCCTGGAAGCAGTGCTCGCACCGGTGCCGACCGCCGACCGTATCGACCTCGGGCTGGACACCGAAGCCTGGGATGCGGCCGAGGCGCTCGTGGCGTCCGCCCCGGACGAGGATTCCGCCGTCATGGCGGGCGCCCTGACAGCCCTGTCCACTCTGCTGCCTTACAGCGACCGAGCGGAAATCCTGACGCGCGCCATGAGCTGCGCCATCAGGGGCAGCACCCGGTCAACCGGCCGCCGCCTGCCCGCCTGGGCGGACCGGCCGCTGTTCGACGGGCGGGACCCGGAGGTCTGGGTAACGCTTCAGGAAGCGGCGGCGGCGCTTGCCGCTGGCACCCACGTCGATAAAGCCAAGCTCGCGTCCTGGCTGGCTTTCGCCAGGGATAGCACCGGCTCCACGGACCTGGACCGGCTCGTCGGCTGCTGCGTGGAGCTATGGCGCTGGACTCCCGATCCTGGCGAGACCTCACCGCTCGCCGCGCTCCGGTCCGCGCGCTACGACCCGGCCATCCAGCCGACCGACGCGGTACACGCAGAGACACCCGCCCTCTTCGTCGCTGCCGCCCGTTCCCTGTACCGTTCTGGGCAGCCCCTCGCGGCGGAGCGGGTGCTCGATGACCAGCGCCAGCAGGCGCTGAACGCGCGCGCCGACGATGCCGCCGTCCGGGAGGTGGACGCGGCACTGGCCTGGCTGGCCTTCCGTATGCGGTGGACGGGCTACCGGGTCACCACCATCTCCGCGCTGCGCATGTTCCCGGAGCCGCGCATGCATGCCCCGCAAGGCATCGCCTCGCGCGCCCTGCAAGCGGGCGCGGCACTGGCTGCCGCGCTGGCCTATCTCGTCGACGGGTCCAGCGACACCAGGCTGGATCCCGCCGCGCTGACCGCCGCCACCCCGGACTGGCTGCACAAGGACATCGTGCTCGAGCTGGCGCTCGTGGCGGAGCCGGCGCCAGGGGCCGGTCAACCAGACAGGCCGGCCCTCGCGGCGCTCGACCGGATCGAGACGCTGCGCGCCGCCGATCCCCTGACCGCCTGTCAGCTGGCTGCGGCGGTCGGCCTCAGGGAGCGCCGCGCGGGGACGCTGACGCCGGGCACCTTCGCACTCGTCCGCGAACTCTACGCCGCGATCCCATCTGCCAGTGGGCTCCCCGAACGGGACTCACCCTCACTCGGACTTCCCAACCCGCCGGAGAGCCCATGGTACGGCTGGCTCGTTCGGTGGAACCTCACGGCCGGAACAGCTTCTGCGGGATCCGAATGGGAACTGCTGTCGTCGCCGGAACTTGCGCCCCCCGCCGACGAGTACACGGTCACCGAGGATAGGACGGTCGACCCGCCTTCGGGGGAAGGGGCCGGCCAAGCGGAGTCCCGGCCGTGGGCCGACACCATCCGGGCGATCCTCCTCGGCTCGTCTGCCGTTGCCCTCGGCGTGGCCGGGCTTGGCGGCGTGGCTCTAGGCGTTTACCTCGCCGTCGCCGGTGTGGGTGACGCCAGCGCCACCGCCGCGGCTTTCGCCGCGACGGCGTTCGCGGGCCTCGTGGCAGCCGCCGGTGCGGTGCCTAGTCTCGGGGGCCGGCTGCTGCGCCGCGTGGCGCGTCCGTTCGTGCTTTACGTCACTGTCACAGAGCCGGGGCCGGAGATGGCGGTAAACCAGCGCACCGACCGGGGCCAGGGGTGGTGGCGCGCGCTCACCCTGCCGCGCCGGTGGGGTCCGGCTCCGTCCCTCGACGGCCACGATATCCTGGCGCCGCTGTGGGATGACGACCTGGCACTGCGGGGGTTCCGCTGTGTCCCTGTCGTGCTGGACCAGGCGGCGAGCACCAACCCTGCTGACTGGGAGCACAGCCTCGTGGACTTCGCCGACGGCCTGACCTGGCGGTGCGTGTGGATCCGGGGCCGTCGCCACGGATCGCCGGGACGCTGGCCGAAGGAGACGGTGACGGTCAACGCCCCGCCGGAATGGACTGGCCGCCTGTCGGCCGCATACGTCTCCAGCGTGGGGAAGCTGAACGTCCGTCCACAGGGACGGCCGCGCGTCGCGCATTACATGGGCTTGCCTGTCATGACTAAGGGGGCGCCGATCCTCCAGGTCAGCCGGGGCGATGACGTGGGAGCGGAAACCTTCAGGGAACCCTTCAGCGCAGGGTCGGTAGCCAAGTACTGGACCCCGAGCGTGGAATCCGCCTATCGCTCAGATGCCGGCGACTCGGCGTCCGGTTCGACCCGCGGGTGGCTCACCGTGGTCCAGGTGACGCCCGAGGAGGGCCTGTTCCGCCGGGACGCGGGCACTGCGGAGGTCACCAGACGGCTCGCGCTCGACGTGCAGCGCGAGACCCACGGCTGGGTCCTCGCGCTGCCCGCGCTGCCCACCGAGGTGGCCGAACAGGTCTGGCGTATCCTCGGCAGATTCGCCGCCCGGCCCCGCGTCAGGCGCACGAACCTGGTCACCTGCGCCGGTGACATCAAGCACGTGATCGTGTCGGCGGCCGAGGAGGCCGAAGATGAACCGGCCGCCCGCGAGGTCGCGCAGGACGTGCTGCTCATCGGTCCGTGGCCAGACGACGACGGCAAGCTCTTATCGGTGGCGTTCGGCGAAGGAAGGGCGGCGGTGGCGGGGCCAGCGGCATTCATGAGCTACGTGCGCTTCGACGACGCGCACGAGGACGGGCAGCTGAGCGCGTTCCGGGAGCGGCTGGCCGGCGAGATCCGGATCCAGACGGGGCACGAGTTCCCGATCTTCCAGGACCGCAATGACATCGCCTGGGGTCAGAACTGGCGGCAGCGCATCGAGGAGACCCTCGGCGAGGTCACGCTGCTGCTGGTCATCGTCACCCCTGGGCTGTTTCAGAGCCCGGCGTGCCGCGACGAAGTGACCCGGTTCCAGGAGCGGGAACGGAAGCTCAGGCGCACCGACCTGATTCTGCCGGTGTACTACGTCAGCGCCAGGGAGCTGGACGACCCGGACGTCCGCAAAGCGGACGGCCTCGCGAGCTTGCTGTGGTCCCGCCAGTACGCGGACTGGCGGGAGCTGCGCTTCGAGCCGCTGACCTCCCCGGTCGTCAGGAAGCAGATCGCCACGCTCGCGACCCGGATGCGCGACACGTTCTGGCAGCTGCCCGCGGTGACGGCGACCGCTGCCCTGCCGCTGGCGAGATTGTCGGCGACGCGGGGAGACGTGACCGCGGCCAGGGGAGCGCCGCACCAGGACGCCGCGAGAACAGAGCCGCCGACGCACGTCGTGGACGCCTACCTGCGCGGCGACTTCGCCACGGTGACCGCCGCGATCCAGGCGGCGAAGCCTGGCGACCGGATCCTGGTCCGGCCGGGTCTGTACGAAGAGCAGCTGCTCATGGACAAGCCGCTGGAGATCATCGGCGACGGGCCGGTCGAGGACATCGAGATCCGGGGCCGCACCGCCAGCGTGCTGACGTTCCAGGCGAGCATCGGGCGCGTGGCGAACCTGACGCTCCGCCAGGTCGGCGACGAGAACACGGCAGTCCGGATCGCTCAAGGCCGGCTGGACCTTGAGGGGTGTGACATCAGCAGCCAGAGCGGGTCATGCGTCTCCATCAAGGACGGCGCCGATCCGCGGCTGCGCCGCAACAAGATCCACGACGGGAAGTTCCACGGCGTCGTCGTCTACGACAACGGGCTGGGGACGCTCGAGGACAACGAGGTCACCGGCAACGGCAAGGCGAACGTGGCGATCACCTCGGGCGGGAACCCCGTGCTGCGCCGAAACCGGATGTCCGCCAGCAAGGAGCCCGGCGTCGTGGTCGCGGGCGCGGGACTGGGCACGCTGGAGGACAACGAAATCACCGGGAACTCGTTCTCCGGCGTGGAGACCAAGGCCGGCGGGAACCCGGTGCTGCGCCGCAACCAGATCCACGACAACAAGCACAATGGCGTTTTCGCGAACGACAACGGACTGGGCCTGCTGGAAGACAATGACGTCGCCGGGAACAGCTATAACGGCATCGAGATCACCGGCGGCGGCAACCTCACGGTGCGCGGCAACAGGGTGAACCGCAACGCGTACCGGGCGGTGTATATCCACGACGGCAGCCAGGGCGTCGTCGAGGACAACGACCTCACCGGCAACGGCCGGGGCGCCTGGCTCATCGACAAGGACTGCGAGCCGAACGTGACCCGGGCGCGCAACGAGGAGTAACACACCGCGCCGGCCGGAGTTGTGATCCGGCCCAGTGCAATGCGTCCCAATGGGGCGCATAGTGAAATTTATGGATGGTGTCACAGCCGATGCCGGTATCCCCGCGACGCTGAACTATGTGGCGCCGTGGTCACAGCGCAACCGGCTGTACGTCGGCCCCGCCGGGCACATGACCACCACGCAGTACGCACCGCAGACCGTGCTGATCGCCGACGGGCGGCCGCACCGCGACGACTTCACCCTGGACCGCAGCGGGTTCACGCTGCTCGAGCACGAGAGCACGGTGACCGACTTCGGCGACGCCGCGCAACTCGACGGCGTCTACGTCAACGAGGCCGTCGACCTCGTCAGCAAGGTGACCGGCGCCGACGCGGTCGTCGAGATCGGCTGGGTGATCCGGCGCGCGGCCGAAGACCGCCGCGGCGCCCAGCCGCCCGCCCCCGACGTGCACGTCGACGTGCACCCGGGCCGGGCCGACGACCGGTTCAACGCGGCGTCCCCGGGCGGGCGGCCGTTCCGGCGGGCGATCATGACGAGCCTGTGGCGCGCGTTCAGCCCGCCGCCGCAGGACTGGCCGCTGGCGATCCTCGACTACCGCAGCGTCGCGGACGCCGAGGGCCAGCCGAACCTGCTGCTGTTCGTCGACACGCTGCCAGACCCAGGCAACGTGCCCGACGCGCCCGACCCGGACACCAGCCCGGCGGGGTCCATCTTCACCTACCGTCCCGAACACCGCTGGTGGTACTTCCCGAGCATGCACGCCGGCGAGGCGCTGCTGTTCAAGTTGCACGACACCGACCACTCGGTCGCCTGGCGGGCGCCGCACACCGCGTTCCACGACGCGGGCGCCTCCGGCGCCCACCCCAGGGAGAGCGTGGAACTGCGCACGATCGCGTTCTTCTACTGACCCCTGCTATTGCCCCCGGGAGGGACCCATGACCGACACGGCAGCGGCGTTCCGCAACAGCTGGCTCGAGGGTCCGTTCGCGCCCGTCGACCAGGAAGTCACGGTCTACGACCTGACGGTGACCGGAACCATACCGAAAGACCTCGACGGCCGCCTGCTGCGCGTGGGCCCGAATCCGATCGACCCCGAGAACCCGGTGACCTACAACTGGTTCACCGGCAACGGGATGGTGCACGGGGTCCGCATCAGGGATGGCAGGGCCGAGTGGTACCGAAACCGGTTCGTCCGCGACGACCAGGTCGCGCGCAGCAAGGGCCTGCCGCCGCTGCCCGGCCCCGAGCAGCTCGGCGGCGGCGCCCGTTACGTCGCCGACAACGTGGTGAACACGCACATCTTCCCGCAGGCCGGCAAGACCTGGGCGTTCGCCGAGGCGGGCGTGCTGCCCGTCGAGCTGTCCTACGAGCTGGAGTGCCTGGCGAAGTCCGACTTCGGCGGCAGCCTCAACGGGTCGTGGACCGGCCACCCGCACCGCGACCCGGCCACCGGGGAGCTGCACGGGATGAGCTACTACCACGGCTGGGAGCACGTCAGCTACCAGGTCATCGACGCGAGGGGACAGGTCCGCAGGACGGTCGACGTGCCGGTCCACGGCCGCCCGGTCGTGCACGACTGCGCGCTCACCGAACGGTACGCGGTCTTCCTCGACGGGCCGGTCGCCTACTCCGACGAGATGCTCAAGAAGGGGTACGCCTTCCCGTTCCTGTGGGGCTTCGAGTACCCGACCCGCTGGGTGCTCATCCCGCGAGACGGCGTACCGGGCGACGTCATCTCGGCCGAGGTCGAGCGGTGGGCGGTCTTCCACATCCTCGGCGCCTACGACATGCCCGACGGGCGGGTCGCGCTGATCGGCCCGAGCAACTCCCGGATGTTCGTCACCGACCACACCGGCCCGGGCGAGCTGCCGGGCAGCCTGAACCTGTACCTCATCGACCCCGCGACCGGGAAGACCGAGGTCAAGATCCTCGACGAGCAGCCGCAGGAGATGCCGCGGCTCGATGACCGGCTGACCGGCGGCAAGTTCCGCTATGGCTACTTCTCCAGCCGCGACCAGGGCCTGTCCACGCTGATCAAGCAGGACCTGGACGCGAAGACCAAGGAGAGCTACGCCTACGGCCCCGGCCGGTTCGGCATGGAGGCCGTCTTCGTCCCGCGGACCCCGGACTCACACGAGGACGACGGCTGGCTGATGACCTTCGTCACCGACATGACCACCCGCACCGCCGACGTGGTGATCCTGCCCGCCCAGGACCTCAAGGCGGGCCCGGTCGCGACGATCCACATCCCGCACCGGGTGCCGATCGGCTTCCACGGCAACTGGATTCCCGACGCGGAACTAGCCGCGCAGCGAAAGGCACTCGGACTGTGACGGAACAACTGCCGCCGGACGTGATCGCGCAGCTGAAGGCCCTGGACCCGGAGATCGGGCCGCAGCTGGCGCAGGCCACGTGGGCGCTGCTGACGCCGTTCCACGAGAAGGCCGGCTACACCGCGCCGAAGATCGACAGGGACCTGGCCTACGGCCGCGACCCGCGGCACCGCCTCGACGTGCACACCGCCGGCGACGAAGACCAAGACCAAGACCGCCAAGGCGGCAGGCCCGTCTTCGTGTTCGTGCACGGCGGCGGCTTCGTCCGCGGCGACAAGCACACGCCAGGCAGCCCGCAGTACGACCTCGTCGGGGCCTGGGCCGTCCGGCACGGCTACGTCGGCGTGACGATGACCTACCGGCTGGCCCCGCAGCACACGTGGCCGTCCGGCGCCGAGGACGTCACGAAAGCGGTCGCGTGGCTCAGGCAGCACATCGCCGCCTACGGCGGCGACCCGGACAAGATCGTCCTTGTCGGCAACTCGGCCGGCGCGGTGCACGTCGCCTCGTTCGTCGCCGGCCAGGGCGGCGGCGACCCCACGAGCATCGCGGGCGCCGCGCTGCTGTCCGGCATCTACCTGATACGCAAGCCGGACCCGGACGAGCCCGAGCACGTCTACTACGGCGCCGATCCGGACCCAGCGGCCTCCTCGCTTCCAGGCCTGCTCGAGACACCCGTCCCACTGCTGTTCAGCGTCGCCGAGCAGGACCCCGAGCGCTTCCAGACGGAAGCCGCCCGCCTGGTCAGCGCCTGGCTGAACCAGCACGGCACCGTCCCGGACCTGGTCTGGGTCGAGGGCCACAACCACATGTCGACCATCGCGAGCCTGACCATCGACGAGCCCGCGCTCGGCACCGCTCTCGCGCGCTTCGTCGACCGCCACACCACCACAGAAGGAGCAGCGTAGTGCCCGAGCCCACCTTCCCGCCGACCGGCGCCCCGGCCCCGAAGACCGGCGGCGAGCAGGGCTACCTCCGGATCGCCACAGAAGAGGCGTTCGCCACCCCGGAGATCATCAAGCTCTGGCTGGGCCTGCTCGACGACCCCGGCTTCGACGACCCCGGGTTCCGCAGCCTCTGGTCCTTCTACGGCACGGCGACCGCCGAGCGTCCCCGGTTCGTCCTCGAGCACCTGCAGGACCTGGACGTCATGCGCCTCAAGGCGATGGACGACGCCGGCATCGACCGGGCGATCCTGTCGCTCACATCACCGGGTGCCCAGCCCCTCAACAAAGACATCGCCAGGCAGCAGGCCACCCTCGCCAACGACCGCCTCGCCGAGGCGATCAAGAACCACCCGGACCGGTTCTCCGGCCTCACCGCGATCGCGCCCCAGGACCCGGAGTACTCGGCCCGCGAGATCGAGCGCGGGAAAAACGAGCTCGGCCTCAGCGGCGTGATCATCAACAGCCACACCCAGGGCGAGTACCTGGACGACCCGAAGTTCTGGCCGATCCTCGAGTCCGCCCAGGCGCAGGACACCCCGATCTACCTGCACCCCAACACCGCGCCGAAGAACTTCATCCAGCCGATGCTCGACGCCGGTCTCGACGGCGCGATCTGGGGCTTCGCCGTAGAGACGGGCACCCACCTGCTGCGGCTGATCACCAAGGGCGTCTTCGACCGGTTCCCGAACCTGAAAATGGTCGTGGGACACCTGGGGGAGGCCCTGCCGTTCTGGATGTACCGCCTGGACTATATGCACGGAGCCACCGTACGTTCAGGGCGATATGAGGCGATGAAACCACTCCAGCTGCAGCCGTCGGACTACCTCAGGCGCAACATCTGGGTTACCACCAGCGGCATGGCGTGGGCGCCCGCGATCATGTTCTGCCGCGAGGTCCTCGGCGCGAACCGGGTGATGTACGCGATGGACTACCCGTACGAGTACCAGGTCGACGAGGTCCGCTGGCAGGACGACCTGCCGCTCACCGTCGCGGAGAAGAAGCAGTTCTACCAGACCATCGCCGAGGACGTCTTCGGCCTGCCCACGGGAGGCGAATAACAGAAATGCCGCGCCCCAAGATCCCCGTCGAGGACCGCCTGGAGATCCAGGAGCTGTTCGCCTACTACGCCTGGGGCCTGAACACCGGCGACGCCGACGAGGTCCTCGCCTGCTTCACTGAGGACTGCGAATTCGAGCACCTGCCGCAGGGCATCTTCCGCGGCCACGAGCAGCTCCGCGTGCTGCTCAACCACCTGTGGTACGACAAGCCCGGCTGGTTCGTCGGCCGCCAGCACCTGGCCAGCCACTTCGTCATGACGCCGCTGTCCGAGCAGGAGATGCACGTCAAGGCCTACGCCCCGATCGTCCAGCACAACCTGGACTACCGGAGCAACTTCGTGTTCGGCCTTGCGAGCTGGGACAACGTCTGCACCAAGGCCAGCGGCGAGTGGCTGTTCAAGTCGCTGCGGGTCGTCAAGTGGATGGGCGACGGCGTGCCGTGGGTGGGGGAGGACCGCGCGAGGATCAGCGCTCCCACCCGACCGCTCATCTAGATGACCGTGCGGATCCAGGCCGCCGTCGCCTGGGAGGCGGGCGCGAAGCTGTCGATCGAGGAGTTCGACCTCGACGACCCGCGCGACGACGAGATCCTCGTCAGGGTCGAGGCCACTGGCGTCTGCCACACCGACGAGTCGTCCCGGCTGGGCCTGCTCCCGGTGGTCTACCCGATCATCCTCGGCCACGAGGGGTCAGGCACCGTCGAGGCGACCGGCAAAGACGTCACCCGGGTCAAGCCCGGCGACACGGTGCTGTTCACGCCCGACTACTGCGGCACGTGCGAGCAGTGCGTCCTCGGTTACACGCCCTACTGCGAGCAGGTGATCCCGGTGACGTTCACCGGCACCCGCCCCGACGGCTCGCCGCGGGCGCACGCGGCCGGCGGCCGGCCGGTCCGCGCCTCGTTCTTCGGCCAGTCGAGCTTCGCGACCCACTCCCTGGTCACCGACCGGAACATCGTGCCCGTCCCGCGCGACGCCCCGCTGCACTACATGGCGGGCTTCACCTGCGGCGTGCAGACCGGCGCCGGCGTGATGCTCAACGCGATCGGGGTCGCGCCGCACCAGGCAGTCGCCGTGTTCGGCACGGGCGCGGTCGGCCTCGCCGCGGTGATGGCCGCCGCGGCGTCCGGCGCGCGCGAGATCGTGGCGGTCGACCGGGTGCGGCACCGCCTCGACCTGGCGCTCGAACTCGGTGCGACGCACACCGTCGACACGACCGGTCAGGACCTGGCCGACGTGACCGCGCAGGTCGTCATGGCGACCGGCAACGGCGCGGACGCCATCCTCGACACCACGGGGAACCCGCAGGTGATCATGGCCGCCGTCAACTCCGCCGCGAAACACGGCACCATCTCCGTCATCACCAGCAGCGGCGCGCCGGTCACGATCCCCCCTGGCGCGCTCCTGCTGACCGGCCGCACGCTGCGTGGCTCGATGGGCGGCCACATCAACCCGACCGTTTTCATCCCGAGGCTGCTCGAGTTGCACGCCGAGGGCCGCTTCCCCGTCGACCGGCTGGTGAAGAACTACCCGTTCGCGGAAGTGAACACGGCGATCGCGGACTCCCTGTCGGGAGCCACGATCAAGCCGGTCCTGACGTTCTAGCCGGCGGCCTTACCCAGGCCGAGCAGCCGCACCGCGTTGTCCTTGAAGATGCCCGGCTTGACCTCGTCCCTGATCGCGATCTTCTCGAAGTCCGCCATCCACCGCTCCGGGGTGAGCACAGGGAAGTCCGTGCCGAACAGCACCTTGTCCTTCAGCAGCGTGTTCGCGTACTGCACGAGGATGGCCGGGAAGTACTTCGGCGACCAGCCGGACAGGTCGATGTAGACCTGCGGCTTGTGGGTGGCGACGCTCAGCGCCTCCTCCTGCCACGGGAACGACGGGTGCGCCAGGATGATCGGCATGTCGGGGAAGTCCACCGCCACGTCGTCCAGGTACATGGGGTTGGAGTAGGCGAGCCTGATCCCGCCGCCGCCCCTGGTACCGGCCCCGGCACCGGTCTGCCCGGTGTGGAACAGCGCGGGCAGCCCGGCCGCCTCGATCACCTCGTACAGCGGATAGGCGGCCCGGTCGTTCGGATAGAACCCCTGTGAACTCGGGTGGAACTTGAATCCCCGGACGCCGGATTCCTCGATCTGCCGCCTGGCCATCGCGACGCCCGCGGCACCGCGCGCCGGGTCCACGCTGCCGAACGGGATGATGACGTCGGCGTGGTCGCGGGCGCGTTCGGCGATCTCTTCCGGCGTCGCCCGGGACGGGTCCTCAGGCGCGTCTTTGCGGTCAATCGTGAACGTGACGGCCGCCATGTTCCGCTCGCGGTAGTAGGCGGCCAGGTCGTCGACGGTGAAAGCCGCCGCCGCCGTCTTGAAGTACTTCGCCATCGCGGCGAGGTGCTCGCTGTCCTCCGCGCTGGACGGAGGGGCGTTCACCGACCGGTGCACATGCGTGTGCACATCGATCGCGACCAGGTTTTCCACGTCCATGGCGGTGATTATCCCGTCGGCTTTTCACTTCGTCATGACGTGATCACGCCAATTTATGACGCCGACAATTTGTGGGTAAAACGGTCGTAGCCAGCGCTCGCCAAGTGTCGCTCTCCCGGTGCGACCGTTGGGGTATTCCAGTATCCGGAACGTCTCCGGCTCTCTCCGGGTGCTTCCATTCCCCCCGCGGCGGCAGCGACCCGGGCGGCGCCGGCCGCACTGAGCCAGCTCGTGTCCGCGGGGTGCAGCGGCAGCGCGAGCACGTCGGCGAGCAGCTGCCGCCAGCCGGGATGGGTGGCGCCGCCGCCGCCGAGGAGCACCGCGTCCGGCTGATGCCCGGCCGCGCGCAGGTCATCGAGCCGCTTGCGCAGCAAGTAGGCGACGCCTTCGAGGGCGCCGCGCGCGAGGTCGTCCCTAGTATGCGCGAGCGTGAGCCCCTCCCAGGCGCCGTCGGTCGCCGGGTCCCACCGCTCCCGCGCCAGGTACGGCAGGAACACCGGCGTGTCCGGCCGCCACGGCCGGCCGGCCGTGTCGTACAGCTCCTGCCAGGACACCCCGAGCACCCCCCGCACCCAGTCCAGCGCCACCCCGGCATTCTGCACCGGCGCCAGCCGGTAAAACCCCCCGCCCACCGCACTCTCGCCCGCCGCGCCCTCGCCCGCTGGGCTCCGGCGCGCCGCCTCCGCGTGCACTGACCGGAACAGGTTCGTGTTCGCCACCGGCCGGAATTCGCTCTCCGGCACGATCCACTGCCCACCGGTCCCCACGGTCAGCAGCGCCGAGCCGCCCCCAGGCTCCGCTCCCGCCGCTGGCCCGCCCGGCCTGGCACCTGCGCCCCGCACCCCAGCACCCAGGTCGACCGCGCACAGGGCCGCGGCCGTGTCGGCCGCGCCGGTCGCGACCGGGATGTCCGGTGTCAGCCCGAGTTCGCCGGCGGGTCCGGGCAGCACCTGTCCGGCGACCTCCGTCGACCCAAGGACGGGCGGCAGTTTCCCGGCGGGCAGCCCGAGCGCGTCGATGAGATCCCAGGCCCAGACGTCACGGGCCAGGTCGAACAGCAGCGTGCCCGAGGCGTCAGTCGGATCGGTGGCGGCCAGGCCGGTGAGCCGCATCCGCAGCCAGTCCTTCGGCGGCAACGCCCACCGGGCCCGCCGCACGGCGTCCGGCTCATGCGCGATGAGCCAGCACAGCATGGGCCCGGCCATCCCCGCCGACGGCTGGTTCCCGAGCGGCCGGGTCAGCTCGCCGGGCAGCTCGCCATACCGGGCGGCCTCCGCCTCGGCCCGCCGGTCGAGCCACACGATGCCCGGCCGGACGGCGTTCCCATCGTCCCCGGTGAGCACGACCCCGTGCATCTGCCCGTCAACCCCGACGGCCGCGACCTCGATGTCGGCGCTCGCCCCCGCGAGCGCCTCACGCGCAGCGGCGACAGTGCCGTCCCACCACTCCTCCGGGTCGGACTCCGCCCGCCCCTCGCCAGGCGAAACAACCCGGTACCCGGCCCGCCCCCGCCCGAGAGTCTCCCCGTCCGCGCCCACGATCAGCGCCTTAACCTGACTGGTCCCCAGGTCAATCCCCATCACGGCCTGCCGCTTGCCCACTACAGGATTCTCCTACGCCCCACCGGCCCGCTCCAGACCAGACCTGCCAACTCGACCGAGGGCGCAGCCGACATAGGGCGCAATCGTCTCGTTTTATGTCCCGTTTATCCCGATTCCAGGGTGACTTTGATGCTGGTGGCTAATTTCTCCCGCGGGGTTCGCCCTCGCGAGAGGATGGTCACCACCCTCACCTCCAGTCCCAGGGGCGCCACGCCGGGAACCGTTCCGGAAGATATGGGATAGAAAA
>Ga0335075_10006287_pt1 | contig 18341 bp, 24 predicted proteins | sample Lox_Sample_24_FD_206723 | JGI IMG/M metagenome (GOLD analysis project Ga0335075, IMG submission 206723) | Soil microbial communities from Loxahatchee National Wildlife Refuge, Florida, United States - Lox_Sample_2.4 | ecosystem: Environmental > Terrestrial > Soil > Wetlands | place: USA... | reverse complement strand
GTGCCATCAGATGCAGCGCGACGTCAACGCCGGTCAGGCCCGAGCCGATCACCAAGACGTCGGCGGGCCGACGCGCGCTCAGAGCCGCCAGAGCGCCGGGCGCCCACGGATCGAGCACCACCCTGCCATCGGCGCCTGCAGCCAATACCGGAGCGAAGGCGCGTTCCAACGCCTCGGGCATGCCCCCTTCGGGGCGCCCCGCCGCGAGCACGACGGCGTCCGCCGATAGTTCACGTCCGTCGCCCAGCGCGATGCGCACGGGTGTGCCTGGCGTCAACCCCACCACCTGAGCAGTCTCGATCCGCACGTCGGCGACCGCGAGTTGATCTCGCAGATAGCGGCCGTAGGCAAGTCGCGGTGCAAAACCCTGGAGCGGCGTGACGCCTCGCTCGTCGAGCCAACGGCAGAAGTGGTCGGGATCGTCGGGCCACGCCGACATCCGCTGCGCCGGAACGTTCAGCAAGTGGGTTGGGTCGTTGGTGCCATACGCCGCGCCGGTCCCGGGTTGACCGGATGCGTTGATCAACGTGATCTGTGCGTGGGGTTTGCTCCGGCGCAGATGCACCGCGGCGAGCACACCCGCGGCTCCCCCGCCGACGATCGCGACGCGCATCATGGCGGAAGGGTATCTCTTGCGCGAAAGTTATTGGGGCGGATCCAGGTATCCAAGGAATCCCAGGGTCGCAGCGCCAGCAGGCTAAGGAACACTGAAAACTTGCTGTCGCAACCGCGATCAGGCACGCGCCGCCAACCGCAGCCAGCACGGTAATGAGCACGGACCTAGAGCAGTTAGCGGTTCGCGCGAGGCAAAATGCCGTACTCTAGCGTGGCATTATGCCGTCGATTTCTGGGATATCGCTGTCGCAATGGCGGCGCGAAATGCTGCGAACCAACTTCTGGCTGATGCCGTCGCTGGAGGTGCTTGCGTCGATCGCCCTATTCTGGGGCACCTTGGAAATCGACCGTGCCGTCTACCACGGCACCCTCTCGATGCCCGCGTGGGTAGAAGCCGGCAGCGCCGACACGGCACGGGAGATTCTCCTCGCGGTCGCTGCAGCGATCATGACGGTGATCGGCATCAACTTCTCGGTCACGATCGTGACTTTGACGCTGGCATCGACTCAGTTCGGCCCCCGGATGCTGCGCAACTTCATCCGCGACCGCGGTACTCAACTGACGCTGGGCACGTTTGTGGCGACCGCCGTGTACTGCGTGCTGGTGCTAATAGCGATCGGCCCTGCAGAGCACGGGGTGTTCGTGCCGCACGTGTCGGTCTCGGTCGTCTTCCTGCTCGTGCTTGTCGATCTCTTGGTGCTCATCTACTTCCTGCACCACATCGCCATCCAGATTCAGCTGCCCTTCGTGATCGCCAGCATCGCCAATGACTTGACGCGCTACCTTCATGTGCGCAAGCCCGACATCCGGATCTCCACCGGCGATCAGCCGGACGACCCCGAAGAAATTGCCGCGTTGATCGATACCATCGAGTCTTCGGGCGCGGTGATCCGCAACCCGAAAGGTGGTTATTTACAAGCGATTCGGTACGACATTTTGATCCGGCGGGCGGCGGCCGCTGATGCGGTCGTCTACTTGCCCTATCGCCCGGGGAATTTCTTGGTGGAGGACCGAGAACTGGCCGCGGTGTGGCCGCCGGAAGCGGCTAGCCCCGTCGCCCGTTGCCTCAAACGCGCGCAGATCACGGGGCCAGTCCGCACCCTCGCTCAGGACCCCGCCTTCGCGATCGATCAACTCGTCGAGATCGCGATTCGCGCGCTCTCCCCCGCGGTCAACGACACCTACACCGCGCTGGCGTGCGTGGACTGGCTCGGCAATAGCTTGTGCAAGCTCGCGCGGGTGTGGACCCCGGCGCAGGCGTACCGCGATCGCACCGGCGCTATCCGTGTGATCTGCGAGCAAGTCAGCTACGAAAATTTGGTGCAGCGGTCATTCGACAAAATCCGTCAGGCCAGCCGCGGCATGCCAGCGTTGCTCATACGCGAACTCGACGCGCTCACCGCGATCATGGAGCAGACCAGCGACACCGACCACGCCCGGATCCTCATGGATCAAGCGGCGATGATCCAGCGCGCCAACCTCGAGTCGGTACCCGAGGAATCCGACCGCGCCGACGTGGAAAACCGCTACAGCGCCGCGGCCAAGGTGTACGCGCGGCTGACCGACTCGGCGGAAAGCTACCTGCAACCGGAGCGCGGTCTTTACCTGACCGCGGATCCGGAATCGGAATAAGGGGCCAGCACCCCGCAGTTAGGAATCTTGCAGCGGCTCAGTTAGGAATCTTGCAGCGGCTCAGTCTGTTTGAGGGCGCTGGTGATCCGCCGGCACCCATTTTCCAGCGCAGCGATTTGCGAGCGCGTCAATCGGTCGATGAAGTTCTTCCGCACCTCTTGGGCGTAGCTTGCGCTGGCCGTTTCGGCCATCGCCCGGCCCTCGTCAGTGATAGTCGCGATCACCCCGCGACGATCGTCGGGGCTGGTGGAGCGGCACAACATACCTTGGGCTTCAAGGCGACGAGTCTGCCGGGTCAGGCGGCTGCCGGGCGCCGGCAGCGCCTCGGCCAGCTCACGCATACGCGCGGACCCGCCGGGGAAGTTGCTCAAGATGTGCAGCAATCGCACATCGCCCAGCGAGAATTGGTGCTTCTCGAGCATCCGGACATTCAGCTCCGCGTACATCCTCAGTGCGGCGTTCAAGTAGTTCTGCCATGACCTCTGTTCGGCGATATCCAATCCCGGCATATCGCTGGCGGTCCGGCCGCCGATTAACCCATTCATAATGATTCTTCACTTCCCGTCAGCCCTGTGACGAGCCAAAAAGCATGCGCGCGTAGTGAAATCGCCCGGCGTCAGCATTTGGCCCATCGGGAATCCCCGTCTTAGAAACGGCTTTCCGGGCTTACTGTGCCCTTCAGCGGCGCACTGACCCGGCGGCAACTGTCACCGATCGCGATCATCTGATTGCGCGGCATCTGATCTAGATAATGTTTACGGATGTCCCGGCCGTACGTGTAAGCGGCGGGTTTGACGCGGACCCGACCCTCGCGGGTGATGCTCGCAATGACACCCCGCCCATCGTGTGTGCTGCGGCTGCGGCGAACCAGCCCTTCTGCTTCGAGGCGCTGAATCTGCTGGGTCACCCGGCTGGGTCTCACCACCAGCGCCTGCGCTAGATCGCCCATCCGTGCCGAACCATGGCGCGATTTGGCAAGCACATTCAGCACCAGGAAGTCGAACATCGTGAGCTGATGGGTGTTGACCAATCGCCGGTTCAACATCTCGAGCAGGCGTGTGGATGATTCGAGAAACATCTGCCAGCAGCGCTGCTCCATGTCGCCGAGGTCCGGCAGGCGATCCGTTAGCGGCTCGGGACTCGTTTCGTCCGCAGCGCAAGACGGTATCCAGGAAGGTCGCGGTAGGGCAGATGAGACGACGGGAGCGTCAATGACCGTCATGGGTCCACCAACCGCAGCCCCCTGCCAGCAAATCCCGTGGCCACAACAAAATGCTGCTCATTGGCCCTCCGATCCGGCGGTGGAAAACCACCGTTTTGAAATACTTTTTTTCTATGTCGGAAACTACCTGTCAGTAGATTCTTAGAACACGTTCCGCCGGACCTACTGAGTAGCCGCTCCAGAATCATTAGATGGTAACCGCAGTGTTCAGGCACTGTAAAGGCTTTATTTTTTGGTTTGCTGATCAGTGAGGGCAGGCGACATGCTCTAGCGCATTTCTCACAGCAGGCTCACAGCAAAAGATTAAGCCTGTGCTGCGGTTTATCGCGCAGGCCATCTTGGCTCAACATGCCTCATTGTGGCGGTAGACCGCTTTTCATCCCGCAAACTTGTTTGACGTGCGCGTAACACTAGGTCGGTGACTTGTAACGCGATTGCAGGACTTTCCCGGTCCAGCCGCGCTTGCAGGCGCGACAGCGATTCGCCGCAACACTCCGGGGAGCTGGCCCTTGAAGAGCCCGATTGCGGGTCCGGCGGCCAGTGTTGAACGTAAGACTTTGCACGCGAGGATCATTCATGCGGGCCGCAACATGACCGGCTGATTGCCTTGCGGGCTAAAGGTATTTATACGCTGTGCGCCTTCAGCGGACAGGCCCGATTAACACCTACCGTCGCCAACAAACGGACGGGCAGCCTCCCCGCTGCTGCAGGAAGGCTGCCCGCCACGCGTGCCACCGGAACTTAAAGGGGCAAGCCCTGGTGGCGTTCTCGTGTTACCAACGTTAACGGCCGATCCGTCGGCATCCGAGCCTCCTTTGGCAGCGTATCCCGTTGCCGCTAAAGGAGTTCCAGGTCGATGGCCGGCGCGACGGCGGGGAATTGTCTTTACCTGAGACTACCCCGTCTAACGGTTCAACCGTCGCGACGCCAACGAGGCCTGCTTGCGCAGCAACGATGACAGCCGCAACACATGGATGTAGTGCCCACTGCACAGCTCTCACCTCCGACGATCGCAGGACTCGCTTCGACCTGGATGTCGCACGGTACCGCAGCCGTCCGTTAACTTGCGCCGGAGTTTTGAGGAATCGCGCAAGTTGATCAGCCGCCCTCCTATCCGGCAACTTGTTGACAGAAAGGACTCGCTGATCAAGCGGCTTTCAGCGCATCGGTGGCAAACCGGATAGGCAAAGAGGCTATTTCAAGTTAAAACTACTCATTCACAGGATTTAGAACAGGTTCTAAGAAGCATCCTACTTCGCCTAAATGCGGCTGGCTCTATGGACGATGCTGGTAGCTAGCCTAGCTGAACACCAGAGATGTTTGCCGCTGTTCATAATATTCAACTGCATCTCGTTTCCCGGTTTGCGGCGGTCAATGAGCTGACAATACCGACACGGCAACGATAAGTTCACAAGCGCAGATATCTGCCCGCACGGCGCCACAAGACTTGGCAGCAGACCGTTGTTTACCGGTCGGCGGGCTCCCTGCGGCGCTCCATGCCAGCGGCCAACCGCAGCACCATGTCGGTGAATAGCGTGTCGGTGTCGATGAAGTCGTCCATGACCCCGGTCATTTCCAGCATCACAAAGCCGTGCAACGCCGACCAGAATTCCAGCGCCGCGGGGAAGGCTTCCTCGATACCGATGCCATAGGAGGACAACACCGCCATCACCGGGCCGGCCGCGCCTTTGGTGGCAGCGGTGAATTCCGGGTCGTCGCCACCGGCCAGCGGCATTCGGGTAAACGCCGAGTACCGGCCCGGGTGGTGCTGGGCGTAGCTACGGTATGCGCCCGCCATGAACAGCACGGCATCATCACCGACCCGGCCCTCGCCAGCCCGAGTCAGCATCGTGATGATGTCGCCGATCACGCGCACCCGCACTGTGCGACGCAGGTCGTGCAGGCTTTGAACGTGGTTGTACAGCGACGGCCCTTTGGTTCCCAAATGGGCAGCCAATGCGTTGACCGTCAGCGCATCCCAGCCCTCCCGATCCAGGAAGCTAAGTGCGGCATTGATGATGAGCTCGCGGCTGAGCTTCGTCGAGCGGCCCGCAAACTTGGCCGCGGTCGCCGGCCGACCGCCCGATGGTCTCGACTCAGCCGCCATGCCAACGTCCTTCGGTTATGTGGGACCGCGTTCGCGACGTATCCGTCGTTCGCGAAGAACTCTAGTTCACAAATTCCAGGAAAGCGGTAAAAGGGCGATGCACGAAAGCCCTGTTCAAGCAGACCAAGGCGCCATGCCGATAAGGGCTCGCGGTGAAAGCGGAAGACCTCACGCGGCGGGAATCATTAAGGCATTGACGTGAACTCGACTTTGGACAGCAGGCCTGCTTGGGACTGGGGCCAGCCGTTTCGAGTGAAGGGATCTGGGTAATTTCGTACCGACTTGAAATAGATAGTTCAAGCGGAATGTTGCCTAGCACCGCGTCAGGATGGCTGTGAACAGTGCCGATGCTCTTCTGCATGTTTGCGGCGTCCGACGCGGGCCTAAGAAATTTTGGCAATGCCGTTGACCGGACGTGGCTTTCGGACGGCGGACAAATTCAGGCGCAGTCTTAACGATGTGACCGCCAAGGTGGGTGCCGCCACAAGCTGATGCGGTAACTCGCAACTCAACGTATGAGCAGGAGCGGCAACAGTGAGGGGAACGTACGTACGGTCCTGGCATGCAACGAACTACGGCTAAGTTGCGCCACGCTCACGCCCGGCCGGCTGGCCCAAATATTTCGGCCTTACAACTGCGCGGACTAGTCGCGTAGCAGACGAGACACAACGACCGGCGAGGCGTCTTGCTGCGCATCACCGAATTAGGGCGGTCGCGTGTCGAAATCGCTCGAAAGGCCTTGGCGCACGAGGTCCGCACGCACTATCTAGATCGCATACCTCATTCACTGGCACCAGTGCAGATCAACCGGGCACCGTAGGCAACGTCGAAGCCGGCGCAGAAAGCGGGGTACCAACGCGGCAGCCGCGTGGCCGCGGCGTCGTGCCGGAAAGTAGCGTCAAAGAGCGCATGGCCAATCCATCCCAGGCCGAGCAAGATACGTGATCTTCGGCCCGGTCGTTTGACCTCGGACAGCGCGAGACCGCTTGCGGTCAATAAAGCGACCGCCTCCAGCCAATCGATACCTGCACGACGACGCGCTAAAGGGTAGACCGCTGCCGCCGCGATCAGACCGACCGCAGCCTCCAACACTCGCCGACCCGGCCCACGGCTAGCCATGTCCGCTACATACGCGCAGCCGGCGCCCATCGCTAGCCCGACCATCTTCATCTGAAAGCAGTCTTTGGAGGCATTGCAGAAAAGTCAACCTTGAAATCGCCTATCAGTTTCGCTTTTTCGATTGGTCAAGCATCGAGCGGGGCTCACGGCCCGAAAATTTTCCTCTCGGTTTGAAGCAGATCGTTCAAAACGATTGTTCTCTAGCGATGTGCCAGAAGGGCTGTGAGCAGTACGAGATGCTCCCCCCCGTGTTTGCGGTGTCCAACGCAGGCCCGAGTGATTTCGGCAATGTCGTTGATCATGCTTGGCTTTCGGACGAGTTTGCCGCTTAACATTCCGCACCGTGGCGTATACGGGTCGGCAGCTGCCGATGGTGCAATTGCCGGGGCTCGATTCCGTCGAGCAGACATGTTGGCAAGAGTTCTTGGACTGTTCGATGCGGCTGCTCGCTGTGCTGGACAATCGCCTCAATGCGGTTCACGGACTAACCCTGGCGGAGGTCCGCGTGTTAAACCTGCTCGCCACATCGCGCACGGGGTCGGTGCGCAAAAGCGCGCTGTGCCAAGCGCTTATGATGCCGCCGGGACGGCTGGCCCAAATATTCCGGCACTTGCGGCCGCGCGGGCTGGTGGCGCAATCGGCCACGCCACAAGACCGGCGGGGCATCTTGCTAAGCATCACTGAAATGGGGCGGGCGCGGTTACTGGTCGTTCGAAGGACCTTGGCCGAAGAGGTTCGTGCCCACTTTCTGGATCGCATGTCTCATCAGCAGATGCTCGCGTTGATCGACGGCCACCTACGAATCAGCACTCCGCTCAAAACCTCGGTAACGCCAGCGGAGGCGGGCGAAGCTGACCTCACCGCCTGTGAGTAGCACTGATTGCTGGGGGCCAGTCGGAGCCAACTTTGTGCGCGACGAAAACCCGTTCTAGTTAAGTCGACAAGGTATTTCCGACTTGAAGCACGCACATAGGAAATTGGATTTGCTCCTGTGTTGATGTGAGACCTCTGATCTGCATTTGAGCGACGGGGAGCTTGTTGCCGAGTGTTGGCGTAGCCGGGCGGATTCAGCAATTTGCTCGCGAACAGTTAATCGCGGCGGTTCACCTCGGGTACTTTCAACGTTTGTCGGGTCGGCGTTACCCCAACGCACATCGAAAGGCATGCAAATGCCTATACACCAAGATTGATGTGCTGCTTGGGGTTTCGAATGCACACGACATCGGGGGCGCTGCTGCCGCTGGTATCCCCGCTTGTGATCCCGCACTGGCAGCAGCCGGCATCCCTCCTGCACGATCGCTGCACCCTGCAGGAGGGATGCCACTCCGGCATCGATGGCTTGCAAAAAGTCGTGCCGCGCTCACTAGTCGGCGGATAAAGGCAAGGAGCCCAAGGATTAACGCACTCAATCCCGTAAGACGGCTGCTCGCTCTGGTTCACCAGGAGCTCCTCGCCGCGCGAAGAATGGTGTTCTTCACGTGTACGACCGGTATCTTCCCGACAGGTCGGCCAGTTCGCCGTCACTGGGCGAGTTGGCCCGAGCCTTGGTCCCCGGCGACTAGCGAATTGATGCTGGGCGCTGCGCTCCGCGCGCAGGGCGCACACGACCACATGGTCAATGGGGAACACATTGCGCGGCACGAGCATTCGGCTGAAATAATCGCCATGTTCCGCGCCGACCGGTAACCGTCAGGAATCGGCAAGCAGGCCACGCTGTTTGAGTGCCGTAGTGATCTGGCGGCAACTGCTTTCCATCGCAACGATTTGCGAACGCGACAGTCGATCGATGAAGTTTTTCCGAACTTCACGGGCGTAGCTGGCCGTGGTCTCTTCGGCCATCGCGCGGCCTTTATCGGTGATGGTTGCGATCACACCGCGCCGGTCATCCGGGCTAGCGGTACGTCGCACCAGCCCTTGGCCCTCGAGTCGGCGGACTTGCCGTGACAGGCGACTCGCCGGCGCCGGCATGGCTTCGGCCAGATCCCGCATGCGGGCGGTCCCGTTGGCTGAGTTACTCAATATGTGCAGCAGCCGTACGTCGTCGAGTGATAATTCGTGCTTCTCTAGCATTCGGACGTTCAACTCGGCGTACATGCGCAGGGCGGCCGTCAGGTAGTTTTGCCACGACTTCTGTTCGGCGATATCCAGCCCGGGCATGTCGCTGGCCGTCCGGCCGCCGATGAGGCCCTTCACAATGCGCAGGCTAAACGATGGCTCGTTGGCGGACAATCAAAATGGAGCGATCAGCCGCGCGAAGATACTGGCCGCCCTGACATCGAGTCGCCCCCTAGGGATTCTACCGACTTGAATGAGGTAATTCAGTACGACGGTTTTCTGAGATGGCCCTGTTGGTCTCGTGACCAGCACGAGTTTAGTCTTAGGAGTTTGCCACGGCTTGCACACGCGTGACAAATCCGGACTTTCATTGAATGAATTGGCGTTCCGGACTAGCAAGCCAACTCGTAGTGCTTACCATTCCGCATTGTGAGGTCCATAGTGCGACAGCTCCCGATGCTCCAGCTGCCAGGGCTCGATTTCGTCGAGCAGACATGCTGGCACGAATTTTTGGACTCGTCGATACGGCTCCTGGCCGACCTCGACAGCCGGCTCAAGGAGATGCATGGGCTGACGCTGTTCGACGTACTCGTGCTGGACCTGCTCTCCAGAGGGCCCGCTCGAAAATGCGAGTTGGCCCAGGCGCTCATGCAGCCCGATGGTCAGATGGCTATGCAGATCCGCAGCCTAAGGACAAGAGGGCTAGTTGGCCATTGCCCGATGCCGTACGACCGCCATGCACTGTTGGTAAGCATCACCCGCGCGGGCTGCATACGGGTCGAGGCTGCTCGCAGAACCTATGCCGAGGAGGTCCGCAGCCACTATCTGGATCACATGTCTCATCAGCAGATGATCGCCATGGCCGACAGCCACCGGCGGATCAACACGCCACTCAATGGGTTAATCGGAGATGGGTTAATCGAGGTGCCCAGATGCGACGAGTGGCTTTAGCGCCCTCGGAGTCAGGGCACGCAGATTGGGGCGGCGGGGTGCACAGTCAACTCACCCGGCAGATGCGTGAGCCAGGACGCTTTCCATGGCGCCCCTACCTACGGGCGTGAGGGCGAAGAACTTCTTTCGCCCCTGATCGCCGGAAACAACATGGACCCAGCCTTTGTCGACGAAGGTGCCGAGCACGCGTGAGAGTTCGTCACGGCGCACGTCCGTTCCGTCTTCTGGCGTCCACTCGAGAAGCCCCGAGGCGATGATCGCCCACTTCGACAACGGCCGGTGTAGCTGCTGACCGCCGAGTTGGTCCGCTACGCGGGAATATGGGCCAGCGCGGCCCGCGCGAATTTCTTAAGCACGTCGCATGATTGGCCGTTCCACCCCAGCTCTTGATATGCCCGGCCTCCGCTCAACAGCACCATCAATCGGGACGAGGTCTTGCCGTCGTTGGTGACAACACCGCAATACGCGCGGCCCGGAAACCCACTCAACTGACTGCCATCCCCGTTGGCTGTCAACTCGTCAAACTCCGACTGCGCGTCAACGGCAAAGCTACCCGGCGATTTCAGCTCAGTGGTGACCATGCCGCGTCCCGAGTTGTAGACACAGGACTGGTCCACAGAGCCAGCTTGATCCCCCGTCGGCCTCGCGGTCACCGCCGAAGCGCCGAGGATGGCCAATGCTTTGTCGGATGCCCAGTCGCATGGGTGGAACGCTGGCGCAGCAGTTGTATCGGTGGGCGTGACCGAGAGGGTGATGCTGTCGCCCTGGCTAACTCGCGTATCGGCCGGGGGATTCGTCGCCTTGATGGTCCAGGACACAGTTGCGGCCGGCTCCTTGTCGGTCATCACGTCGTGCCCATCCGGCGCAAGTGCTCGCACGCCGTCGAAGCATGCGAGCGCGCCCTCGGACGCCTGAGTGAGGTCCAACCCGATCACCGGTGGCAACGGTCGGGGCCAAGACTGAGCGGCGCAGAGCTCGGCGTCGCGCGTCGGCGCCGGCTCGCCGGGTGCGTGGTTCGCCGCGCACCCGGCGAGCAGCATCGCGCACGCAATCACGATGTGCCTGGCCGACATGAAGCGAGATCCTAACGGCAGCAGTGCAATTCCAGGACGAGATCGCTGTTCTACGCGCTCGACCAATCCGACAGGCGCGAGTGGCGCTACTCAGCCGCCCTGCGCCAGGCTTCCTGCACAAGCCCTCGCGCCCTGTCCTCGGAACACTCCAGGCCGGCGTCGTCGAACTGCTCTTGAACCGAGCGGATCGCTTCGTCTTCGCTGACGCCAGTCGGGACGTTCACTCCCTCGGGAAAATGTTCTTCGAGGTACCGCCTGATGTCGTCGCCCAGGTGGTGGAACATAGCCGTCCGCTCCTATTCGTCCTGCAGTGTGTTGTGGTAGAGCTAGGTTAGTGACGAGGGCATAGGCGCACCAGGCTACCTGCTTTGCACAGTCGTCGCGTAATGGTCAACGGTTGTTCTATAGAACACAGAAACCAATTCTTCTACCCTGCAACGAGTTTCGAATCAGCCTCGTTCACACGGACCAACCTACGGGGTCACGGGCGTCTCCTGCTCGTGAATGCCGAGCGAGCAGGTGACGAGGCGATGAGCTTAGTTGTGCCATGACTGACGGCCGCACTTGGAACCCCCGGCAAGAGCTCGGGCTGTGGTTTGCGGATCAGCGAACTGACCGCCGGCGACTGCATAACCCCGGATATCCGCGCACGTAAGCCGCCTGGCGCGATGGGGATATCCAGGGCGCAGCCGAAGGCGCGTAGACACATCTCCGTGAGGTCAACCCGCGAGATATTCTGCGATTCAATCCATTTCACACACGCCGCGCGAACGAACGCCAACCAGCTCTCAACGGCGATCTCAGTAGCTTCGGGCGGGCGCCCGTCAGCGACAAGTTGATCGATCAGAGGCTGGCCGACGACGCTGAGTTCTTCGGCCACGATCGCCTGGATCGCCGGATCATCGGCGCCGCGGCTGATCGTGACCGATTCGAAGGGATGGTCGATAAACGACTGAATATGGGCCTCGACGGCGATGGCAAGATGCGCTGCTAGCGGTAACCCCGGATCACGACTGACGCGTGCCAAAAACCGGCTACTCGCGCGCTCGAACATCGCGACGTATAACTCGCGCTTGCCTGAAAAATAGTGATAAAACAGCGCTCTCGACACACCCACGTGCGTGGCGATGTCCTCCACGAAGACATCGTCATAAGGCTTTTTCGCGAACATTGCGGCTCCGGTATCGAGCAGCTGTTCGCGTCGCACCTGCGGCAACAGCCGCTTGTATGTCACGTGTCGACTTTTCCCTTTGACTGCGTCCATAGGTGCACCAGGCTACCTGGTTTGCGCAGTCGCCGCGTAATGTAATACAACCGATGTTCTATAGAACAGATGGACCCAACTGTTCTACTCCCCAACGTTTTTCGACTATCCGGGTCTGCCGCACAACCCCGCAATGCTCGTCGCAAACGAACCACGTTAACTTTGCGCAGTTCGCAGCTCGCGAAGTTGTTGGCAGAAAATATTCGTATTGAAGTATCTACTTCAAATCGCGAGAACTTCTTAGGGCGTTACAGTTTCGCACTGAGCAGCGAAATTACCGCACAAGTCGATCGGTGTGTCACACTTCCGCAATTTGGCCAACTCACAAAGTAGAGGGACGCTGCCTTGTTGTCTCACAGAGTGATTGACGCCTGGCCGATCGGCATTGGCCTCGGGATAGCCGCTGGCGCGACCGCCGTAGCCGCGCAGGCCACCAGCCCGCTCGCTTATGCCGATGCAACCGGTACCAGCGTCTTGGTCATTGATGTGCCGGACGGGTCACCCACCGATGTCGATACGATCACGCTGATCCCGGATTTTTTAACCAACATCACCCAGGACCAGGCGTACGCAATGGCCGCGGTGACCGGTGCCGGGGGCGACGTCGTGCTTACCCCGTAAGATATCAGCGTGTTCCCCACACTCAGTCCGGCGAACATCGGGTCAGAAACAGTGGCCGAGAACGTCACTTTCCTGGGTTCGTCGTCGCAGTTCGGTTTCGTGGCGAGCGACGTTACCGCCGCCACCGGCGCTCTTGCCGGCGACCTGGGCGACGTCCAGAGCCAATTCATCACGCCGTTCGGGGACGTGACTCTCTACGACTTCGACCTCGGGTCCCTCGGGGCCTCGGCGAGCACCGCCGCTGCCGCAACGCCGGTCGATGATTTCGGCGTCGCCGGTCTGCTGACTGACTTCAGCTGGCTCGGGCTGTAACGCCGACACCTTCTCCGGCGGAGACGAAAAGCATTGCGACAGATGCGCTAACTTGGCTTAGTCACGATCAGGGCAAGAAGATGTCCGGGATGCCTAAGTTGCTGAAGAGGTGTGCACCCAAGTCGGTGAAGAGTATGTCGAACATAGGGCCGATGGTCTCGAGATTGGGAGCGACCAATGCCAGCTCAGCCGAGCTCGTTACATCCCCGGCCTGGTCGGCTGCGACGAAGGTCTGGGTGGCCTCCAGCACCGCTTGGTCAGCGTTGAGCATCCCCTGGTCGACGTCGGCCAGTCCGGCCTGGTCAGCTGCCGGTAGGTCGGCTTGCATCGACTCAAAGGTCGGTATCTGCGATTCCTCGTTGTAGAGGAGCGACTCTTGGTTATAGAGCAGCGACAGTTGCTCGGCGTCGAGCGACGTTGTGGGGGCTTGGTTCAACGCATCGATGGCTTGGGTCACGTCTTGGCCTGCCTGGCCCAAGATGTCGTCAGGAGTGTCGGCGGCGGCAACGGCAGCGCTGGCCAACTCGATCATGAGGACAGCTACCGCGGCTGCACCAGCCAAGCCCACACCGGCACTCCATTGCCGGACACGAGGAGAGCTGCGGTGGTTGCTGGTCATTGGGCCCCTATCGGTTTCGGCAGTGCGGACGCTTAACGGAACGTAGGTGTTACTGAGATCGCCTGATTCTAGGCGAAAGTCCGGTGCCGTCGAGCTGGCCTGTCAACCGCCCAAGCAAGTTTCAAGCAGCGGAGGTTCGGGTTCACAGCAAGACGCGAGCCCGGACGTGTCATCCACCGCAGTCGACCACGACTTCGAGGGCTGCGCAGATGGAGCGTAACCCGGCAGAAGGACTGACCTCGACCGTCGCGATGTGCCATCATGCGAGACATGCTCCGCTGCCTAGTTGTATTGGCCACCGTCTTCGCCGCCACCCTGATCGCAGTCCCGCGCGCGGCGGCCGGTGACGCGCCGATCGGCCACCTCGGCGACACGTTGCGGGTCGACACCGGAAAAATGATCGCCGACGTCACGGTCAGCAGCGTGCAACCGGTCGACCCGCCGCCGGGGTTCGGCTACAACCGCGTCGGCATCCCGGTCAAGAGCTTCCCGAACGCCGCCGTGATGCGGGCGGATGTGTCGATCCACGCGGTGCGTATGCCCAATCCCTACCAAATGGTCACCGATTTCACGTTCGACGGCGTCACCCCGTTTGGCGACGCCTATAAGTCCCGCGCGTCGGACGCACCCGATGCCCTGGATGCCGCGCTGGCGAACGCGCCCGCAGGCTCGATCGTTCGCGGCGGCGTCTACTGGGAGGCCTACCGCGACCCGGTCTCCACCGTCGTGCTGCTGGACAAGAAGACGGGCTATCACCTGGCGCAGTGGAACCTGTAGCACCACACCGTGATCGGTGCCCGACAAACAACCATTAGGTTCTATGACAGCAGCCCTGTCGATGCCGGGCCGCGGCTACGCTGCGGGTCATGACGACCGACAACGCGGACATCGACGACATCAGGGAACAGATCGTCGGCGAGAGCGGTATCTCGGTTTCCATTGGGCTCGTTGCGGCGGTTCGAAGTTTCACCTCGGGGCCGATCGACGCGTTCGCCGTCGACATCGACAACGGCAAAGTGGAGACCGTCTACTGGTTGCAGGGCGAGGCGATCGGCCGGCTGACAGTTCATCGCGAACAGACCGCGGGGGTGGTGTGGCCGGTGTCGGCTGTGCGGGCGGTGAAACTCTCGGCGCATGGAACTGGCGATCACTTCAGGCCGCAAGAACTGGCGCGGTCGATCTCCATCAGCTTCGGCGATGGGAACGATGCAAAGATCAATCCCGGTGCCCATCGGACCCGATACCTTCGGGACAGCGCGAACCGCTTCATCGACGCGGTGCTAGGAAAAATCAGCGCTGCCGCTGCGCCGGCCTGACAAACTGCCGTACCGGCATAAATTCCGGCCGCCGGCCAAGCTAGAGCCGGCCTAGCCGACATCAGGACCTAAATAGTCTGTGCTCCAATAAATTTCGGTTATCCAGACACGGGCGGAGACAGTGTCTTCGGGCAAAGGTCGTGTTGTGCGGCCGAGACGATCTGGGGACCCCAGATTTGACCCTCGATGCCTAGCTGACTTGCTGCGTCTGCTGTGCTCATCCCCGCCATGATTTGAGCGCAGATCTTGTAACCGAGGCCAACGTAATACGGCTCGTACATAACCGGCATGCCGCTAGTTCTGAGGTCGTTGAGAAAACTCTGGTCGTCGGCGTGGGCGGGCGCGGAGAATGTCGCCGCAAAGACCAACGGTATCAGCATGGCGATGATCCAGCGTTCGCGATGTGGCGTCAAGCGGTTGATCCTCCATGCCATGTTGCGGGATTCCCTTCAACGGTGCTACCGCACTTCGCGATACCTGCAGACCCTGCCACCCGCAGCTGTGCGCCCGCTATGCCGAGCTGTGCGTGGGCTGTGCAGCGAAGCGCTAGAACCTAAAGATTTACGCTGCAACAGGTTTCGACTATCCGGTCGGTGACAGACCTTCAGCCGGCTGGCACTATAACGCCAACACCACTTTTGGTCACGGCGCATCGCCGCAATTCGGGCCACAATGTCGCCTGGTGTCGCAGTCCGCTGACGTCTTGGCGCAGAGGAGCGGTCATGAAGGCCGAGTTCGCCAAATCGCCACGCGGTATCGGCTCTTTTAGCGGCGATATAGACACCCTCGTAGGTTGCGGGGTCGGCATTGAGCGCGGCCTTTTGCTCAGGCATGTAATGGTAGGCGCTCACGTTCATTCGATTCTGGGCCTCCGGTTGTTTGGGTGCCGCGCATTGGCTCTCCCGCGCGCGACCAGCGGTCAGTGAGGGACATCATCCCCGGCCGTTTTCGAGCGTCCGAATCTCGCTGAATATTTGTTCCACACCGCGTGACGGTACTAGCGAAAGCGTTGACAGACTCGCGCGGCGGGGTTCTATAGCGAAACCGCTATAGAACCCTTCCGTTCTGCTATAGCACCTTTTTATTCTGCTGTAGAACCTTTTTGTTCTGCCGCCAATTGGCTTAGCGCATAGAGAATCTGACTTCGAAAATTTGTTTGGCGAATTATTTCATTTATGAGGACTACCTTAACGGCGCCGGAGATAATCTACTCGTGTTTCATAACGCGCGATCGATATCTACCCGAGCGAGATTTTGAACAGCCACCTGGTCGCCTGCCATACAGACCAGCGTGGCGACATCATCTCGGATCTTGAAAACAAGGGGGCACCTTATGAAGAAAGTAATTCTCGGCGCCGCGCTTTGCAGCACCGCGGTGGCGTTGGCCGGTGCAGCCAACGCCCATGGGGATGACGGCGACTTCCTGTCCGGCTCAACCAATGCACTAATCCTGGGCTCCACCGGCATACCGACACCGAATGCCGCCTATATCGCCGGCGCGGAAAGCCTGTACCTCGACACGAACGGGTACGACGGCACCGCCGCGTCGACGCTGGCGCTGACCACCCCGGAAACCTACGACTTCACCACGAGCGTGACGCAGGGCGAGCAGGATCTCGTCAACGCGGTCGTCGCCGACTACGACGCCGGCGACATGGGCTGCGACGCCGGCGTGTGCAGCGACCCGCTGACCATTTTCACCTACTCACAAAGCAGCGCCATCGCCGCCCTCGCCGAACAGCAACTCGCCACCGACAACATCCCCGACGACGCTTTACGTTTCGTGATGACCGGCGCCGACCCCCTCGGCGTCCCCGACAACCTGTACCCGACCGAGGTGTTCAACATCGACGGCGACTTCTGGGTGCTGCCCGGCACCTTGGGCGCAACTTGGGACGATATCGAGCTCGAGTTGGCACAACATTTTGCCTACCTCTGGTTGATGCCAGCCGAAATCGCTTCGGCCACAACGGTAGTCGACGGACTGACAACCGTCTTCGACATGCCAACACTCACCATTGACCAGCTGTGGGACTCGCTGATCGCTGCGGCTATCGCAGGATTTTAGGCGGCCAGTTTCGACCGCGTGCGTAGGTGATCCACGCCTGAAACCCCACACCCGCAACCCAACCCGCGAAAAGTTGAACACCCGCGAAAACCGTTGAAGACCAACAGGATTCCAACACGCGATGCGGACGAAAACCGTTGAACCACAACATATTTCAAAACCGGCCAAACTCTGCACCGATTCGCGTAGTGGCGCCATCCAGGCCAGCGGGGCCGCCGCAGCGGTCGTTCGCCGCGGCCACCCGCCCGAGACGCGGCCCCACAAACATCAGACCGCCCGTTGCCGAGTAGAGATATATTGTCCGATTCGCATAAAATAGCCAAAAGGGCTAAAATGGCGGGCTGGTAGACGATGAACGAGGGAGCACCATGTCCACGGTCCCGTTCCGCAACCGCGACGGCAAGCTGGTCGATGCGCCGGTGGTGTCTGCGAGTCGCCTGAAAAACGAGTTTGGCACGGTCTTCGAGCAGGCCGCGGTCAACGGGGCAGTGGTGATCACCAAGCACGACATCCCCAAGGCAGTGCTGCTGTCGTATGCCGAATTCGAGGCTCTCACCGCATCGGCCACACCCGTCCTTGACGACCTCAGCGAGCGCTTCGACAACCTGTTGGCCGCCATGCAGACATCGGAAGCCAAAGCCGGTGTTGCCGGGGCATTCGAGGCCACGCCGGAGGAGCTCGGCGCCGCTGCGGTAAAGGCGGCGCGCGCCGCGCGGCGACGCTGATCCAGCGCGACTCATGCCCGGCAAAGCGAAGCGCCCGCCGCAGATACGGGTGCTGGCCGGCGTCAACGGCGCCGGCAAGAGCAGCATTGTCGGCGCGACAATCCGCGATAAGGGCGGTGAGTACTACAACCCCGACGAGGCCGCACGCGAGATCACGGCGGCCAACCCCGGACTGGGCCAGACCGAGGCCAACGCCCTCGCATGGGAACAGGGACGAAAGTTATTGGAACGGGCGATCAACCAAGGTCTCGATTACACCTTTGAGACCACGCTCGGCGGCAACACGATCCCGCGGACGCTGGCCGACGCCGCCAAGCGTGGCGTCGAGGTGCACGTCTTTTTCGTGGGACTTACCAGCGCCGAGGCCCACATCCAGCGCGTGCGACAACGAGTCAAGGCCGGCGGGCACGACATTCCCGAAACCGACATCCGGCGCCGCTACCGCCATAGCCGAATCAATCTCGTCACGTTGTTACCGATGCTGACCGAGCTACGCGCCTACGACAACTCGGCGACCGCCGACCCCGCCACCGGGAAGGCGCCACAGCCGGTCTTGGTGCTACATACCCAGCGCGGCCACATCGTCGGGCCGTCCGATCTGACCGCTACACCTCCGTGGGCCAAACCCATCGTCGCGGCCGC
>Ga0335075_10006286_pt1 | contig 18345 bp, 19 predicted proteins | sample Lox_Sample_24_FD_206723 | JGI IMG/M metagenome (GOLD analysis project Ga0335075, IMG submission 206723) | Soil microbial communities from Loxahatchee National Wildlife Refuge, Florida, United States - Lox_Sample_2.4 | ecosystem: Environmental > Terrestrial > Soil > Wetlands | place: USA... | reverse complement strand
GATTTCGAAAGCCGCATTGACAGGAGCCCCGCATGATATTCATCACGGCCAAGTTCCGGATCCTGCCCGAGTACGCCGATCAGTGGCCCGAGATTGCCGGCCCGTTCACCCAGGCCACCCGAAGCGAGCCAGGGTGCCTGTGGTTCGACTGGTCCCGGAGCCTCGCTGACCCGAATGAGTACGTGCTGGTCGAGGCATTCCGGGACGGTGACGCCGGTGCGGCGCATGTGCAGTCCGCACACTTCAAGCAGGCGCAGCAGACACTGCCGCCGCATCTGGCTGAGACGCCAAGGATCGTGAACTTCACCATCCCGCAGGATGGCTGGTCTGAGCTCGGCGAGATGGCGGTGACGCGCTAGCCCGGTTCGCCCTCCAGCCCGAGAGCGCTGGCCAGGTCGGCGTAGCCGGGCAGGAGATCTGCGTCGTTCGCGGTCAGCAACTGGACCACGACATGATCTGCGCCGGCGTCGAGGTGCGCGCTGAGCTGCGCGGCAACCTGGTCCGGCCGCCCGTGCGCGACCAGCGCGTCGATCAGCCGGTCGCTGCCGCTGCCTGCCAGGTCCTCGTCGGCGAACCCGAGCCGCCGCAGGTTCGAGGTGTAGTTGACCAGGTGCAGATACGGGTTCTCCACTCGCTTGCGGCCAAGCGCACGCCCGCGCTCTGGATCGGGGTCAAGAACCGCCTTGTGCTCGGGCGCGAGCAGCCGGTCCGGGCCGAGAATCTCCCGGGCCAGCCGCGTGTGCTCGGGCGGCACGAGGTACGGGATCGCGCCGGCAGCACGCTCGCCCGCCAGCCTGAGCACTTTTGGGCCCAGCGCGGCAAGAACGAGACCTTCGGCAGGAACGCCAGCGGCCTGCAGCTGGTCAACGTAGGTCGCGAGCTTGTCGTACGGGCTGGCGTATTCCTTGGTCGCCTCGCGGTGGCCGGCCCCGACGCCGAGCACGAACCGGCCGGGGTAGCTTGCCTCGATCCGCGCGTACGAGCGGGCGACCGTCGCCGCGTCGTCCTTCCAGATGTTCACGATGCTGGTGCCGACCATCAGCGTGCTCGTCGCCCCGAGTAGCTGGGGCACGATCGCTAGCTCCCCGTCCGGCGAACCGCCGAGCCAGACCGCGCCGAAGCCCAGCCGTTCCACCCCGGCTGCTAGGTCCGGTGTCACCTGAGCAGAAGTGCGCCAGATCCCGAACCGGCCCAGCCGGTCCCGCAGCTGTTGTGTCATGTGGTCCCCTTGCCCAGACCCGTGCTGACCAACCGTCTTGACTCAACCGGCCTGGCCAGCCGTCGGCAGGCCGATCAGGTCCGCCATCCGGCTCATCTCGGCGTCGAAGAATTCAGCGCGCGCATCGATGACGTTATTGAACTGGCCGAAAAGCTCGAAGCTCACCACGCCGAACAAGTGGATCCAGGCGGTGATCCCGGCCAGCATCACCTCGTCCGGCAGCCCCGCAGCGATGCCCTCACTCGCCCTCGCCAGATCCGCGCGGATCGTCTCAGGCACTGCGGCGGCCTGGGGGGTCAGCGCACCGGAGGCGAAGCCGTCGGTCAGGATGCCGCCGAGCACGGCGTACGAGCGCGCTGCCGCCGGAATCGTGTCCTGCGGGGCGGCATAGCCGGGCACCGGGCTGCCGTAGATCAGCGCGTACTCGGCTGGATTGGCCAGCGCCCAGTCGCGCACCGCGGTGGTCGCGGCCAGCCAGCGCCAGCGCAGCTTTGCCCGGTCACCGATCGCGGCGTCGGCCGCTTCCACCGCCGCCCCGAGCGCGTTGTAGGCATCCACTATCAGCGCCGTCAGCAAGTCATCGCGGCTGGCGAAGTAGCGGTACAGGGCCGAGGACACCATCCCCATGTCGCGCGCGACGGCACGAAGCGAGAGGTTCGCGCCCTCGGCTGCTAGGTGCTGGCGCGCGACCGCCTTGATCTCGTCGATCATCTCGGCCCGGACGCGGGCCCGGATGGATGCTGCTGGCATACCGAAGATTATTGCACACAAACGAGAGCACTGCTCTTGCATTCGGTCATGAGTTATGCAAGGCTCGTGTTTACAAGAGAGAGCGGTGCTCTCGAAGACCTTGGATCGATGAGGAGAAGCAATGTCCGAGCACGTCATCGTCGGCGCGGGGGCAGTTGGATCGGCGACCGCCCTGCTGCTGGCTGACCGCGGCGACCACGTCCGCGTCATCAGCAGGCACGGCTCCGGCCCGGAGCATCCAGCCATTGAGCGGGTGACCGCCGACGCGACCGACGCCCAGCGGCTGACCGAGCTGACGGCCGGGGCCGTCGCGCTCTATAACTGCGCGAACCCGCAGTACCACCAGTGGCTTACCGACTGGCCGCCGCTGGGTTCGGCGCTGCTGACGGCAGCCGAGCGCACCGGGGCTGTGCTGGCCACGATGGGCAACCTGTATCCCTACGGCCCGGTCGCCGGCCCGATCACACAGCAGACGCCGCTCGCTGCCACTCACCCCAAGCTCCGGCTGCGGGGGCAGCTATGGCAGGACGCGCTCGCAGCGCACCAGGCCGGCCGCATCAGGACCACCGAGGTCCGGGCCAGCGACTACATCGAGCAGAACGGCCTGTTGTCGTACGGGCTGGGCAAGCCGCTGCTGGCTGGCAAGCGGGCCTACTCACCCGCTCCGCTCGATGTCCTGCACAGCTGGACCTCCATTCACGACTGCGCCCGCGCCCTGGTGACCGTCGGCGTCGATGAGCGAGCCTTCGGCCAGGCCTGGCTGGTTCCCACCGGGCCAGCGCTGACCCTGCGGCAGCTGGTCACCAGGTTCGTGGAGGTCAACGGTTCGCCGGCGGCGAAGATCACGGCGATTCCTTACCCGGTGCTGTGGGCCTACGGTGAGTTCTCGCCGATGGTGAAGGAGCTGCGGACGACTCGCTACCAGTTCACCGCTCCGTTCGTGCTCGACTCCAGCGCGACCACGGAGACCTTCGGGCTCAAGCCGACGCCGGTGGATGATGCGCTGCGTGACGCCGCGAGTCGGCTGCGTGTCTGACCACCGCATGGCTCACCACGGGCGGCATGAGTGATCGCGTTACCCGGCCGGCTGGTCCGCCGGCCGGGTAAGTTCTCACCACGCATGAGATCGACAGGTACCGGCACTAACTGTCACAGTGTGGTTAAACATGCCTGGCAGGCCTCCAAAAACCCGCCTGAACCTTCGTACAATGCGTAGTCAAGTTGTAAGAAGTCGAGACTTTTTCTCGTCGGCAGAGTCTCTGACCGAAGGAGTTACGGCAGTGCGCAGGACACAGCGACTAGTCATGACAGCCGCGGGGCTGGGACTGACAACCCTGGTGGCTGCTTGCGCCGCCGGGCATGGCCCGAGCGTGGGCTCCGGCAATTCGCAGACGACCGGGCAGAAGATGCAGGGCGGCACTGTCACCATCGCGGAAAACGGCTACTCGCCTAACTTCCTCTTCCCCGCGCCGCCGGCCACCAACTCCAACGGCTACAACATCGTCCTCTCCGAGGGCCTGTGGCCGACTCTGGTGTATGCGGGCGATGGCGCGAGTACTGGCGTGAACCCGAAGGAGAGCCTGTACAGCTCGATGACCTGGTCCGACGACGACAAGGTCATCACGATCGTGCTCAAGCCGTGGAAGTGGTCCGATGGCGTGCCCATCACCAGTCGCGACTTCGCGTTCGCCTACAACCTGCTCAAGGCCAACTACAACGACTGGGCCTACTACGTCACAGGGCTGTTCCCGGCCGACGTCACTAAGGTGCTGACACCGAACGCGCACACCGTGATCGTTGATCTCACCCGGTCCTACAACCCTGAGTTCTACACCGACGACGTGCTGACCTATTTCTCGCTGATGCCCCAGCACGCCTGGGACAAGACCTCGATGACCGGGAAGATCGGGAACTACGACGAGACCCCTAGCGGCGCCAAGAAGGTCTGGAACTTCCTGCAGCAGCAAGGCGGGCAGGAGAGCACCTTCGCCACCAACCCGCTCTGGAAGGTGGTGGACGGCCCGTTCAAGCTGGCGGAGTTCGAAAGCTCTGGCTACTACGCGTACGTCCCGAATAAGAACTACTCCGGCCCCACCAAGCCCGCCCTGAGCAAGGTCATCTGGACTCCGTTCACCGACGACGAAGCCCTGATGGACACCCTCCGCTCGGGGACCAGCGTCAGCGTGGCCATCCTGCCGCTGAGCGACGTACGGCAGATCCCCGCGCTGGAGGCCGAGGGCTACTCGGTCGCGCAGGTGCCAACCGCAGGCGTGGCCGAGATCCTGCCGAACTTCTGGAACCCTGCCATCGCGCCGCTAGTGCGCCCGCTCTATCTCCGGCAGGCGATGCAGTACCTGATCAACCGGAAACAGATCGTCCAGAAGGCCTTCAACGGCTACGCCGACCCTGGCAACGGGCCGGTGCCGGTGCTGTACGGCAAGCAGTGGGATTCGTCCCTGGAGAAGGCTGGCGGCCCGTATCCCTACGACCCGGCAAAGGCCATCGCACTGCTGAAGGCACACGGCTGGAAGGTGGTGCCGAACGGCACCGACACCTGTGTGCGCCCCGGCACCGGGCCAACCGACTGCGGCGCCGGGATCGCCGCGGGCAGGCCACTTCAGTACCAGCTTCTGTTCGCCACCGGCTCGACCTCGTTCGACGAGCAGAACGCGGCGATCGTGTCGTCTGAGGGACAAGCCGGTATCAAGTTCACCCTGAAGGGCGAGCCGTTCAACACGCTGGTGGCGACCACCGGCACCTGCAACGCGCAATCGCATCCGGCTTCGACCTGCTACGACTGGCAGCTACAGCAGTACGGCTACAACTCGTACCTGGCGGATCCGAACGGGGCCGGCATGTTCAACACCGACGGAATCACTAACTACGGCGGTTACTCGAGCCCCGAGATGGACAAGCTCATCGACGCCACCGAGTACGGGTCGAGCTCGAGCGCGTTCTTTGCCTACGAGGACTACGCGGCAGAGCAACTGCCGCTGCTGTGGCTACCGGACGCGTCCCAGGTGTTCGTCTACAAGAAGAACCTGGCTGGCGTCACGCCGACTAACCCGTTCGATGCGACCTACAACCCCGAGGTGTGGTACTACACCAAGTCAGCCTCATGACCTGGTATCTCGTCCGCAGGATCGGGCAGTCGATCGCGGTCGTCATCGGGGTCATGATCCTGACGTTCATCCTCGTTCACTTTGAGCCGGGCAGCACGGCCAGGGCCGTGCTCGGGCAGAAGGCATCACCGGCCCGCATCGCGCTGTTCGACAACACCTACGGGCTGAACCGGTCGCTCCCCGTCCAGTTCTGGCTGTACTGCGACAACGTGCTGCACGGCAACTTCGGCATCTCCTATGTTTACGGGCAGCCGGTGTCGACCCTGATCGCGCAGCGACTGCCCCGTGATGCCGTCCTGCTTGGCCTCTCGACGCTGCTCGCCCTGCTCATCGGCGTTCCGATGGGGCTGTACCAGGCCATCCACCACGGCACCCTCCGGGATGACGTGGTCGCCGGTACCTGGTTCACGCTCTACTCCGCGCCGGACTTCATGGAGGCGTTGCTGCTGATCGCGATCTTCTGCGTGCACTTCCAATGGCTCCAGGCGGCCTTCCCGGGCGGGATCACGTCGGTCGGCGGGCTCTTCGCTGACCCGAGCGCGATGGTGCTCCCTGTCGTGGTGCTCTCGATCAACAGCGTGGCGGGCTTCAGCCAGTACATGCGGTCCTCGGCGATCGAGGAGCTGGCCCAGGACTACATCCGGACGGCGCGCGCTAAGGGCCTGCGGGAGCGGCTGATCCTGACCCGCCACCTGCTCCGCAACGCGCTGCTGCCGATCGTGACGATCCTTGGCCTGTCGCTGCCCAACATTGTCGCGGGTGCCGTCATCGCGGAGGCGATCTTCAACTTCCCCGGCATGGGCCTGCTGTTCTGGTCGTCGGCCCTGCAGCACGACTTCCCGGTCTTGCTCGGCGCGACGCTGATCATCGGCGTGGCAACGGTAGTCGGCAACCTCCTCGCCGATATCACCTACGGTGTGCTGGACCCAAGGATCCGCCATGCAATCGCCTGACGGCATTACGGTCGCCCCGCCGGTCGGCGTCCCCGCGGGCGGCGAGATAGCCGGCCCGGCCGTTTCCAGGAACTTGCTTCTCGACGACTTCCTGCACAGCAAGCGCGCCATGGGCGCCTGTGGCGTCGTGGTGCTGCTCATCCTGTTTTGCTTCGTCGGGCCGCTGATCTACCGGACCAACCAGACCTTCACGAACCTGGCTTTGGAGAACCTGCCGCCGGGAGCCGGCCATCCGCTCGGCACCGACCAATATGGCATCGACATACTCGGCCGGCTCATGGTCGGCGGCCAGTCCTCGCTGGAGCTCGGCTTCTCGGTCGCCATCGCGAGCACCGTGATCGGGGCTCTCTACGGGGCGCTCTCCGGGATGATCGGCGGCGTCGTGGACGCCTTCCTGATGCGGATCGTCGACACGCTGTTGGCCGTGCCAACGTTCATCCTGCTGCTGATCTGCGCCAGCATGTTCAACCTCAGCCTGCTGACGATCATCCTGCTGCTGACCCTGCTGTCCTGGCCGTATGTCTGCCGCCTGGTCCGAGCCCAGGTGCTGTCCCTGAAGACGCGGGAGTTCGTACAGGCGTCGACGACGATGGGATCGACCCGGACCCGCATCCTAATCCGGCACATGGTGCCGAACACCTTCAACATCTTCATCGTCACCACGACCTTCGCGGTCGCGGACGCTATCTACGCGTTGTCGGCGCTGAGCTTCCTGGGCCTCGGCCCGCCGCCGCCGTTCGAGGACTGGGGTACCCAGCTCACCGACGGCGTGGGCAACCTGTTCAACAGCTATCCGTGGGAGGTGTACCCAGCGCTGATCGTGCTGGTCATCACCGTGCTGGCCTTCCGCCAGATCGGAGACGCCCTCAACGACATCTCCTCCGCCCGGTCCACTGTCAGATGAGCGGTCTAGCCTAAGACAGTGCTGGGTGGCGCGGACGCGATCCGGGAGCAGTATGAGGACCTGGTCGATGCTTTGATGGGCATCGATGGAGTGATCCCGCCCCGCGGCGGCGGCGGATTCGGACGCAGCGCGCTGCGTTACGAGGGCAAGATCTTCGCAATGCTGGTTCGCGGGAGGCTCGTGCTGAAGCTGCCCGCCGGGCGGGTCGCTGCTCTGATCAGGTCTGGTAACGGTGCGGCGTTCGACGCGAACAAGGGAACGCCGATGCGGGAGTGGCTCAGCCTGGATCCGGGCTCGGACCTGAACTGGCTGGCGCTTGCCACCGAGGCGCTGGACTTCGCGCGCGCAGCCGCCGTGCGCGGCCGCCGACCAGCGGGCTAGGCCGAACTAGGCGGGCCTGAGGAAAGCCGTCAGGGCGGCGATCAGCATCGCGGCGTCGGTAGTTCCGGTCAGCTCGCGGGCCGAGTGCATCGCCAGGGTCGGGTTGCCAACATCCACCGTCGGGATGGCCAGGCCTGCGGCGACGATCGGGCCGATCGTCGATCCGGCGCGAACGCCGCTCCTGTTAATGAAGTACTGCACGGGGACGCTGGCCTGCTCGGCAGCGAGCAGGAAGGCCGCCTGCGTCGGCGCGGTCGTGCCGTAGAAGACGTTGGCGCTGAGTTTCAGCACTGGCCCGCCGCCGAGTGCGATCCAGTGGGCAGGCTCGTGCCTGTCGGGGTAGTTGGGATGCGTCGCGTGCGCCATGTCGGCGGACACGTGCAGTGAGGAGCTCACCGCCCGCAAGTAGTCGTCGCGGCTGCCGCCGCGGGCGAGGACGGTGCGCTCTAGCTGCCTGCCAAGCCAGGCGCCGTCGGCCCCGGTGGTCGACCGGCTGCCGATCTCCTCATTGTCGAACAGCACAACGGCGCTGACATGCTGCCCGGCAGGCGCGTGCGCGACCGCGCTCAGTGCTGACACGCAGGCATGGGAGCAAACCAGGTCATCCTGGCGACCTGAGCTGACGAACTCTTCGCTGGCTCCGGCGAGCGTCCCGCCCTGCAGGTCATAAGTCACGATCTCGTAGCTCAGGATGTCCTGCGCCGGGACGCCGAGTTCGGCTCCCAGGAAGCGGCTGAACCCGCCGGGATCGGGTGCGCCGAGCGACCAGATCGGCACCACATGCTGCTGAGCATCCAGCTTCAGGCCGTCGGCCCGCAGTCCTGGATCCAGGTGAATGGCAAGTTGCGGAACCCGCAGCAGCGGCCGGTCCGCCCAGATCAGCCGGACCTGCGGGCCGCCCGGCGCACGCACGACAACGCGCCCCGCGAGACCGAGGTCGCGGTCGAGCCAAGAGTTGAGCAGCGGGCCGCCGTAGACTTCGACGCCGAGTTGGCGGAAGCCGGCCTGCCCGGTATCCGGCCGCGGCTTCACGCGGAGCGTGGGGCTGTCGGTGTGCGCGCCGAGCAGGCGGAACGACGCGCCGGCCGGGCTGCCTTCCGGCACTACCCACGCGAACAGCGAGCCGCCATCCACCACGACGTAGCGTCCCGGACCGCCCGGCCACGCTGCCGTCTGACTGAGTTCCGTGAAGCCTGCCGCGGTCAGCCGGCGGAGCGCCTCAGCGGCTGCGTGATAGGGCGACGGCGAGGCGTCCAGGAAGGCGATCAGGTCCAGGGCGGTATCGCGAGGGCTGCTCATCGCTCCATCCTGGCATGAGCCAGACAGGGGGCTCAGACCCGCTCGATGATGGTCACGTTCGCCTGCCCGCCGCCTTCGCACATCGTCAGGAGGCCATAGCGGCCGCCGGTCCGCTCAAGTGAGCTCAGCAGCGTTGTGAGCAGTCTGGCGCCGGTCGCGCCGAGCGGATGACCGAGCGCGATCGCGCCGCCGCAGACATTGACGCGATCGGGGTCGGCGCCGGTCTCCCGCTGCCAGGCCAGCACGACGCTGGCGAACGCCTCGTTGATCTCGACTAGGTCGATCTGGTCGATGCTCAGCCCGGTCGCCTTCAGGGCGTGAGCGGTCGCAGCGATTGGCGCGGTCAGCATCAGCACCGGGTCGGCCCCGCGCGCGCTGAGGTGATGGACCCGCGCTCGTGGCGTCAGCCCGTGCTCGGCGAGCGCGGCCTCTGACACAACGAGCACGGCGGCGGCCGCATCGGCGATCTGACTGGACAGGGCCGCGGTAATGAGGCCCTCCGGGCGGAGCGGCTTCAGGCCGGCCATCTTCTCAGCGGAGGTGTCCCGACGAGGGCATTCATCGACCGAAACGGGGCCGCAGGACGTAATCTCGCCGGCAAACGCGCCGCCGTCGATGGCCGCCACTGCCCGCCGGTGGCTGGCCAGCGCGTACGCCTCCATCTCGGCCCGGCTGATGCCCCATTTAGCAGCGATCAGGTCGGCTCCGCGGAACTGCGAGATCTCCTGGTCCCCGTACCTGGCGAGCCAGCCATCCGACCCGGAGAACGGATCGGCGAACCCGTACTGCTGGCCGGCGAGCATCGCGGCCGCGATCGGGATCTGGGACATATTCTGCACGCCGCCGGCAACGACCACGTGCGCGGTGCCGCTCATTACCGCCTGGGCGGCGAAGTGCACGGCCTGCTGCGACGAACCGCACTGACGGTCCACCGTGACGCCGGGAACTTCCTCCGGCAGGCCCGCGGCCAGCCACGCTGTCCGGGCAATGTCGCCTGCCTGCGGGCCGATGCTGTCGACGCAGCCGAAGACCACGTCGTCGACGGCGAGCGGGTCGATCCCGGTGCGGTTCAGCAGGCTGGTGATGACGTGGGCACCCAGGTCGGCCGGATGCGCATCGGCCAGGCCACCGCCGCGTCGGCCAACCGGAGTGCGGACCGCGTCGACAATGTAAGCCTCAGCCATGCTGCTGTCCTCCCGAAGCCGATGTAGAACACGTTCCATTTAAGCCGGCCGGGGCTGTGCCACACAGCGGCCGGCGCCAGAGTGAATGCCGGGAATCCGGGTAGTTCGGCGCGCCGGATATTCCAAGTAACAAGAAGCTGGAGACGACATGCTTGCCCTTATCGCCGCGGTGCTGTTCGCGATCGCGTTCATTATCAATGCCGCTGGCGTCGCGGCTGGCACGGTGTTCTCGCCGTTCAGCCTCCTGCTTGCCGGCCTTGCCCTGCTGGCGTTCCATCTCACCGGTCAGGGACCAGCCTGGAGGGGATGGCGCCGCTGAGCCTCGTTCCTGCCCGGGCGTTCCCGGATACTGGCTGACATGACACTGGGTGCGTTCGCTCGGGCGCTGGACGGGTTTGAGGTGGTGCTTGCCGATGTTCCGCCAGGCCGTTGGAGCGCGCCGTCGCCGTGCGCGAACTGGTCCGCCGCCGATGTCGCCGGCCACATGATCGGCGCCCCGCGAGAGACGGAGAAGCTGGCACGCGGGCGCCACGAAGAGACTGAACAGCCTGAGCATCCGGGGCCTGCCATCGGCGACCATCCGCTGGCCGCGTGACGCGCTGGGACCGGCGCGGCGGTTCGCCCTGCTGGCCCGTTTGTCTGGACTGGTTTGTCTGGACTGGTTGGTCCCGGATGCGCCGTGGCCGAGGACGCCGATGATCTGACCAGGCTGCTGGCGATCTTCGGTCGGCGCCGCTAAGCCTGGCTCCTGCCAGGGCGTTCCCGCTAGACTGAACTAGAACACGTTCTACTGAGCACGGACGTTCGACTGAGCGCGGACAGTGTTAGCGGGAGACAGGACCTGAATGCACATCAGCTACACGCCTGAGCAAGAGCGGTTGCGTCAGCAGCTGCGCGAGTACTTCGCCGGGCTGATGACGACTGAGCGGCGGTCGGCGCTGGCTGACGCTAGCGGCGAGTACGGTGACGGCGAGGCTTACAAGGAGGTCGTCCGCCAGCTCGGCCGGGACGGGTGGCTAGCCCTGGGCTGGCCAGCGGAGTACGGCGGTCAGGGCCGTTCGGTGCTCGAGCAGCTGATCTTCACCGACGAGGCAGCGATTGCCGGAGTGCCAGTGCCGTTCCTGACAATCAACACGGTCGCTCCTACGATCATGCGCTTCGGCACGCCCGAGCAGAAAGAGCGCTTCCTGCCCCGGATCGCGGCCGGCGAGCTGCACTTCTCTATCGGCTACTCGGAGCCGGGCGCGGGCACCGACCTGGCGTCGCTGCGCACCAGAGCGGTACGCGACGGCGACAGCTACGTGATCAGCGGCCAGAAGATGTGGACGAGCCTGATCCAGTACGCCGACTACGTCTGGCTGGCGTGCCGTACCGATTCGGACGCCCTCCGGCACAAGGGCCTGTCGATCATCATCGTGCCAACCGACGCGGATGGCTTTTCCTACACGCCGGTGCATACGCTGGCCGGCGTTACCACCAGCGCTACTTACTACTCCGATGTCCGGGTGCCAGCGGCCAACCTGGTCGGCGAGGAAAACAAGGGCTGGCCCCTGATCACCAACCAGCTCAATCATGAGCGGGTCGCGCTTACCTCCGCTGCTCCCGTCCAGTCAGCCCTCGCTGGCGTGACCGACTGGGCCAGGTCGACGAAACTGGCGGATGGCCGGCGCATCATCGACCAGGAATGGGTCCAGCTCAACCTGGCGCGGGTACATGCCAAGGCTGAGTTCCTCAAGCTGGTCAACTGGCAGATCGCGGCAGAGGCGGGATCGCCCGGTCCAGCGGCCGCCTCGGCCACGAAGGTCTACGGCACCGAGCTGACGATCGAGGCATGCCGCCTGCTGATGGAAGTGCTCGGTGCCGATGCAGAGGTCCGGGCCGGGTCGCCTGGCGCGGTGCTGGCCGGGAAGATCGAGCATACGCAGCGCTCAGCTCTGATCCTTACTTTCGGCGGCGGCACTAACGAGGTGCAGCGGGACATTATCGGGGCGGCCGCCCTCGGCCTGCCCCTGAGCCGGAGGTAGCGGTGGACTTCACGCGGACTGCGGCGCAGGACGAGCTCGGCGGCCTGAGCCGCCAGATCCTGACCGACCGGGTGACGCCCGAGCGGCTGCGCGAGATCGAGCGCGGCGGCACCGGCTTCGACGCCGCACTGTGGTCGGAGCTGGCTAAGGCCGGGATCTTGTCGGCGGCGCTCCCTGAGGCTGCGGGCGGCGAAGGGCTCGGTCTGCTCGAGCAGTGCAGCGTGCTGATCGAGGTCGGCCGGACGGTCGCGCCTGTGCCGTACCTGCCCGCCATCGTTCTCGGCGCGACGGCGCTGGCAGAATTCGGAACCGCGGACCAGCGGGCGCGCTGGGCCCAGGCGGCTGGCCAGGGCGAGCTCATCCTCACTGCTGCGCTGGCCGAGGAGGGCAGTGAGGATCCGCGTCGGCCGGCTACCACGGCTTATCAGTCCGAGGGTGGCTGGCTGCTGACCGGCGCAAAAACGACTGTGCTGGCGGGCATGACCGCCGGCGTCCTGCTCGTTCCCGCAAGTACGCCGTCCGGCGTGGCAGTTTTCCTGGTCACGCCCGAGGACCCAGGGGTGATCGTGCGCCCGCAGCACGTCACCGGGGGCTACGGAACCGCCCTGGTCGAGTTCGTCGGCGCGGCCGTGCCAGATGACCGGATCCTCGGCAGCGTCGCGGCCGGGGCGGACATCACGGACTGGCTCGTGGCCAGGGCCACCGTCGGGCTGTGCGCGCTCCAGCTGGGTGTCACCGAGCGGGCACTGGAGCTGACAGCTGCCTACGCCCGCAGCCGCGAGCAGTTCGGCAAGCCGATCGGCAGCTTCCAGGCGGTATCGCAGCGGCTTGCCGATGCCTACATCGACATCGAGGCCATCCGGCTGACGCTCTGGCAGGCAGCCTGGCGGCTGGCGGCCGGGCTGCCGGCTGAGACCGAGATCGCGACAGCCAAGTTCTGGGCGGCCGAGGGCGGACACCACGTGGCGCACACTGCGGTGCACATCCACGGTGGTGTCGGCATCGATATGGACGGCGAGATACACCGATACTTCGCCGCGGCCAAGCACAACGAGTTCGCGCTCGGCGGTGCGACCGCCCAGCTACGCCGAATCGGCTCCGTGCTGGCCGCCGGCGCGTAGGCATCGGCGCCGTCATCGACGGCCAGGTGCAGGGCTCAGGATCGCGGATTGTTGACGTCTAGTGGGACCGACTTGGCGCTGACCACGGCGAGTGAGCTGTTTTCCTCAGCTGTGGTCGCGCTCAGGGTCCAGTCGGTGAAGACGCGAGCGCGGTTGCCCGACATCGCAAGCAGATGGTAGGCCCTGGTGATCGCGTTGGCTATTGGCCCCGACATGGGCACGTGCAGCGGGTTGGCGGCGGCCCTGAATCCGCCGAGGTCCACGAGGAACCCCAGATCGCGATGCTTATAAGGCTTCGCTGAGCCTGCGCCAAGCGAGGCAGCGACGTTCCGCGCTACCTGCTTGCCCTGTCGCTGCGCGTGCTGGGCGGTCATGCCACATACCTGGCCGGGCCGGGTGAGGTCAGGCACCGCGGCGCAATCCCCGCAGGCGTAGATGTCCGGGACGCCGGGCACGGCCATGAACTCATCGACCACCAGTCGGCCCCGGTTGGTCTGGAGGTCGATATCGTCGACGAGCGGGTCCGCCCGGACTCCTACACACCAGATCAGCGACTGGGTCGGTACCTTCTGTCCGGTCGACATCTGCACGAATCCGTCACCCGCCTCGACGACGGATTCGCCGGGGAGCACCTCTACGCCGCGACGTCGCAGGACGCGAGTTGCGGTGTTCGACAGCCGCTCGTCGAGGTGTGACAGCACTCGTGGCGCGTGATCGGCAAGGATCCACCTGATGCGCTGGCCGGCCAGACCTGGCAGCCGCTTGGCGAGCTTGGTTGTCATGAGCTGACACTGCGCTGTCACTTCGGTACCGGTGTAGCCTGCGCCGACCACGACAAACGTGCATCGCGCCTCGCGCTCTGCGGGATCGGTGGCGACGGCGGCAAGCTCAAGCTGCCGGATGATGTGGTCGCGAAGGTACATAGCTTCAGCGATCGTCCGGAAGCCGTGTGCGTAGTTAGTGATACCGGGGATGGGCAACAACTTGTTGACACTTCCGGCGGCAAGGATCAGCCGGTCGTACCTGACTTGACCGGAGGAGCCCTCCGGGCCTTCCCAGCTCACGATTCGGTTCCTGGCATCGACGCGATTAACCGTGGCGAGGACGAGCTTGGTCTTACGCAGCCGGTCCGGTAGCGAGACGCGGATATGCCTGGGTTCGACCTGACCGCCAGCGGTTTCTGGCATCAGCGGCAGGTAAAGAAAGTAGTCCGTCGAATTGATCACGACGACGTCGGTGGTCGAGCCATCCAGTCGCGAAAGTTCCCGTGCCGCGTTGTACCCGGCGAAACCCGCACCGACGATCACCACACAGGGCTTTTCTCTCGACTTCGCCATCGTGCATCCTCCGACGTATCACATTGGAGGCTTGCAAACCTGGGCTCGGCCAGGCGACCCTCTTCTTCCTGGCGATGCCCCTTCTGCCGGTGGCCAACCCTGGTACTGCTGGATGGCTATCCGGAGAATCATCTCATCTGGCGTGATGTCGGCGGACGGGGCGTTATCGGCGCAGGGCAGCAATCCCGCCGTCCACCGGGATCACGGCCCCGGTCAGGTAACGCCCGGCTCGGGAGGCCAGGAAGATGGCTGTGCCGGCCATGTCATCGGGCTCTCCTATCCGGCTGAGCGGGACGCTGGCCGCTATTGCGGCTCGGGTCTGCGGGTCATCAAGGGCGAAGGCCATCATCTTGCTGTCGAACGGGCCCGGCGCGATCGCGTTCACCGTGATCGACTCCGGCGCCAGCCGGCTCGCCAGATGCCGCGTGAGCATGTGCACGCCCGCCTTGCTAGCGCTGTATGCGTAGCTCTCCATGGCCGGCACGCCGAGGCCGTCGATCGAGCCGATGTTGATCACGCGAGCCGGGTCCTCCGGACTGGCGGCGGCGCGCAGCAGCGGCAGGCTCCGCACGGTCAGCTCGAACAGCGCCTTGACGTTGATGTTCAGCACCTTGTCAAAGGCGTCGAGCGGATACTCCTCTAGCGGCGCACCCCAGGTTGCCCCCGCGTTGTTGACCAGTATGTGCAGCCGGTCCTCGCGTTCGGAGATCACGCGCACGAATTCGTCAGCCGAGCCGCGCGCGGCCAGGTCCAGCGGGACGGAGATGCACTCGCCGAATGCCGACAGCTCGGCGGCCTTGACGTCGCAGGCTTCGGCCTTCCGCGCGCTGATGTACACGCGGCAGCCAGCGCGAACAAGGCCGCCTGCAATCATCGCGCCGATCCCGCGCGACCCTCCGGTGACGACGGCGACTTTTCCGGCGACCGAGAACAGTTCGCCGGACGGCTGCGGACTTCCTGCGCTACTGCTGGTGGGCACTGCCACGTTCCCTCGCAAATTAGTGTGTGTTGCACGGCATCATGTCAGGCCCTGCGATCGTCTCGGGCACTACTGCGGTGTGCGGGCCGCTGCTCGCAGCGGCTACCCGCCTAGGTTGCGGGAGGCCGCGGCCAGGCTGGCGCGTGCATCCCGGGCTAGCTCAGCAACGAGGTCGGCGGCCGGGAGCTCGCGGCTGAGCTCATGGGTCTGCCCGGCCCACAGGTTGACCAGGTTTGGGTCCCCGCTGCGGCGACCGGCCGCGCGCAACGGCGCGGTCAGGTAGTGCACCTCGGGGTACGCGACGGGCGCGGTGTAGCCGTCCATGAAGCGATTGCGGATCCCGCGGGCGTTCCGTCCGGTGAATGCCCTGGTCATTGCTGTCGGCGCAGCAGAGGCAACGGCTGCTCGCTGAACCTGTGAGGTGCCCGCTTCCGGGCAGCGCAGGAATGCGGTTCCGATCTGGGCCGCGGCAGCTCCCGACGCGAGCACCGCGGCGACGGCGGCGCCGGTGCCGATGCCGCCAGCCGCGACGACCGGCCGGCTCGTGCGGCTGCGCACGAGCTGAAGCAGTGAGAGCAGGCCGAATCCGCCGGACGCGTCGTCGGCCGGGTCGTCGATGAAGCTGCCGCGATGCCCGCCGGCCTCGCTGCCCTGGGCAACGAGCACGTCGGCCCCGGCGTCGGCGGCCAGTACCGCCTCCGCAGGCGTGGTCACCGTGACCCAGACCTCGCTGCCGGCTGCCTGCAAGGCGTTGATCACTGGCGGTTCCGGGCAGCCAAAGGTGAACGAGGTAACCGGCAGGTGATCGGCGGTGAGCAGCGCGAGCTTGGCGTCCCAGTCGTCGTCATCGAACCTTGGCTGGCCGAGCTCGACGCCAGCCTGCTGTGCTTCGGCGGCCAGCAGTGCGGCGTACTCGGTGACGTGGCCGTGGTCGGCAGGGCTGCCGCCGGGAACGAACACGTTGACCCCGAGCGGGCCGCTGATCAGTTCCCTGGCCTGCTGGACCTGCCCGGCGAGCGCCGCGGCGCTCAGGTAGCCGGCCGCCAGGAAGCCGAGGCCACCTGCGCCGGTAACGGCAGCCGCGAGCTGCGGGGTCGTCGGGCCTCCGGCCAGCGGCGCCAGCACGATCGGAACGTCAAGGTGGTCGAGTATCAACCGGTTGCTCCCTGCTCGCCCGGCCGCTCGGCTGTGCCGTCGGCCCTCCCGTTACTGTGTTCAGGATGACATCAGAGGCTGGCGTTCCCGCCTGCGGTCTTCCTGCTGTCAGGCTCGGCGCGAGCGGGCTGACAGTCAGCAGGATGGCTCTCGGCTCGTGGCGGACGTTCGAGCGCATCAGCAGGGAACGCGGGATTGAGGTCATGCGGGCCGCCCGCGAGGCCGGTGTTACCTTTCTCGATGACGCCAGGTACAACGACGAGACTGGCGAGGCGCCGATCCCGTCCGGGTACTCCGAGATCGTGTTCGGCGAGCTCTTCCGCGCGGCAGGCTGGCGCCGCGATGACGTGGTCGTGTCGAACAAGCTGTGGTGGGAGTTCTGGCCTGGACAAACCGCTGCGCAGGAGCTGACCGGCTCCCTCAGCCGGATGGGCCTGGATCACGTCGATCTCATCTACTCCGAGAGGCCACCCGGCGACCTGCCGCTGGCGGAGGTGATCGGCATGATCAGAGGGCTGATCACCGCCGGGCACGCCCGCGCGTGGGGAACGCTGAACTGGCCGCCGGCGCTGCTGGAGCGGGCTTGCGAGATCTGCGATCAGACCGGCGCTCCGCCGCCGTGTGCAACCCAGCTTCCGTACAGCCTGATCACGCGGGGCGTGGTCGAGAACCCGGAACTCCAGCGGATTGCCGCCGAGCGGGATATTGCCGTCGTCGCGTCCTATGCGCTCGCAGGCGGAGTGCTGACGGGCAAGTACGCGGTCGATCCCGCAGCGGGCCGTGCCGCCGGGCAGCTCGACCAGCCGCGATATGCGGACGGAGCGCTTGCCGGACGTGAGCTGACCGCGCTCGCGGCTGAGCTAGGCCGCGACCCGGCGCAGCTCGCGATGGCGTTCGTCTTGCTGAATCAGTCGGTGACTTCGCTGCTGTTCGGCGCGACGGCGCCCGAGCAGGTGCGGGCCGACATCGGCGCGGTGGCAGTCGCCGCCGCCCTGACGGCAGACGAGTTGGCCCGGCTCGGCGCGATCGGGCTTGGCCCAGTCGGTTAGGGCCGGTCGGTTAGGGCCGCGGCCCAGCGGGCCAGCTGCTCCGCAATGGCACTGGTGAAGCCCTCGGCTGGATCGATGTCGATGATCAGGGTGGGAACGTCCCGCTGCTGGGCCCACTCGTAATGGTCAGGCAGATGCACGTCGTCGATCCAGGCGCAGGGCCGGTCCCCGACCGCCTGGATGACCGACGGCAGCTTACGGAAGAAAATGTCGCGACCGCTGAGCGGGAACTCGACGACAGGCAAGTCGGGCAGCCCGAGCACCGGGCAGATCAGCCGGTTGGCGTTGTGCTCCCACGCAGTTGCCCAGACGAGCTCGTAGGAGTCGGCCAGGGACGCGAGCAGCCGGCCATGCCCAGGACAGAGCAGTACTCGCTCGCCGGGGAAGAACTCGAACTCCGCATAGCCGGCCGGGCAGAACTCGGACTCCCACGGATTCAGTACACCGTCGACATCCACGAGCAGAATCGGCCGCGGGTCTTGGTTTCCGCCGAGCTTCACCGATACCTCCGGAGGAAGCCCCGTCCTTCAGGGCGGGGAGGAATCCGGAGCTGACTGTCAGACCCCGGTGAGATTATCGGCGCATGTCCCGGTACCGGCTTGAGCCAACTTCTGCGCAGGAAGCTGTCCTGCTGCGGCATTGCTCGGATGCCCGGTACGTGTGGAACCTGTGCTGCGAGCAGCAGTCCTGGTGGCGTCCCGGACGCGGCGGAGTGCCGGGATTCGCGGCGCGCTGCCGTCAGCTGTCCGGCGCACGGTCCGATAACCCGTGGCTGGCTGAGGGCAGCGTGACCGTCCAGCAGCAAGCCATCCGAGACTTCGATCAGGCGATGCGGAACTTCTTCGGCGGGACCCACCGGAAGCCGACG
>Ga0335075_10006284_pt1 | contig 18346 bp, 19 predicted proteins | sample Lox_Sample_24_FD_206723 | JGI IMG/M metagenome (GOLD analysis project Ga0335075, IMG submission 206723) | Soil microbial communities from Loxahatchee National Wildlife Refuge, Florida, United States - Lox_Sample_2.4 | ecosystem: Environmental > Terrestrial > Soil > Wetlands | place: USA... | reverse complement strand
AAGGGAAGGCCGGCATGTCGATCGAGTCGGTGAAATCAGAGTCCGTTCGGCCCGCCTCGCTCGCGGCTAGCGCGGAACGCCGTGGCGTCAATGCTGTCTTTGTCGCGGCGCTTGCGGCGTCGTTCTTTGTCGCCTACCTGCCGACCTACCTGAGGCTCGCGGACGGCGCGTGGCGCACCGAGCAGGAGGGGCATGGCCCCCTCATCATGCTGGCCGCGGCGTGGCTCGCCTGGCAGCAGCGCGAGAAGCTCCGCACTGTCGAAATGCGGCCGGCGCTGGTCGCCGGCTGGATCATCTTGATCCTGTCCCTCCTGGTGATGGCGGTCACCCGGTCGCAAGACATTCCGATGATCGAGACAGCGACCCAAATCCCGGTGATCCTGGGATGCCTGTTGCTCGTCGGCGGCTGGCCGCTCGCGCGCGTTTTCGCCTTTCCTCTGGCCTTCCTCGTCTTTTCCATACCCCCCCCCGGCTGGCTGCTCGACGCGTTCACCGTGCCGCTGAAAGTATGGATTTCCGACGTCGTCACGAATTTCCTGTACAATTTCGGTTATCCGGTGGCGCAGAACGGCGCGATGATCATGATCGGCTCCTACGAACTCATGGTCAAAGACGCCTGCTCGGGGATAAATTCGATCTTCGCTCTGTCTGCGATCGGCATCTTTTACGTGCACGAGTTTGTGCCCGACAGTCCGATCCGCAGGCTGATCCTGATCCTGTCGATCATTCCAATCACCGTCCTGGCCAACGTCTTCCGCGTCATCACGCTGGTTCTGGGAGCCTATTATCTGGGGGTCGACACCATCGAGGGCCTGTTTCATGACCTCACGGGCATCTCGCTGTTCGTGTTCGCGTTGGTGCTGTTCTTCTTTCTAGATCGCGTCCTCATCGGCGCCGAATACCTGATCGGAAGGGCGCGCAGCTCCTGGAGCGGTCCCCGAACGCCGGGCTGAAGGCTGGCTGCGGACGAAATAGGCGTCAAAAGGCCTCGGGTCCGCTGGATCCGGCTCGGAAATGCCCTTTTCACCCCGCCAATTGTCTGTTCCTTTAGGCTTTCGGCTGATGGTGCGAGGCGAACGGCTCGACAGACAATCGCACTGGCCCCGAAACGGTTGGACCGGCAGAATGCAGACTGTCTACGATTTTGTTACAGTCATATGCTTCATATGCATTGTCGTCACTTATTTCATGTTCACCGAGGGGGGCGTGAAAGTCTTGGCGCATTTCATGTTGCCCGCTGTGGCTTTCGCGATCGCCAATCAGGTCGGCAACCACGCCGGAAACAACCTGCCGATGAACGTTCTGGCCGTCGTCCTGATCGTCGCCGGGATCGGCTACACCTTCATTATCGTCAGACATAGTCCCTCCTGATCCGGGGCGTCAGCGGAAGGGGTTCGCGATCTGGCCAAAGCCGCGTTCCGGGCGTCGGGCCGGGCGCGCCGCCTGACCTCATGGCTCGACGTCATGGGCTTGATGGCCTCGGCTTCGACAACCAGCGCGAGCTCGCGCGCTAAGCAAACGCCCCCTTAAACGCGCTTAAACGCTCATAGGCGCTAGTAAATTTGCTTCCTTTTAGGGGGGAAGAGAGCGCACTCGCCACGCCCTTCTCCTCTACGCCTATGCGCTAAGGTTTCCGAAAGGTTTGGTCGGGCGCTTGTTCTTAGCAATCTTGTTACTTGTGCTTATTCATTTCTCAATTCTATTTGCACTATGCTATGAATACATCTAACGAAGAAGTATAGCGAAAGATTAGACTACTAGGCGCGGGCGTTTGGGTTTGTGATAAGACGGTATCGAGGTTTCGGCTTTTCCATTATGGCCGCCAAGGCCCTAGGATGGCTCGGGACGGGCGTTTTGCATTGAAGGCGGCGAAGGGATGGCCGGTTGTCTCGAAAGCTGCCGCTGGCCCCCCGCTACTCACGATCCGGGAGCTTAGCCGGGCGACCGCGCTTTGGACGGGGCGGCGAGGCGTGACTTAGAACTAAATCGCGAAGCCAAATCGCCGCGTGGTGAATGTCGCGATCCGGCAAAAGACACGTCTGCAAAAGTTCGTTTACGACCGGGCGGGCGATCCGCCGCACGTCAATCCCCGCCGGCGGGAAATCGCGACGGGAAAATGTGCGCGAGGCGATATAAGCAAAAACGCGACAAGCGATTTTCGCTCTCAAAGGTTCGATGCAATCCCACACAAGGCTGTTTCGTCCATGCCTGTCAGCATGCAAATAACCGATCGTCAAAATCATGCCATGCGCCGTCAACGCTCGCGCGAGCCGGCCGGCCTCAACGACAATGCAATAATTCAATGCGGCGTTGAGAGGATGCGAGGCGTGCTTGTTACCGAGAAAGCGCGCCCCCTTGTTTCTCTGGGCGAAGCGAAGCCATGTGCGCGGCAAGTCGCCGGCCTTGCGCTCGATCAATCCTTGATCGCGCCACGTTCGCCAATAAGCGTTCGCCGCCTTGGCCTCGATCATGACGATTTCCGCGACGCTCGGCGCGGCGTTGAGCTTCGCCTCATAGCGGAGAACGTCAAAGCATCGTTTCTCCCGGCGTGGGCCAAGCCCTTTCGCGTCGGCGACGATTTTCGCCCGCACGATTTCGCGCGCAATTTCGATCGGATCGGCGGCGCATTGGGCGCGAACGATCGCCGGGCCTATGTCCGGCAACGCCTCGCCGTCCTTGGCTTCCGCCGCGCTCCGAACAAACGTCAGCATCGCGCCGGGACCATCGGGCATGACGATTGCGATGTTTCGGCGGGCGCACCATCGAAGCGCCTCGCCGCTCAGCCATTCGCCCCTGCCATCAAAAAGAATGGCGGATGGCGGCGGCTCGTCAACATCGAAACGCCGCTCCGCCGATTGCTCGCCAGTTGGGCGATGGCGAATAACGAGCGCGCCCTTTTCAATCTTGAGCGTCGCCGTTTCCCCTAACGCAATGATCCCCCTCAATCCTCCGCCCCTTCGCCGTCTTCGCCTTCGCCGATTTCGCTACGCGAGAAAAGGCCGCCGAACGTCGCCGCAATCATGCGATCGTCTTCGTTTTCGATTTCTAGCGTCCCTTCGATCAATTCCCGTTTGAGCCATGACGGCGGCCGGCCGCGAGACATCATCGGCCAAACAGACCAAAGCTTATCGTCTTCGATCCATTCGACAAGCGGCTCAACAACAAAATCCCGTATATAACGGGAAATGTCGCTTTCGCATTCCCGTCGCTCAAGCCGGACTTTGTGCGTCTTCTCGGCGGCGATTTTGAGCGTCGCAACATATTGATCGGCGCGCTCGCGCGTTTTGAACCGTCGCGGTTCCGCGTCAAAATCGGAATTGAGACTTGGGATTGTCGGGATCAAGCGGGATGCGCGACGCGCGGTTGTCACGGTTTCCTTTCCTCGCCGATCGGGCATTACGATGTTGCAAACATCGGATAAATCGCCGTAGTATATATCGCGCTTTCCGCCCGGTTTGTGAACGTCGATTGTCCGATAGAAAAAGCCGGGATGGCGTTTTGTAAGATCACCCCATTTAAGATCATCAACATCCGGCGACCATCGTCCGGCGATCGTCCATCGTTTTTCAGTCAACGCTTGGCCCGCGCCAATGAATTTCTTGTATGGTTGTTCAACGTAAGGAAAAAAAGTTGCGTCACGTCGCAAGATTGCGCTTGCAATCGCAGGTTCCAACTCGGCGCTCGCGCCCTTTAATGATGTTTTCCATAAAGGAACAGTCACGGCGACAAGCCAAGGATCGCCTTGTTCATTAGTCGGATAATTCTTAGGTCTGCCGCCACGTAGTTTTTCGTTTACCTCAAGACGTTTTTGAGTTTTGAGCGGGAAACCCATTTCGTTGAGAACGGTTTCGGCGACAGGCTTGCCATCTTCATCATAAAGAGGCTTGCCGTTTTCATCGCGCTTGGCCTTCGTTTTCAATTCCATTTCCGGCTGGCCATCCTTATCGAAACCATATTGCCAGTGAACATAAATTCCCGATCCGACGAAAATTCCGGCGTCGGCAATTGAAAAATCCCAATCGCCAAGAAATACCTCATCGCCAATAGGTTTTCCTTTTTTCATCGTAAATAGGTTTTCCGTCTGCGCCGCGAATGATCTTGGCGCGAACGCGGGGCAAGCTCTTGTTTCCAAGATGCGGGCCATGCAAAGGTTTTGTCGTAACAATTCCGTCCGTGGCGAATTGCACAATCGAAAAGGGATCGATTAGCGCCGCTTCGAGAACGCAACGGCGACATCCGCTTGTAATCGCGCTCGCGTAAAATGGATTGTACGTCGGCGGGGCTTTTCCCTTTTGCCCGGTTGTTTGCGCCGTTTTCCCGTAGACGGTGTTTAGAATGAGCTTGAGGATTTTTTCTAAGAAGTTGTAATGGCCGGTTGCTTCAATTTCCTTCTTCATCGCCTTTCGACGTTCATAATAGCCGCGTAGAAATTCGAATGGTCGAACATGCGCCGTTTCAATCCATAGCCAAGCGCCTTCTATTTCAAAAGCAATTTCTTGTCCCTCATGCTTCGAAGGAAATTGAGGAAACATTCTTTGCAAGTAGGAAATTGCGCCCAAGGCGCATTCGCGTGAAAATCGGCCGCGCCCTTCGGACGGAAACAGAATTCCGCCGCCCTTGACGCGATGGAACAACGGGAAGAAAGGCGTATGGACAATGTTGGGCTTGCGCCTGTAAATTGTTGGAAATTTATATTTTATTTGGAACATGGAAACGCGCGACGTGCTTTCGATCAATTGCTTGAGCGACGCAAGAGACATTCCGTCTTTGCCCATCCTGAATTCGTTCGCGGCTGCTTTGCGCCAGTATCCGCATGCGGGCGAGAGGCTAGGCAATTCGACAAGCTCGGCGGGATAGGCGGAGGATATGTCATAAAGTCCGAGAAATTGGACGGGATCATTATATTCGGACGCGCCGGCGAGCCATTTCGCCCTCAATTGATTAAGCCGCTTTCCGTCAATCGATATGTTTCCTTCCGCGTTCTTGACTTCTATTTGGGGCCAAGGCCGCGCGTATCCTTGCTTCACCATTTCGATGCGCGCCCCGGCGAACGCATGCCCTGCCCAACGCTGCTGTTCGCTTTGAAGCGGCAATGGTTCGGCCGAAATATGCTCGCCGAAATGCGCCTTGAGCTTCTTTGAGCGATAAAGCTCGGAAACCGCCGCGCCCGGACCATGCCATGATATAGGGAACAATCCGATTTCAGGATCGAATAAGGCTTTGCGAAGCGTCGTCATTTCATCTGCAAGCAACCGACATTCCGCTTGGCAATAATCTATGATTTTCCTAATCGGCTCTTTATTGAAACGTCCGCGTTTCGCCTTCATTTCTGCGATAAGAGTTTTCTCATCATCGGATGCAGCGCCCCGTTGAACCATGCTTTTAACAACATCATTGAAGGGACTTTGGAAATAGCCGTAAACCTCGAAAATGCGAATTGACGGGCCGTCCATATCTATTGTTTTCTTGCCATTTTTATCGAGCAATTCTTCGCCGTTTTCGTTTGTTACATAAGGATGATCCGGATCGCGAAGGCGCGCTATATCGATCCATTTGCCTTTGACGTAATCGATTGCGAAGCCGCGCCAAAACGTCCAATGCAATTCGACGTTGGATTGCTTGGCTGAAAGCGCGGCGTCAAAGTTCCCGGTTTTTAACGCCGAAGACGTTCTGTCGCGATCATTCTGATATTTTCTTTTTTTGATGATTTCATAAGCAGTTGGCAAACCCATGTCTTTGAGGATCATCGTCACGTCATAATTAAAAACAAAGGAAACGAATATCGGGGCGGTTTTCATATTTCCGCGCGGCGTTTTGACTTGTCCGCCAAATTCATTCGGCAAGCCAGCGAGGAAATCGAGAATGTCAGTCGCATGCAACGGAACTTTGCGCGTTCCGTTCATCTCAGTATCGGGATGAATAAGCGTTCTTCGTTCGCCATTGATTGAGACGGCGCACCATAGATAAGTTGCATGTGGTTTATAGAGAACGGGATGAACTGTTCCATCATGTAGCGTCTGTTCATAGATCACGTCTTTGAAAATGCGCGCGTCAAAAACGTCGCCGTCCTTGTAATCTTGCCCCTCGCTGTCAATGCTTATCATCGGTCGCTTAAGTTCAAACTCCTGCTTGTCTTTCTCCCGCTTCGCCACGCGATCTTCGCGAATATAGAGCGCGTGCAGACGAGCCTTGTCGGCGGCGGGATCGGCGGCGCGCTTCATTCGCTTCAAGGCGGCGTCAACAGCGCGATGCTTGATCTTCGATCCTTCTTTGTCGCCCGGCCAACGCGGCCCGAGATAATCGGGCGCGTTAACATCGATCCATTCGGACGCGCTCTCGTCAGGTAGATGACGAAGGCGATAGGCCATGCGTCGCCGGGCGTTGATGAGCCAAGGATCGATGGCGCTTGTATCGCCCGGCCAACGTGGTCCGACATAAGAGGGCGCGTCTACATCGATGTAATCGTTTGGATCGGCGGCTGTTTCCAGCCTCAAGCGTTGGCGGCGATAGGCGGCGCGCCGGCGAGCGTTATCGGCGGCCGGATCGGCGGCGCGCTTGGCTCGCTTCAAGGCGGCGTCAATCAAGCGATGTTTGGTCGCATAATCCGAAAGATCATCCATTGTTTAACAACATCTTGTGTTATGCCGCGTCCCGAACGCCAAAGCTCGGCGGATAGTTGAACGTTGCCTCTAACTCCCTATCTTTGTAATAACGAGCGTAATCTTTCAACATCTTATATTCCCACATTTCCAAGTTCCTATCGCCTTGAAGACGACGTTCGCGCAAGCCGATGATGTATTCGGAAATTTCGCGGCCGGATTGACGGCCTGATTTGGAAAACCAATAGCCTTTATTTGCGCCATGACGCTTGCGCCGCTTTTCCGGAATGGTCGAATATTCGTAAGACTGGTTTTCGACCCGAAGGCCGCGCGAAAAGTCTTCGGAAATCTTGGCGCGAAGCTTTTCGGCTCGCTTGTCGAAAGCGATTTTCTTATTTTTCTCCGCCGCGCTTTCGGCAGAAATATTTTTGTATGCAAGCGCCCTCTGTCGCCGCGCTTCGGTCATGGCTTCGGGATTGGCAAATCCATGTTCTCGCGCCACTTTGGTCTGATAGGCGCGATGAGTGATCGTCTGCGTCTTGGTCGGATTGCGAATTCCCTTCAAGACATATGGACGCGATTTGGGGGCGAGCCCCATCGCTTGCGCTTGCTTGGGAGAAACGCGCACATAATCGCTGCTTGCGCGAAGCGCGTTATCGATGGCGGTTTCGGCGCTTTCAATCCAAGCTTCGGAGGCTTCGATCGCCTCGCGCCCATCGCGTCTAAGGTTTCTAACGGCTTGGCGGGCGGCCTTCTCAGCCGCTTTCGGCGCGGCCGTGAGAAAACGCTTGGCGGCTTTCCAAATGTCAGGCTGGCGCGGGCGTCTAGCCATCGTCGCGGCCGCCTTTTGTCAAAGTCTTGCAAGCTTCAATTCTCGTTTGAGCTTCAAGCCATGCCCGGACAATCGCCGGATTGTTTGGATCGAACGGCGGAGGCTCGCGGACGCTCGTCCGCTTGAATTCGCGCTTTGCGCGCCGGCGCGCGGCTCGATCAAAGCTCATGGCCGGGGCCGCCCGCGAGGCCGGCTTTGTCGCCGCTTAGTCATGCATCAGCCTTTCCCAATTTTCTTCTTGGGCGGCTTCGCGGCGCATTCGGACATAGGTCGAACGAGACATGCCTTTACGTGAGCGGGCGTGAAGCTCGGCTAGGTAAGGCGTGTCGCGGATATCCAGATCGTATTCGATCCAAGGATAAAAATGCTTTGGGGTGAATGATTGTGAAGATTGCGGCTTGCGGTCCCCGCTGTTCCCGGACTGCGATCCGTGGATGATCCGGGAATGCGATCCTCCCCCATCGCCATCGTCGCCCGCCTTTAAGGAGCGCCCATGAGAAGCGCGGGAACGGATTGCGCGAGCGCGCCGCATGGGCGGAAGCTTGACTATTGCGCAAGACGCGACACGCCGGCGGGAAGCGCCAAGGTTGAGGGCTTGGCCTTTTTTCAGATGGCGGATCATGCGCTTGCCCCGCCGTTGAACGCGTAACACCATTTCCGCGGCTGGAACAAAAGCCGGCGGATCGTCGCTATCGAAAAGGGAAGAAAATTGTGCGGCCGGCGGCGAAAAAGCTTGCGCGGCGAGAGTTTCTTGATTAGAAGGCATTTCGTTAAGCTTTCTGATTGCCGTTGGAAAGTGAATTTGGAAAGCCGGGGAATGGACAACCCCGGCTTTTCTTTTGCGCTATTCGGTTCGCGCCTCCAAAGCTGCAATGCTGTCGCCGACAAGCTCGCGGGCAAAGGCGGAAATCGATAGTCCGCGCGATTGCGCATGGTTTCGAAGCTTCGCGGCCAACAGTTCATTGAGTTGCAAATTGACTTGCCGCCGATCTGGAAATAGGCGAGGCCGTCCTTCGCGATTGCGAGGCCGTTCTTGAGGCTCGATCATGTGTCTGCCGTCCTTTCCAAAGAACTGCGCTATATTTTGCTTGCCGTCTAAAAAAGTCAACTCTCTATAACGTTATATTTTTGACCAAAATAAGCATACATAAAAGTTGCGAATGATTTTATATTATAGTCATTTGCATTTCCTTTGCATCATTCATTGCATTTCCTTTTGCATCATCATTATTTGCGTCCTTGTTGAAAATCTAAGCTTTCATCGCCTCATAACATTGGAAAGCCATTATTTCAAGTTTTGATGTTTCAAAGTTTGATCTTTCAAGTTTCATCGCTTCTCATGATTTCATTTGCAAAGCGGCAAGATCGCGAATGATGGGCGATTCGGGGCTCAAAGCCGCGCCGGCCAAGAGTGGATCGCGGAAGGCATGGACGCTCGCGCCGGCGCGCTCGAAGCTCGATCGCCGGGGCATGGACGCGCGCGGGCGGCCGAAGCTAGGATCAAGCTCGCCAAGCCGCCTCATAAAATAACTAGTTTTACGTGGATAATGTCAAACGTTATAGCCTCAGTTTCGCCCGTTACCAGTAACGGCTTGCCTGTCGTCTAATGAGCGGCGATTTGGCCTCTTGGCGCGAGAAGACGCCCTTTTAATCCTCGGATTTATAATTCCGGGCGGCGTGAGCGAACGCGACGGCAAGCGAGGAAATGAAACTTGAAAAGCCCCCATTTCGGCTTTGCTCGATTTCCGCCAGCCGTGATTTGATCGCATCGATTTCGCCGCGCTGGCCTCGAAGTTCTCGCGCTTGTTCGTCGCTGTGGCGGGCCAGCGCCTCAAGCATTCGCTCGTAACGATCGAATTGCCGGGCGGCCAAATCGGGCGGCGCGGGATAGCCGCGCCCCATTGGAACAAGGCCGCGTCCGGGCCGGCCGCCGATCGCCGACATGGATGGGGGCGGCGCGCGAGGGGCGCGAGGGCTCGCTGACGAAGGAGGCGGAGGCGGCCGAACGGTTTGAACCGACGTCGGCGGCGTTGGCGATGGCCGCGCGAATGGAACAAAGCGATCATCGACAAAATAGCCGTCGCCAATGCGCGCGTGATATTCCTCCGCCGTTTCGCCATTTTGGATCGGTCGCGGCTGACGGCGAAACTTTGGCGCGTCCTTAGGCGTCGTTGGCCATGTCCCGGCTTTCATCCGAGCATATCGCTCGCGCATATAAGCGGCCGGATCGTCGCGAAAAGTCATGAGAACATAGCCTTAGCGCTAAACACTTTGTCTTGGCAATGGCGTAAGCGTTCAGGTAATGGGTCCGTTTGAAATTCACGCCGAAATTCTTTTGCGATAGGGGCCGCGCGTACGATCGGACTTGGCCTCTTCGGCCTCAACGAGCTTTACGATATCCGACACGTCCCAAAGGCGCTTCGTGACGCCAGCCGCCATCGCCGGCGTGACGCGAAGGGTCTTATGAATGCGGGTGAAGTTGTAGAACATGACAAACAGCGCGACCGAATAGGCGTGGTTTTCGAGCTTCTTTGAGAAGCCATTGGTTAGCCGGGTGAAGCGCCGATTTTGCATCCGGATCATGAGGTTGCTGCGCTCCACGTATGAGGTCGAAACGTACTTCTTTTCCGGCTTGCCCTCGATCCGATGCTTCTCAGTGCCGATGCATTCAGCCGGGCTATATCGGCCTTTCGCGCTCTCAGGAACCGAGCCGTAAATCTTATGCAGAAGGCGTAGTCGATATCGGCTCCAAACGCGCCCTCAACGGCCTCAAGGTAGGCAGCGTCAAGCATAAATGTCAGGATGCTTCCGCCAGCCTCTTTTCGAACTCTCGGCGAAAAACACGGATAGCCGCGACTGATGGAGATTCGCGCCGATGCGTCGCTGCTGTCTCGCCCCTTTCTTCAAGATTGCTTTCCGAGCCATGCCTGGTCGGTCCATGCTCGTCCCTACGATCCAGCGGCTCCATTGCCGACCTCTCTTTTCGACCCTTATTTCCCATGACATCCTCCTTCTAGACTTCTAGATATTTGTTCGCAAATGCTTTGTTAAGATCTTCGGAAAAATAGTGCTTGCGCTTAATCCATACAAACCCATCCCCTTTCGAGATCACCGCCAAATCAACCGGTCCACCAACTGTTTCTGTTTCTGGATTGACTCTTTTGTAGATTTGCGACGTACTCAAAAATGTCTCCGCCACCGTCGCTAACTCGCTCAACGGCAAAGATTCTATGGTATGCTCTATTGGCTCAACATGTTCATCCTTCCGATACTCTCGCATCTTTTTATCAAATTCGATAAACATATCAATCGACGGCTGAATAGCAGCATTCTTGTACTGATCTTTTTCTGCTTGGGTAAGTTGGGTTATCCTTTCAATTATCGCCCCGGGCAATGACATAACCACTTTGATTGCCTCTTCGTGGTATTTCTTTTGAAATCTAGGGTTGACCCCCTCGGTAAGAGTTTTAACAATTTCAGTGTCGGCGAATGGAAGAACAAAGGCTCCGCTGGACGCAGACACTTCACGCTTCGCCTTCAACCAGTATCTAAGTTTGCCACAGATGATCGCGTCGCAGTAAAATTCTAGCAATGACGGGAAGATGTCCTTCTCTCCGAAGCCGCAGACGACAACTCCAGAATATCCGGACAGCCGTTCCTTTTTGCAAAACGATAACTGCACGACCCTATCAAGCTTGCGCTTGTTCCCAGAGACGTGTCCGATGGGCAAAATTAGGTTATACGCTTCGTCAAGTTGCTTTCTGTTGTCGGAAATCACACTCTTTTCAAATGAGTCGTCACACAAGTCGATAGATTTTAATTTTTCTAATCGCGCTATCGCTTTATTTAATTGGGCGATGAAGTCGTTCTTCGCCATTTTGTTCTTGTAAAGCTTATACAGGATTCGGTACACAGCTACTCTGAACTGCTGCTCTAGGCTTTCTTTTGGGAAAAGCCATGCGTTTGTTCGTTTTCAGATTTTCAAATTGGATCACAAAACGATTGAAGGCGGTGCTTACAACGTCGCCGAGCGCGCCGTTGACAATGCCACGCTTGGGATCATTGCGCGTTCCCATGACGCGTTCGCCTTCGATAATGCGGTTTGTCGGGAAGCCTAGAAATTTTCGCGTTTCGCGATTGAGCGCATCCGTCGAAAGCTTAAGGCCCGGCTTTTTGAACGGGCTTAGGAATGCAATATCCTTCGGCTTCGCGCCGCGAGCGATTAGACGTTGATAATGATTGAGCGCATGAGCAAGCGCCGCGTCGCCGTCATGCTCGTGCACAACGGCAACGCCGGGATAAACGCCTTTCAACAATGCGTCCTTGGTCATGCGATCTTCGCGCACGTCATTCGCTAGCGCAGTTATCGCCGTCTCGGCTTCGCGCTCGCGATAATTGATTTTGAGCCAAACCATCGGAATGATCCCACTCGCGACAAAATCGGCGAATGGCTGGCCTTCATCAATCGGCCGAAGCTGCGCCGGATCGCCGACAAGGATCACGCGCTCAGCCTTAAGCTCATCGGCCAAAGCAAAAATTTTCCGCATGTCGTAAGCCGAAATCATGCTGCTTTCATCGACAATAAGCGCTTTCAATCCCCGAAATTTGGGATGCTGCGCGTACAGGAAAAAACGATAAATCGTCAGCGTTTCAATGCGGGCGTTCTTTTTCAAGACATTGGCGGCGCGGGCCGAAAGCGCGACCCCAAGAACTTTGACCGCATTGCTTTCGTCTTCATCGCCATTGATAGTTCCGCCAAGATGAGAAGCGACGTTTTCGCAGACGGTTGTCTTGCCAACGCCGGCTGCGCCGGAAATGATCGAAACGCGATGCTCGATCGCAAGCTTGACGGCGGCGCGTTGATCCTTGTCGAATTCAGGCTTGAAAGAAACGCGCGTCGCGCGAAACGGCTTCAAGGCGAGACGACGCGTAACAGCGGCGTGCAATCCTCTTTCGATGCGTTCAGCGCGGCTCAACGCGACGAATTCCCCATGGGGAGTTTGAAACGATCGAAGGGCGGAAAAGACGTTTTGATCGATAGCGCGACGGACGGACGCTTTGTCATGAGCGCAATTTTTCCATACAAGCTTGCACAATTGATCGAAGCTGAGCGCCGTCGATCCGCGGGCATTGATCCTATCCTTGAGCGGATCGTCATCCTTGAGGCGAAGCCGGCCGGCCTCTAATCTCAGTTCATCCCATATCGCCGCCGTCGCATCGCCAATCAATTCGTTCGTCCGAAAGAATTCGCCATGACGGTTTGCGTCTTTGGCTTGCGTAAGAGTGAGAAAGCCGGACGGGACAAACAAGCGGGCGTCGAAACCACCTTCCGCCGCCCATTGGCGATAAGGCTCCTTTTTCATCAATTCATGAACGCGTTCGGCTTCATTTTCCTTCAATCCGGCCGCATTGAAATCGAGCTTGCTAGGTCCAAGCGCCGCAACCACGGCGGCAGTTTCAATAAACTTGACTAGCTTGGACGGCCGCCAACTCGGGAAAACATCGGAAACAGATTTGGGATCGCGCGTAACCTCTTGCGGCCAATTATCGCCATAGGCTCGGCAAAGCGTCAGAACCATGTCGCGAGACAAAGAGAAACCTGCGCGCCCGAATTCAAGAACATGCGGATCGTGCAATTCCCGTTCAAGAAATGAAATTTCGCTCGCTTCAAGCGCGGACTTGCCCCTGAACTCGACAGGAACGCCGACAATGCGGCAAGACGCGCCGGCGATAAGTTCTTTGTTATTGTCGAAAGTTCCTGAAATCGATGTAAATCCGGCGACGGCGACGCTGAAAGCGCACCATCCTTTTTCGTTTCGCGCGCTGATGTTTCCTACTGTCGCCCGGATCGCGACGGACGCCTTTGTATTGACAAGACGCACGTCGCCGATTTCGAAACAGCCATCTTTGGCAATTTGGATGAGGTTTCCAAGTTTAGCGTCGCGGGGCCGGATCGATCCTTCGATTTCAGAAGTTCTGCTTGTCCCTTGCGGATCATCGATTGCAGATGCTTTGAGCTTCAGCTTGACGCGTTGTGCATCGTTTTGATTACGCGATGAAGCCCATTCGGTCATGACGCCGTTATTCGTCTCGATTGCGCGACCCGGATCAAGCCAATCAATCCAAAGAATGACGCCCTTTATCATCGACGCAACGCCGCTTTGACGATCGTCGAAACGTCTGCGCCAGCTTCGAGGGAAACGACGGCGGACGCGACCGCCTTGCGCGCTTGCTTCGCGCTATAGCCTAATCGAACAAGAACAGCTTCCGCATCTATTCGCGCATCGTGGAAACGCGGTTCCGCATGCGCGTTTCCTTGCGCTCGCTCCCCGGCGGGAAGGCGAGGCGTCCGACCCCATCGCGCGATGACGATTAAGCAAAATCCAATAATGACAGGCCAGCGCCATGCGCTCGTCAGCATTCCGAGAAGGATCGCGCAAGCGGCGAGCGGAAGCGCAATCGCAAAAGCAAACGCGCCAGTTAGCCATTCAAGCGTCCGAGGCGCGAAGTGAATGGCAAACGCCAGCGCGAGCAGCGCCGAGCCGCCAAAAACAAGAGCAAGACGGATCAAAGCGTCTTCGATCATTTTCAACCTCCGCGCAGGGTTGTTGCTTTCCCATTATATGAAGATGTGATAGCTGACAACCTATTGTCAAGGAACCGCTCAACAAATTTGTTGAGCGTTACCGGTAACGCCAGATGAAAAATAGCGGTTAGGTTCTTGACGGCGCTACGCTACTATCATATCTTATGTTTATGCCAAGCAATCGCATCGAACGCCTCACGATAACGCTGCCCCGAAAGCTAATTGACCGGCTTGAGGATTACCGTTTCACCCGGCGCGCCGCGAGCCGATCCGAAGCCATAAGACAAATCTTGGAGCATGGCTTGTCATCGCCGCCTGAACGGCCGGCGGCAAAATAAACCATCATTGCATTGAGGCTTGAAACAGATGAAACCGAGCCAGCCAAAGCTTTTCTCTCTCGCATTAAGCTTAGCGCTAACAATTATTGGCGGCGTAACACAAGCAAATGCTTGCACCGGCGGTTGCGATCAAGCGACGGGGATTTGTTTTTCAGCGGACGCCACATGCGGCCCCGCAACTTGGAAATGGCCGCCTTGTCCTTCAATGCGAAAGGCGGCCGACCCTAAATGGCTAGCCGATGCGCCGACAGAAGCGCCGGGCCGCCATGCGGCATATTGCATGTCATGGAACCTTCGCCCGATACAACCGGTCCCGGCTAAGACGCCTTCGGAACAATAGGAGGCGAGCCATGTCTTCGCCTGTTCAGGTTCTTGCCTCGATCATTCAGGGCGAAGCGAACAATCCAGCCGATCAATTCGGCGTTGCATCGGTCATCTATAACCGGGCGCAATCAAATTATGGCGGATATGGCAATGATCCTTTTGCGCAAGCAACCGCGCCATCGCAGTTCAGCGCCTATCCCAACAACTTGCAAACGCCAAGCGCCAACGCCTTGAACTTGGCGCAAGCTCTTGAAAGCGGCAATTTGTCGAGTTATGGCGATACAGGCAATGCGCGTTTCTATAATGCGCCAAACACAAATCCGGCTTATGCAAGTGGCGCTGGAAATAATTACGGACCGGGAACAAATCAATATTCGGATGTTTACAATCAACCGCCATCCAGCAATTTTCAGCTTCCAACCCAAACGCCTTCACAAGATCAAATCAACAACGATCTTGGCGAAACCGGAAATTCCGCCCCGAATTACGATCTTCCGTTTGAAAGCGACGGCGGCAACGACAATCCTATTATGGGATCGGGCGCGAGCGGGGCGGCGGACAATTCCGGCTCTTATGCAACCGGAACCGTAACCTTTCCCGATGGATCAAGCGGCGGCTTCACCACTCAACCATCATCGCTCACAAGCCTCGGCTTGGGATCGCCGACCGCTATCGCCTCTTACAACCAAGGTTCCGGCGCGCTCGCTTCCGGATCGGGCGCGACAGTGCAAGCGCCGCCCGGCGCAATAAACACGCAAGCCCCGCAAGCGAGCGGAACGCAAACGTCCAACAGCGGTCAGCCGATCTATGAAACCAACGCGCCGACCGTAGCGAGCCAAGGGCTAAACGCTATCGCCAAGGCGGGAACGCAAGTCGGGGCGGACGTTCAGCAAGCGGAAAGCTCGGCGGCTGCAACCGGAACCGGATGGTTGTCCAGCATTTACGCCGTGGGGCAGACATTCGCCATTTCAACCGGCCTTGTGCTGTTGGGGCTCATTCTTCTCTTAGGCGCATTCGCGTTCTTCTATATCGATAATAACCAAAAGAGCGCGCCGGCAATTCTTCCCATTGAAACTTAAAACGCGCGAGTAATCGTCATGGCTATTGCGCATCACGCCGCTTCTGGCGCAAAAGCATTAGGCCGAAGCGCTACATCGGCCGCGCAAACTGTACACTCCCAACTTGAAATTCTACCGCAAGCGTCATCGTCATGGCCAGGATATTGGACATTTGTAACCGCAACCATTATTCTAATGTTCATTCTCTATACAGCGCAAAAGGGAACGCTTTCAACATGGATCGGCTTTTTTGCTTGGAGTAATCCGGCGACGCCAACCGCGCCTAACGCGGCGAGCAGTTCGTCAATGCCAAGCGCGCCGGCGGGAGGCGGAACAGTGCCCGGAACGCCAGTTGGAACGGTGCAACCGAACATATTGGGTTTGCCAATTGGACCGCCAATTCCTGGAATTACCACTCTTTCGCCGGGCGCATCCGGCATTGTGACGACGCCACAAGGTAATGAGGTTATGAACCCCGGCCCTCAAATCAATATTCAAAGCATTATCAACACGGTCAAAGGATGGCTGTGAGCTTTCTCGTTAAATCAGACACTTGGGGCGAAAGGGTTTATCTTCGCATACGAGAGAAATTGGCTTTGGTTCACGATCCAGCAATGGCGACAACCTTCCCCAACATGATAAAAGCCGCCATGGCTCAAGGTCGCGCAAGCAAGTGTATCATGCGCGAGTTTGAAATCATCGAAAAGGGATCGACAAATGGCAAAGGAGCAAGAACATGAAAATGAAAACAAAACTTGAACATTGGAAGCTTGGCGATCGGAAATCACGTTATCCCGAGCGCGCCGTTACGATCGCTAACGCCTCAGAGCTGAGCGCCGCTAAGCGAAAGTATGCAGAGCATTATAAAATCGCCCCATCCTCAGTCACATGCGAAAAACGTTTTCTATAATGTTGTTTGGGCGATTGAACTTCGAGGCGCGCGAGGCCGGCGTTCGATCGGCGCAAGCCGCGAGCCTGACGTCATTGGGCCGCCGGCGGGACACAGCGAGGCCGACGCTCGATCGGCTCAGGCCATGAGCCTGACGCCCGACGCCATGGCCGCCGCCGGGGCGCGTGAAGGCCAACGCTCGATCGGCGCGAGCCATGAGCCCGACGCCCGACGCCATGGCCGCCGGCGAGGCGCGCTTGGCTGGCGCTCGATCGGCGCAAGCCATGAGCCCGACGCTTTCGCCCGCCGGCGAGGCGCGCGAGGCTGGCGCTCGATCGACGCAAGCCATGAGCCCGACGTTTTCGCCCGCCGGCGAGGCGCGCGAGGCTGGCGCTCGATCGGCGCAAGCCGCGAGCCCGACGCCCGCCGGCGAGGCGTGCGAAGCTGGCGCTCGATCGGTGCAAGCCGCGAGCCCGACGCTTTCGCTCGCCGGCGGGACGCGTAAGGCCGGCGCTCAATCGACGCAAGCCATGAGCCCGACGGCTTTCGGCCGCCGGCGAAGGCGCGCGAGGCTGGCGCTCTATCGCAAAAGGACGCTCAAAAGCCAAACTTCGACCTTTAAGCGAGATTTGCGTAAACCTTTTGACTATACCTCTTCGTCGTATGTATTCAAAGCATAGTGCAAATAGTAGAGAGTAAAGCGTAAGATAAACTGGCAAACCCATCAACAATATATATCCGCACAAAACTTACAATAAACTTAGCGCATAGGCGTAGAGGAGAAGGGCGTGGCGAGTGCGCTCTCTTCCCCCCTTTGCTTCCTTTTATTTCCTTTTATTTCCCAGAATCTAGACTTTTCAATGGGTTACGGGCGAGGGAAACAAAAAATTCGCCCGCTTTCCGGCCTCGCGCCCAAGTTGTGGTCCATAACGATGTCAAACAGCGGCGCCCTCTCCTCGCCGGGCCTCCGGTCGAGCGCGTCGATTCCGTCCATACAAAATATATCTCACACGTTTCGGATTTTGTCAAGCTAAAAGTCCGCCCTTATGGCGTTGGAGCAGCGCGCAATCAAGCGCTCCCTCCATCGGCGCAAGCCCGCGATCAATTCGTTCACCCGGATCCGGATCGGAGCGCCCGCCGATAGGGCACCGCGATCGTGCTCAATCGGGGCGAGTAAAGTCACCGTAAATCCTGCTTGCGCCGGCCGCCTTCTCCTAGCGCGAGAAGAAATTTCCGGCGCCGCAAGGCCCCTAATCGCTTCGCTCCCAGCGAACGCAGCGGAGAGTCTCGCTTGCGCTCGCCTTGATGCGGATGAGAAGGATTCGAGCGAAAAAAGTTCGAGAAAAAAGCCCGTCTTCGAAGCGCGTTCGCGGCTTCGAGGCTCAGCCGGACGCCACAGGTCGGAATTTAACAGTCCGGTTCAGCGGTTGAGAATGACGGACCGCTATGGCTCGGCCTTAAGCGCATCTTCCCATGCGCTCTTGGCCGAGGCAGGAACGGCATGATCACCGCCGCAGAAATTCAAATGATCCGCGACGCCGATCCCGGCGCCGTTCTGCCGGGCATCGATACGCCGACCGGCAATCCCTACGCCACATCCACTCTGCTCGATGTCAGCAAGATTACTCAGAATTCCAAGGCGCCCTATTACTATACGCCTTCCACCAACGCCGTAACCGTCACGCAGGCGGGCGCGGTGCTGAGCGGCATTAATTTCGGC
>Ga0335075_10006283_pt1 | contig 18347 bp, 14 predicted proteins | sample Lox_Sample_24_FD_206723 | JGI IMG/M metagenome (GOLD analysis project Ga0335075, IMG submission 206723) | Soil microbial communities from Loxahatchee National Wildlife Refuge, Florida, United States - Lox_Sample_2.4 | ecosystem: Environmental > Terrestrial > Soil > Wetlands | place: USA... | reverse complement strand
TACCTGCTGCGGGCATCCGCTGCCGGGCGAGCCGCTGGCCGACAGCGTGCGCCGCAGGCTGCGGCAGGAACTCGGGATCGGCGCGTCGGAACTGGTGCTGGTGCTGCCGAGGTTCCGCTACCACGCCCGGATGGCCAACGGCGTGGTGGAGAACGAGGTCTGCCCGGTCTACGCGGCCTACTCCGATGCGACGCCGACCCCAGACCCGGCGGAGGTCGCCGAGATCAGGTGGGTGGACTGGGATCAGTTCTGCGAAGCGGCCCGGTCCGGGCGGCAACCGATCTCGCCCTGGTGCGCCATGCAGTTGCCCGAACTCATGGCGCTCGGGCCTGATCCGCTGGCCTGGGCGTCGGCCGACGCGGCCGACCTGCCCCCGGCCGCCGCTGTCCCCACCATCTCCACAGTTTTATCCACACCCGTGGGGTATCTGATCCCCCAGCTTTCTCAGAAGTTCACCTGCGAGTCCTGGCCCGTTTGCGGGACCGTTGGCGCCAGCCCGCGGCGCAGCAGTTCAACCACGTCGTCGAGCACGTCATCAGGCACGTGGCCGCCGGCTGTCCACTCGGCCCATCGCATGCCGACAAAGTTGCCGATGCCGGTATACGCGTACGCGATGACCTCCGGGTCGTAGCGCGCGTCGATGTCGCGGTCCATCTGCGCGACCCGCACGCCGCGCGCGTAGCCCCGGGCCAGGTGCTCGTAGTACTCGCGGAACAGCGCCGGGTCGATGAACTCTGACTCGCGGACGATGCGGTCCATCCACGGCCGCCTGGACAGCATGTCGAAGTACGCACGGAAGGAGGCGCGCTCCCTGCCGCGCTGGCCGCCGTCGGCGTGCTCTAGGGCCGTCTTCATGGCCCCTCTCAGGTCGGCGTTGATCGCCCTGACCACGGCGGCGAAGATCTCCGCCTTGGACTCGTAGTACGAGTAGAAGCTGCCGGTGGCCATCCCGGCCCTGGCACAGATGTCCGCCACCGTGGTCCGGTGATAGCTGCGCGCGCCGAACAGTTCCTCGGCCGATGCCAGCAGCCGCTCTGCCGGAGGCCGATCATCGGCGGGACGGCCGGAAAGCACCGATGGCGGGCGGGCACGGCCGCCCGCCATACGGTTCGCCTCAGCTGTCATCAGTGGGCTGGGACATGTTGCGTCACGGCGAGGGAACGCCGCTGGCGGGCGGCGACTGCGTGGATCCCGTGTATTGGGTGACCGCGCCGGTGGAGGTGGTGTCCGTCGTCATCACCGGGCCCTTCTGGACGATGACGCCGTTCTCGATTTCGCCGATGTAGGCGCCGGTGGCACCGTCATGGTCGGTCGAGGAGTAAGCGGGCGGCGCGACGAACGGACCCTGCGGAAGTCCGGCGTTGATGGCCGAGACCAGGTCAGCCCTGGTCGGGTTCCGGCCCGCCTTGAACATCGCTTCGACGAACGTGTAAGCGGCGGCCATGCCGTAGAAGAAGTTACCGTCGAGCGGCTCCTTGGCGTCGTACTGGTTGTGGATCTTGACGAACAGGTTGTACCAGGGGTCGCTGGTGCTGAGCGCCGGGAGGTACCCGTCGGTGATAATCCCCTGGGTCAACTGGTTGCCGTTGACGGTCGCGCCACCCTGCTTGGCGTACGCCTCGAGCAGGCCGGACAGCGTTATCGGGTCAGCGCCGACGTTGCTGACCACCAGCTGCGGGTTGAAGCCGAGCTTGAGGCTGTTCAGCTTGAGCAGGGCGGTGAAGGCGGGGATCGAGAACGAGACCACTACCTGAGCGCCGGACGCGCGCAGCGCTGCGACCTGCGGGGCGATGTTGACGTTGGTGTCGACGTAGCTCTCCTTGGCGACCACCTGTGAGGCCGGGATCTCGTCCTCGAGGCCCTTGACTCCGTCCATGCCGAACTCGTCGTCCTGGTAGAAGTAGGCGATCTTCTTGCCCTTGAAGTTCTGCGCCACGTACTGCCCGAGGATCTTGCCCTCGCGTATGTAGTCGAGCTGCCAGCCGAAGGTCTCCGGATACGTGGTCGGGTTGTCCCAGCAGTCGCATCCGGACGCGACGAACACGTCGGGGACCTTCTCGGAGTTGAGGAAGCCCACCACGGCCAGATGCGTGGGCGTGCCGAGGCCGTTGAAGATCGCGTACACGTTGTCCTGTAGCACGAGCTGGCGGACGACCGACGTGGTCGTGGTCGGGTCGTAGGCGTCGTTGAGGTACTTGTAGATGATCTTGCGGCCGTATACGCCGCCATGCGCGTTGACATAGTCGAAGTACGCGGTCGACGCGGGAGCGATCTCGTCGTAGCCGGGCGCGGCGGGACCGGTCAGCGGCTGGTGGCTGCCGATGGTGATCGTGGTCGGCGTAATGCCGGGCGCGGAAGCGGTAAGGGGCGCCGTCGAGCTGCTGGTCGAGGTCGAGCTCGGACTGCTGGAACTCGATGAGCACGCCGCGACGCCAAGCGCGGCCACGGACGCGATCGCCGTGACCTGCCAGCGGAGGCGCTGGGATCTCTTCATGAAGTGCCTTCCTTCTCGTGTTGGCCGGCCGAAGCTTCGTCGGCCGAAGGCGTGACGTGGGGCGTGGCTGTGTGCCAGGTACGGGATTTCTGGTCGGGACCGAAAAACAGTGAGATCAAGAGCGAGAGCAGCCGCCGCAGCCCGCCCTGGATCCCCTGCGGGAACAGGAGCATGACGATGATGAGCACCGCGCCGTACGCGGCGGGCGGGATGTTGGACCCGACCGTGCTGGACAGGCCGTGGCTGGTTGCCACGTCGGTGACGTACGTCGGCAGCAGGACGATAACCAGGCTCCCCCACAACGCGCCGGGCAGGGTGCCCAGGCCGCCGATCACGGCGGCGGTCAACAGCGCGATGGAGACCGTGAGCGTGAAGTCACCGGGCCCGACCCCCAGGCTGACGATGGCGAGCAGGGCGCCGGCCAGCCCGGCGCAGGTGGCGCTCACCACGAAGGCGCGGATGCGGGCCGCGGCGACGTTGATGCCGTCAAGGGCGGCCGCCACGTCGTCATCACGGACCGCCCGCCAGTTCCGGCCGATCCTGCTGCGGTCCAGGTTCGCCAGTAGCACCAGGACGATCAGCGCCACCAGCGTGGCCACCCAGGCCTGCCATCTGGTCGGCGGGAAGTTCACGCCGAGGAAGGCCGGGGTGGTGAAGGTGATGTTAAGGCCCTGGTCACCGCCGAACGTCGCCGGCCAGGCGTAGGCGATCGCCGCCGGGACCGCCACCCCGAGCATAAGGGTGGCACCGGCCAGGTACGGGCCGCGCAGCCGGGCCGCGGCCGCTCCCACCACGGCTCCTGCGACGGCCGTAACCGCGGCGGCCACCACAAGTACGGCGTAGAACGGCCAGGCGAGATGGAGCAGCAGCAGCGCGGTGGTGTAGCCGCCGACAGCCATGAACGCCGCGTGGCCGAGTGAGATCTGGCCGGACAGCCCGGTCAGCACGGTGAGCCCGGCGACCGCGGTGACCTCGACCGCGATCTGGGCGATCTGGAAGTCGCGGAACGCGTTCAGCCTGATCGAGAGGTACCCGACGATCACGGCCACGATGACGGCCACGCCGAGCCTGCGGGGCAGCGTGCTCATCGTCAAACCCGCCGCATCCGCGCGCCCGCGAACAGCCCGTTTGGCCGGATCATCAGCACCAGGACCAGGATGCCGAGGGCGACAAGCGAGGTCACGTCGGAGCCTACAGAGCCGCCCACGTAACCGCCCGCGTAGTTGAGCGCCAGGCCGAGCACCAGCCCGCCGACCACCGCTCCGGCCGGGCTGTCCAGCCCGCCGATCACCGCCGCGGTGAAGCCGTAGACGAAGATCGCGTCCATGCTGTTCGGGTACAGGAACGTGGACGGCGAGACGAGCACGCCGGCCAGCGCGCCGAGCAGGCCGGCCAGCGCCCAGCCGACGGTCAGCACCCGCGCCACCCGGATACCGGACAGGCGGGCGATCGTCGCGTTGAACGCCGCGGCCCGCATCCGCAGCCCGGCCGTGGTGAACCGGAACGCCGCGGCCAGGGCCAGGGAAGCGACCAGGACCGCCAACGCGACGAACACGTCGAACCTGGACACGCCGAGCGGCGTGCCGCCGACCCTCAGCCCGGTGATCGAGAACGCCGGGGGGAACGACCGGTACGCCCCGCCGAAGAAGATTCCGGCCAGGCCCTCAATCAAGATGAGCAGCCCAATGGTCACGATCACCGCGTTGAGCTCCGGCTTGCCCGCGGTGGGCCGGATGACGGTAAGCTCGCAGGCCGCGCCCAGGACGAGGCCGGCCGCGAGCGCGATAACGAACCCGGCCCAGTAGGACTGGGTCTTGTAGATGACCTCGATCGCCACGTACGTGGTGAGCATGGCCATGCCGCCCTGCGCGAAGTTCAGCAGCCGGGTACCCCGCCAGATCAGCACCAGGGACAGCGCTATCGCGGCATAGACCATCCCGAAGACGAGCCCGCTGAGCGTGAACTGGAGGAACTCGACCACTGGCATGCTCCCTGCGTGTGGCTAGAACCCGAGGTAGTGGTGACGTAGCGCCACGTCGGCGGCGAGGGTGGCGGCGTCGGCCGAGGCGACCACCTTGCCAAGGTTGAGCACGACGCCGTGGTCGGCGATGGCAAGTGCCCCACGCGCGTTCTGCTCGACCAGCACGATGGTGAGCCCGTGCTCCCGGCTGAGCTGGACCACCAGGTTCATGACCTGCGCCATGACCCGCGGCGCGAGGCCGAGCGAGGGCTCGTCGAGCAGCAGCACCCGCGGCCGCGTCAGCAGGGCGCGCGCGATCACCAGCATCTGACGCTCGCCGCCCGACAGCGTGGAGGCCAGCTTGCGCCTGCGTTCGGCCAGCGGCTTGAAGCGCGTGTAGGCCTCGTCCAGTGCCGCCGTTCGCTCGCCACGCCGTCCGCGGCGGCCCCATGGCCACGCCATCATGCCGACCCGCAGGTTCTCCTCGACGGTGAGTTCCGGGATCACTCCCTGCCCCTCGGGGACGTGGGCGATGCCCGCCCGCACTATCTGCTCCGGGCCGCGGCCCGCCATGTCCTGGCCGTCCAGCAGGACGTGGCCGCGGCGAGGCTTGATCATGCCGCTGATCGCGCGCAGCAGGGTCGTCTTGCCCGCGCCGTTCGCGCCGAGCACGGCGGTGATGCCGCCGGCGCCCGCCGTCACCGTCACGCCATCCAGCGCGACGACCTGGCCGTAGCCTGCGACCAGGCCCTCGACCGCCAGCGCATCGGCTCCGTTGCTCACCCCGCCGACCCCCCGTTCCCCTCGGCGCCGCCGGGAGCGTCACCCGTATCGGTCGTGCCGAGGTAGGCCGCGGTCACGGCGGGGTTGTCCTGAACCTCACGCGGCGACCCAGTCGCGATAACCCGGCCGAAATCCAGGACCACGATCGAGTCGCAAACCGACATCATCAGGTCCATGTGATGCTCGATAACCATGAGCGATCCCTCGGTGGCGAGGTGGCGGATGAGCGCGCCGAGTTCGGCGAGTTCGATCTCGCTCAGCCCGCTCGCGGGCTCGTCGAGCAGGATCAGCTTCGGCTCGGCGACCAGCGCCCGGGCCAGGGCGACCTTCTTGCGCATCCCGTACGACAGTCCTTGCGGTCGCACGTCTGCCACCTGGGCCGCGCCGACCCGTTCGAGTGCCTGGCGGGCCAGGTCACGCAGCCTGCGCTCGTCGCGGCCAGCCCGCGGCAGCGAGAGCAGCGCCGACCAGAATCCCGCCCTGGCGCGGCAGGTCGCGCCGACCATGACGTTCTCCAGCGCGGTCAGCCCGTTATACAGGCCGACGCCCTGCAAGGTCCTGGCCACGCCGAGCGCGGACAACTGGTGCGGCCTGACCTGGTGCCGGCGGCCGTCGAACAGCACGTCGCCGTGGTCGGGGGTGATAAAGCCGCACAGCACGTTGAGCAGCGTGGTCTTGCCGGCCCCGTTCGGCCCGATGACACCCATGACGTGGTTGGGTGGGACCGCGAGCGATACGGCGTCCAGTGCTGTCAGGCCGCCGAACCGCACGGTCACATCCCTGACCTCGAGCACTGAACCCGGATTCATCACCCTTGGTCCTCGTCGACGTGAACGGCATGTTCCGGCATGAACCCACATTCAAGGCCGCCGCCGTTGGGTGATCAACCCCCGTACGGACTTGGTGCCGATTCGTGGCTGAACCGCAATCCGGGCTTCGCGGAGCGGATCTCCGTCGGCCGGCGCCGGTTGCCTAGGCTGGGAGCATCACACTGCCGTCGGGAGCACTCACGAGTCCGCTCAGCCACGCCGAGGCGCGAGAGCGCGCACGGCTGATCGGCATCACGCTGCGCGGCAACCGGCTGCCGCTGGCCGGGCTGCTGGCCGCGAACGAGCTGCGGATCGAGGCCGACATGCCGTACTCACGCTCCGGCGCGGGCCTGCACCGCTTCGCTCTTGACGATCTGATTGCCAGCGGGACCGTGGAAGCCACCGCTCCCTCCCGCAGCCCGAACAGGCGCTATAGGCGCAGGCCGCCATAGCGTTGCGCTCCGGCACCTAGCTTAGCTAGGACTCAGGCGAACTTACGGCGTTGAACCCACTCAGCCGGCTGGTTGCGGCGGCCGGTCGTGGTATGCGGCCAGCGGCTCGAATAGCTCGGTCAGGTTGCCTGAAGGGTCCTGGATCAGGATCTGCCGGACTCCGGTGCCCGTGACCATGTCGTTGCGGAAGCGGGCGCCCTTGCCGCGCAGTTCGTCGACGGTGGCAGGAAGGTCGCCGACCTGCAGGGCGATCCGGTTCCAGCCCCCCGGCCCGGGCAGCGTGCCGTCGGGCATGGCGGCGCCGCCGCCTTGGCCGCCGGGGACGCTGAGCAGCAGCCGCAGTTCGCCCCGGTAGAGCATGGCGAACGCCGGGGATGGGCGGAGCTCTACCTCGAATCCCAGCAGGTCCCGGTAGAACTCCACCGCGGCGTCCAGGTCGGTGACCATATAGCGGACCGTGACGGTGCTCATCGGTGCTCCTCCTCGTGTCGGGTTCTCTCGTGGTAGCCGGCGCCCGGCTCGAACAGCTCGACCAGGTTGCCGGCTGGGTCGTGAAGCAGGATCTGCCGTACCGTGACTCCAGTAGTGATGCCGGTGCGGAAGCGAGCGCCCTTGGCGCTGAGTTCCGCGACCATCGCGCTCAGGTCTGATACCCGCAGGGCGATCCGGTTCCAGCCGCCCGGCGCGGGCACGCTGCCATCGGGCAGGGCATTGCCGCCGCCCGCGTGGCCGGGGACGCTGAGCAGCAGCCGCAGGTGGCCCCGGTAGAGCATGGCGAACGCCGGGGATGGGCGGAGCTCCACGGTGAATCCCAGCAGGTCCCGGTAGAACGCCAGCGCGGCGTCCAGGTCGGTGACGAAGTACCGGACGGTGGCGGGCTGGCCGGCCGGGGGTTCGGCGGTTCCCTCGATCCGCCGCAGCAAGGCGGCGGCGAACTCCGGCCGTGGCTCCACCGGCACCACCGGCAGGCGCAGCGCATCGAGCGGGTCAGGCATCACCGCTACCCCCCTCCCGGTAGACGCGGCGCAGCGCGCCCCGCGCCCGCACCAGCAGCGTCTCGGTGGCGTGCACGCTGCGGCCCAGGCACGCGGCCACCTCGCTGACCGGCAGCCCGTCCAGGTAGCGCAGCGTCAGCGCGGCCCGCTGCGGCCCGGGCAGGCGGGCCAGGGCAACGTGCGCGGCCTGCACGTCCAGGTGTACTTCCCACGGGTCGTCGGTCTCCTCGGCCAGCACGGCGACCTCGGCCAGGCCGCGCTGCTCCCGGGCGGAGCGCCGCCAGTGGTCGGCCAGCTTGTGCCTGGCCACTCCCACCAGCCACGCCACAGTCACTTCCGGCGTCTGGATGCGGCCCTGCCTGACGGCGGCAACCGCCGCGGCGAACGTCTCCGCGGTCAGGTCCTCGGCCACCGCCGTGCTGCCGCATCGCGGCAGCAGGTACCCGTAGACCTGCGGCAGCGCTCGCCGGTAGATGGCGGCGACCGGTCCACCGGATGTCTCCGGCTGGTTTCCCACACCAGATCATCGCCCGGCAGCGACTAGTTCCGAACATCGGCCAGCACATTGGCGGCCAGACGCACCACGGCCCGTTCGGACCGTCGCCTCAGTCGCCCAGCCCGAGCAGGCGGACGGCGTTGTGCTTGAGGATCTTGGGCCGGACCTCGGGCTTGATATCGAGCAGCTCGAAGTCGCTCAGCCAGCGCTCCGGGGTGAGCAGCGGATAGTCGGTGCCGAACAGCACCTTGTCCTGCAGGTACGAGCTGGCCGCGCGGACCAGCTGCGGCGGGAAGTACTTGGGTGACCAGCCGGACAGGTCGATGTAGACGTTGGACTTGTGGGTGGCGACCGAGATGGCCTCGTCCTGCCAGGGCACCGACGGGTGGGCCAGGATCACCTTCATGCCAGGAAAGTCCGCGGCCACGTCGTCGAGCAGCATCGGATTGGACAGCCGCAGCTTGATACCGCGGCCGCCGGGCAGGCCGGCGCCGATGCCCGTCTGGCCGGTGTGGAAGACGGCCGGCAGGCCCGCCTCCTCGATGACCGCGTACAGCGGGTAGTAGCTCGGATCGTCCGGCGAGAAGCCCTGCAGGCTGGGATGGAACTTGAACCCGCGGACGCCGTGCTCGCTGACCAGCCGCCGGGCCCGGCGTACCGCCTCGTCGCCGGTCCGCGGATCCACCGAGCCGAACGGGATCAGCACGTCCGGGTGCGCCGCGGCCCGGTCCGCGATCTCCTCGCTGGACAGCGCAGGATGACCGGTCTCGGTCCCGGCATCCACGGTGAACACCACGGCGGCCAGTTGGCGGTGGCGGTAATAGTCTGCGATCCGCTCCACCGTGGGCGTCCGGTCGGTCGTGGCCTTGAAGTACTTCGCCGACGCAGCAAGCAGCCCGTCGTCGAGGGAGAGCCGCCCGCGCCCGTCCGATTCGACGTGTACGTGCACGTCGATCGCCGCCACGGCAGATAGGTCCAGGCCAGCCACCTAAACACCATATACGGCAGGTTCGCCCTGGCCAGCATGGCGCGGTCAGCATTTCCCCGGCCCGCATTTGTGCGGGTATCACATTGCGCCGTGCGGGCGCGCTGTGGCACCGTCTGCGATGTGGAGGCTGGAGGACCGGTGCGCGAGGGAGATTTGCTGTGGACGCCCAGCCCCGACCGGGTGGAGCGGGCCAACATAACGGCGTTCACCAGGTGGCTCGAAACCGAGCGCGGGCATCGCTTCGGCGACTACCACGAGCTCTGGCGCTGGTCGGTGACCGATCTCGACGGCTTCTGGCAGGCGGTCTGGGACTACTGCGGCATCCAGGCCTCGACACCGCCGACGGCGGTCCTCGGCTCCCGGACCATGCCCGGCGCCGTGTGGTTCCCCGGAGCCAGGCTGAACTACGCGCAGCACGTGCTGGGGAACGAGCAGCCCGGCCAGGATGCCCTGTACCACCAGTCGGAGACCAGGCCGCTGACCGGCCTGCCCTGGACGGAGCTCACGAACGGCGTCCGGGTCCTGGCCGCCCAGCTGCGCGGCATGGGAATCCGGCCCGGCGACCGGGTCGCGTCGTGCATGCCGAACATCCCGCAGACCGTCATCGCGATGCTGGCTACCACCAGCATCGGCGCCATCTGGACTAGTTGCTCCCCTGACTTCGGCGGCCGGGGCGTCAGCGAAAGGTTCGGGCAGCTGTCGCCGAAGGTCCTGTTCTGCGTGGACAGCTATCGCTACGGCGGCCGGGATTACGACCGCAGCGCCGAGATGCGGCAGGTGATCGCCGGGCTGCCCAGCCTCGAGCAGGTCATCTGGGTTCCCGGCCCGCTCGGTGCCCCGGTTGCCGCTTCCGCGGGCGGGCCGCGCGTCAGGGCCTGGGCCGAGATGATGGCTCATCCGTCGGTGCCCGCCGCCGGGTTCGAGTTCGAGCAGGTGCCCTTCGGGCACCCGCTGTGGATCTTGTTCTCCTCCGGGACCACCGGGCTGCCCAAGGCGATCACGCACAGCCACGGCGGCATCTTGATCGAGCAGCTGAAGCTGCAGACCTTCAACATGGACCTGCACCCCGGCGACCGGATGTTCTTCTACACGACGTCCGGCTGGATGATGTGGAACTTCCTGGTCAGCTCGCTGCTGCTGGGCGTGCGGCCGCTGCTGTACGACGGGCACCCCGGCCACCCGCGCCCGGACGTGCTGTGGGAGATGGCCGACGCGGCGGGCGTAACGTTCTTCGGCGCCAGTCCCTCCTACGTCGACCTGCTGGCCAAGGCGGGCTTGGTGCCGGCGGAGAAGTTCGGCCTGTCCGCGCTGACCGGTGTCATGCTCGCGGGCTCGCCCGTGTCCGCGGAGTGCGGCGCCTGGTTCTACCGCAACGTCAAGCGCGACCTGTGGCTGCACGTGGGCAGCGGCGGCACCGATGTCTGCAGCGGGTTCACCGGAGGGGCGCCCACGCTGCCGGTCTACGCCGGCGAGCACCAGGCGCGGAACCTTGGCGTGGCCGCCTACGCGTTCAACGCGCGGGGCGAACCGGTCACCGGCGAGGTCGGCGAGATGGTGATTACCCAGCCGATGCCGTCGATGCCGGTCCGGCTGTGGAACGACGACGGCGAACTTTACCGGCAGACGTACTTCGCCGACTTCCCCGGCCTCTGGCGGCAGGGGGACTTCTTCAAGGTCAACGAGCGCGGCGGCTGTTTCGTGCTCGGCCGAAGCGACGCCACGCTGAACCGGCACGGCATCCGGATCGGCACCGCCGAGGTCTACGCCGCGCTCGAGTCGGTGAAGGAGATCACCGGCGCGCTCATCGTCAACCTCGACCTTCCCGGCGGCGGTTTCTTCATGCCGCTGTTCGTCACGCTGGACGACGGGGCCGTGCTCGACGACCAGTTGCGCCGCACGATCACCGACAGGCTGCGCAGCCAGTACACCGCGCGGCACGTGCCCGACCAGATCATCCAGGTGTCGGCCATCCCGGCCACCCTGACCGGCAAGAAGATGGAAGTTCCCGTCCGCAAGATCCTGCTCGGCGCGCGGCCGGACGAGGCGGCCAACCGCAACGCGATGGCCAACCCGGAGGCGCTGGACGCCTTCGCCGAATACGCCCGCACCCAGCGCGATTACCGCCTGGACTAGGCGCCCCTAACCGAGCGGTAACTCTTCCGCGTATTCACGGGCTGGCTTGACGTAGCCGAAGAACGCGCGGCGCTTGATGAGCTCGGCGCATTCGGTCGGCACCATGCCCTCCCAGGATTCGTCCTGTGCGGCGATCCGGCGCAGCACATCGCGGCTGAAGATCGGCAGGTACTCGGGCCGGTAGTTGTCCAGGTGGACGAAACTGCCCCGCCCGAAGAGGTAGTCGTACAGCGGCTGCAGTTCCGGCTGGACCTTGATGTCGTACACCGTCTTGAGCTCGTCGTCCGGCTGGGGCTTATAGGGGTAGACGTAGAGCTTGAGCTCGTTCTTGAACAGCCGCCCGAAGCTCTCCAGGATCCCGCCGGGCAGCTGGGCGTGGTTCTTCTCGTCGAACAGGTCGATGAGGCTCGGCACGCCCATCACGATGCCGATCCGCTCGGTGGTCCGTTGCGCGATGTAGGCGGCCAGCCGGTAATAGTCGAAGTAGTCGGTGATCAGCACGGTCTTCCCGCAGGCGGCGAGGAGCTCGGCCCGGGCCAGGAAGTCCCGCCGGTCGACCTCCTGCCCGCCGGCCATCAGGTTGCGCATCGTGATCTCGGTGAGCTGCAGGACCGGCTTGCCCGCCACGGCCGGGTCTTCCTCGAACTTGGCCTGGGCCGTCTCGATCATGTCGAGGTTGACGTGCGTCGGCGGCCGGAAGCTGCCCCGCTCCACCAGGACGGCCTTCTTGCGCAGTACCTCGCTCGGCTGCAGCACCGCGCGGTCGGGACCGAACATGGCCACGCCGCTCAGGCCCAGCTGGACCAGCTTGAGCGCCATCAGGCGGTTGTCCACGCCGCGGAACTCGATGCCGCGGAACTGGATCATGTCGATCTCGATCCGGCCCACGGTCAGCCCGTCCAGCAGGCTCTCAATCAGCCGTTCCGGCTCGTGATGCTCGAAGAACGCCCCGTACAGCAGGTTCACCCCGACAATGCCCAGTGCCTCCTGCTGCAGCCAGGCCTCGACGTCGAGCATCCGGACGTGCATGACGATCTGGCTCGGCTCGTCGTGCGGCTGGGCCTGGAATTTCACGCCCATCCAGCCGTGGCACTCGTTGCCGCCACGGTAGCTCCGCGCCACCACGGTGTCGGCGAACGCGAAGAAGCAGTTCGTGTCGCCGCGGTCGTCGTCGAGCCGCTCGACGTTGAGCTGGAACTCCTTGTCCAGCATCCCCTGCAGCCGACCCGTGGACACGTACCGGTCCGCCTTGCCGTAGACCGCGTCGCTGACGGCCATGTCGTAGGCGGAGATGGATTTCGCCACGGTGCCGGCGGCGCCGCCGACCCGGAAGAACCAGCGGACTACCTCCTGGCCGGCCCCGATCTCCGCGATCGTCCCGTACCAGCGCGGGTCCAGGTTGATCCGTAGCGCCTTCTGGTGAGTGTCGGATTGATGAGCACCGCCGATGAACTCGGTCATCGCGTCTCCCTGCCCGCTGCTCCTGGCCCACCGGGCGGCAGGCCGGCACCGCTCCGGATCACTGGGATTGTACTAACCGCGAGCTATTCGCCGCCAGCCGGCGACGGCATCGCCTGGGGCCGACCGCTGGCCTGATTGCCTGCGGTAACGTTCCCGGAACGCTCGCCGCGTAGGGTGCGGATCATGAGCTTGCGCCCAGGGCCGGCGAGGGCCTGGCGGATCGCGCTCGGCCTGCTTGCGCTGCTGTCCTTCGCCGCCGCCATCCCGCTGACCGCAGCGTCGCGCCAGGCGGGCGACGGGGTGGTCGCCGCGGTGATCGGCGTTCCCTGCGCGGTCGTGGGATGGGCCGTGGCCAGGCGCCAGCCCGGGAACGCGATCGGCTGGCTTTTCCTCACCACCAGCGTCTTCATGTTCCTCAGCACGGACGGCGGAGACTACGGGTATCTGGTCTACCGGCAGGGCCACCACCTTCCGCTGGCCGCGGCTGGCCTCGCCCTGGCCTCGTTCTGGGGTCCCAGCCTGCTTCTGTTCGGGGTCGCGGTCGCGCTGTTCCCCGACGGCAGACTGTCCTCCAGGTTCTGGCGCATGGCCCTGCTGGTCTACATCACGCTCTACGCGAGCTACGCCCTGGCCACCCTCGCGGCCGTCGGCGGCGCGTTGTCAGCGCACCCGATCCGGGTCGACTCCACCGCCGGCCTGACCGCCATCGACCATCCGACCGGCTGGTTCAGCGTCGCCCAGAGCGTGTTCGCCCCGGGCACCGTCGGGCTGACCGTGGCCTTCATCGCCCGGCAGGCGCTGAGCTGGCGGCGCGCCGCCGGGGAACGGCGACAGCAGCTGAAATGGCTGGCCAGCGGGGCCGCGATCAGCGTCATCTGCGTTGTCCTGGGGACGGCGTTCGGCTCGTCAGGTGCCCCCACGACGCTGCTGAGCGCGATCGGCAGCCTGGCCTGGTTCGGCGTCGCCGCGCTGCCGGTGTGCATCGGGGTGGCCATCTTGAAGTACCGGCTGTACGAGATCGACCGGATCATCTCCCGCACGCTGTCCTACGCAATCGTCACCGGCCTGCTGATCGGGGTCTATGCCGGGCTGGTGCTGCTGGCCGAGCAGGTACTGCGGTTCCACACGTCCGTTGCGGTGGCCGCCTCCACCTTGGCGGCGGCCGCACTCTTCAACCCGATCCGGCGCCGGGTGCAGCGCGCGGTGGACCGCCGCTTCAACCGGGCCCGCTACGACGCCGAGCGCACGCTGACGGCGTTCGCCGCCAGGCTCCAGGACGCGGTGGACCCCGACGCCGTCCGGGCCGACCTGGCCGGCGTGGTCCATGCCGCTCTCGAGCCGGCCCACGTATCGGTATGGCTTCGGAAATGACACGATTGGTGCGTGAGCAACCTCGACCCGGCACCGGAGGCGATCGCGCTGGCCCCCAATGTGGTCCATGCGGTGGACGTGCTCGAGGCCCGGAAGGCGGCGATCGGGGACGGCACCGAAGTTCGCAGGCTGCTGCCGCAGCGGACGCTGCGCACCGTGGGCGCGTGGTGCTTCCTTGACCATTACGGGCCCGACAACGTCAGCGCCGGGAATGGCATGCAGGTGCCACCGCATCCGCATATCGGCCTGCAGACGGTCAGCTGGCTGTTCGAGGGCCTGGTGCTGCACCGGGACAGCCTCGGCAGCCGGCAGCTGATCCGGCCCGGCGAGCTGAACTTGATGACCGCCGGGCGGGGCATCGCGCATTCCGAGGAGTCCGCGGCCGGACGGCCCCCCGTGCTGCACGGGCTGCAGCTGTGGATCGCGCTTCCTGAGCGGGACCGGTTTACCGAGCCCTCTTTCGCGCATCACGCGGATCTGCCGGTGGTGCGCGAGGGCGACACGCGCGTGACCGTCGTCATCGGCGAGCACCGGGGTGAGCGATCCCCGGCCCGGGTGTTCAGCCCCCTGGCCGGGCTGGAGGTCGCCGTGCCCGGCGGCGATGACTTCGTGCTTGAAGTCCGCGAGGACTTCGAGCACGCGGTGGTCGCCGTGGACGGCTCCGCTGTGGTGTCCGACGCGCTGATCGCGCCCGGGCTGTTCGCGCATCTGCCCGCCGGGCTGTCCGAGATCCGCCTGTCGCCGGCCGGCGGGCGCAGGCACGCGCGGTTCTTCGTGCTCGGCGGGACCCCCCTGGGTGAGCGGCTGCTGATGTGGTGGAACTTCGTGGCCCGCAGCGGCGAGGAAATCGCGCAGGCCCGCGAGGACTGGACGGCCGGCCGCTTTGCCGCGGTACGCGGCTATCCCGGCCAGCCGCTCGCCGCACCGCCCCTTCCCGCCGTCCCGCTCCTGCCCAGGTAACGATTCGGTGAGCTGAGCGGCGACCTTATCTGCATCGGGCACGCCCAGCCCGCGGTAGAGAGCCAGGGCCGCCTCCCAGTGACGGCGAGCGTGATCTCGGTCGCTCATGGCCCGGTAGGTGCGAGCGAGCCCATCGTGCGCGCGGGCCTGCTGGAGCCTGTCGCCGATCTCGCTCGCCAGGGCGAGCGCAGCGGCCTGCTCGGCGCGGGCGTCCCGGGGCCGACCGACGGCGAGGAGAGCCTCGCCGAGGCGGTTGAGTGCCTCGGCCTCGCCGTTCCGGTCGCCGATCTCACGGAACAAGGCCAGGGCCTGCAGCTGGCCGTCGATGGCGTCACGATGCGAGCCCAGCTGAAGGTTCGCATCACCGATCCTGGTCAGTGCCTCGGCCACGCCGTTCCGGTCGCCGACCTCGCCGAACAAGGCAAGAGTCGGCTGGAGCTGGGCCAGGGCGTACTCATAGCGGCCCTGAAGTAGGCCAATCATCCCCAGGTTCATCAGCGCGTAGGATTCGCCGCGGCGGTTGCCCAGCTCCCGGTTCAGCTCCAGGGACTGCTGGTAGTGACGGGAGGCCCGATCGTACAGCCCCTGCCGTTCCTCGACGGTGCCCAGGTTGCCCAGGGCGCGCGCCTCGGCGGCCCGGTTACCGCTCTCGCGGTGGAGTCTCAGGACGCACTCCTGGATGCGGGCGGCCCGCTCGTAGTGACCTTGCTGGGCGTGCAGGATGCCGAGGTTGCCGAGCACCCGGGCCTGGCCCGCCCGGTCACCCAGCTCCCAGCACAGGGCCAGCGCCTCCTGGAGGTGTCTCGCGGCCTGATCGTAGTGGCCCTGCCGCCAGTACGCCGCGGCGAGGTCATTCAGCGCGGTCGCCTCGGCCTCGCGGTCGCCCGCCTGGCGCGCTGCCATCCTGGCGTGGCCGTGAACGACGAGCGCCTCGGGGTTGTAGCCGTCGCCGTCGAGGTAACGGAACAAGGTGGCGGCGAGCCGGGTGGCGTGGCCGGGCCAGCCGTTCCTGGCGGTGTGCGCGATGACGGCGACCAAGGCTGACCGTTCTGCATCTAGCCAGCCGCGCGCCTGCACCGGATCGGCCAGCGGCGGCGTCGGGCCTACTGACCGGGGAACGGGGGGCCGGCGGTGCGGCTCGGCGGGGTACAGGGCGTTCATCCCGGTGGCGGCGGTGTGCAGGTAATAGTCGAATAGGCGGGTCAGCGCCGCCTGCTGCCCGTCTTGGCCGTCGCGGGCGGCGAGTTCGCGGGCGTAGCCGCGCAACAGGTCGTGCATGCCGTACCGGCCCGGCGCGGTGGGCTGGATCAAGTGCACGCGAGCCAGCGCGCCCAGGGCCCGGCGGGCCTGGTCGAAGCCGGTGCCGGTGAGCGCGGCCGCGGCGTAAGGCTCGAAGTCGGGACCGGGGTGCAGGCCCGTCAGCCGGAACGCGCGCGCGGCGCCGGCATCCAAGTCCCGGTAGGACCAGGAGAATACGGCGCGCACTGCAGTGCGCGGATCGCCGCCGGCCTCGAGCAGGTCCAGCTGCTGCTGTTCGTTGGCCAGTTCGTCGGCTAGGTCGCCCAGCGGCGCGGCCGGGTGCGCGGCGGCGAGCTCGGCTGCGACCCGCAGCGCCAGCGGCAGCCGGCAGCACTGCCCGGCCAGCTCCTCGGTCGCGCCTGGATCATCGTCAACCCGCCTGCCGATCAGCGCCCGGAGCAAGCCGACCGCGTCCGTGAGCGGGAGCAGGTCCAGATCCAGCCGGGTGGCGCCGTCCCTGGCGACCAGCCCGGCCAGGGAATCGCGGCTGGTGATCACCACGGCGCAGGCCGGGCTGCCGGGCAGCAGCGGCCGGACCTGCTCGACCGTTGCCGCGTTGTCCAGCACCACCAGCATCCGCTTGGAGGCCAGCAGGCTCCGGTAGCGGGCGGCGCGTTCGGCCTCGTCAGCCGGTATGTCCTGTCCGGGCACGCCCAGGGCGCGCAGGAACCCCGCCAGCGCGTCGGCCGCGGTCATCGGCGGGCCGGGGTCATATCCGCGTAGGTTGACATGCAGCTGCCCGTCGGAAAAGCGTCCGGCGACCTGATGTGCCCACTGCAAGGCCAGCGCCGTCTTGCCCACCCCCGCCGTCCCGCCGATGGCCGAGATCACGATCGCCTGCCCGCCGGAACGGTCGAGCAGCCGGGTCAGCACGGCCAGCTCGCTGGTGCGGCCGTAGAAATGCGCCGGGGGGATCGGCAACTCCCGCGGCGTTATCGGCTGCGGGCTCCCCGCCACCATCGAGACGGGCTTGGGCATGGCCAGGGCGGGATCCCCGGACAGGATCCGCTGGTGCAGCTCGCGCAGCTCGGCGCCGGGCTCCGTGCCGAGAGCCTGGACCAGCGCGGCGCGGGCGTGCTCGTAATCCTCAAGCGCCTCCGCCTGCCGCCCGCAGCGGACGAGGGCCAGCATGAGCTGAGCCACGAAGCGCTCCCGCAGCGGATGCTGCGCGGCCAGGACCCGCAGCTCGGGCACCAGCTCGGCGTGATCGCCCAGCTGCAGCCGGGCGTCCGTCCGCCACTCCACGGCCTGCAGCCGCAGCTGTTCCAGCCTCGGCAGCTCGTCGCGGCGCAGCAGCTCAGACCGGATATCCGCCAGAGGAACGCCCCGCCACAGCGCGAGCGCCTCATCGAGCGCCGCAGCCGCCCGCGCCCAGGCACCGGCCCGCACCGCGGCGCCGCCTTCGCGGCAAAGGCAGGTGAAGCGCAGCAGGTCCACCTCTTCCTGGCCCGCCTCGATCAGGTAACCAGGGAAGCGGGTCACCACCCTGGCTCCGGCGGCCGGCCCGAGTACGCGGCGCAGCCGCATCACGTGCGAGCGAAGCGTGGTCGATGCCCCGTCCGGCGGAGTCCCATCCCACATCAGCTCGGCCAGTGCGTCAGCCGAGACCACGGTGCCCGCCCGCACCAGCAGGGCCGCCAGCAGCACCTGTTGCCGCACCGCGGGGACGCGAATGACTGAGTCGCTGTCACGGACCAGCAGCGGCCCCAAGACGCCGAACCACACGATGACCCTCGCCCGCCGATCCGGCCCGCCACAGCCACGAAGCCCGCATCTTCGTGCGACATAACTGCGTACTTGCAGGCTAGCACCTCGCGACCGAGTCGCGGCGGCGGTTTACCTGCCCGCTTCCTGCAGGCGGTGACCGTTGCCATCCGCCGCGGCCAACCGGGCGCGAACCTGATCCGCCTCCGGCGCGCCAAGTTCGGTGTACAGGTCAAGGGCCTGGCGCCAGTGATGGACGGCCCGGCCGGGGTCGCCGTCCGCGTCGCAGGCACGAGCGAGCCCGTAGTGGGCGCGAGCCTGCTCGTACCTGTCGCCGACCTGGCCCGCCAGGCCGAGCGCGGCGGCGTTCTGAGCGCGGGCATCGCCGGGCTGACCGGTGGCGACGAGCACGTCACCGAGGCTGTTGAGCGCCTGAGCCTCG
>Ga0335075_10006282_pt1 | contig 18347 bp, 18 predicted proteins | sample Lox_Sample_24_FD_206723 | JGI IMG/M metagenome (GOLD analysis project Ga0335075, IMG submission 206723) | Soil microbial communities from Loxahatchee National Wildlife Refuge, Florida, United States - Lox_Sample_2.4 | ecosystem: Environmental > Terrestrial > Soil > Wetlands | place: USA... | reverse complement strand
CGGCCACCGTAACGGGCGTCAATCTAGAGAGGAACGAGATCGAGTACACGCGCCCGGACGGGAAAACGGCGACGCTTTCGTACGCTCATCTGGTTCTTGCCTGCGGCTCGGAGATCAACCTCGATGTGGTTCCGGGCATGGGCGCTCATGCCTACACGCTGAGAACGGTGGGCGACGGCTTTACTCTCGGCAACGAAGTGATCGCGCGCTTTGAGCAGGCTGCCGTGGAGCCCGAAGAGGCCGAGCGCCAGCGGCTGCTGACGGTTGTGGTAGTCGGAGGTGGTTTCACGGGAGTGGAAGCCGCGGGTCATCTGTTCGACCTGATGCGGAATATCCACCCCTTTTATCCGCAGTTGAGCCGGAATCGGCCTCGGATGGTGCTTCTGCAGCGGGGCGCGAGAATTGTCCCAGAATTTCAGCACGATTCCCTCTCGGGGTTTGCGCTGCGAAAGCTCAAGCAAAACGGCCTCGATGTGATGCTGAATACCGAAGTGAAAGAAGTGACGGCGCGATATGTCCGGTTGGGCACGGGGGAACGGATCGATACGGGTCTTGTCCTATGTGCGATCGGGACGGCACCCGCCGCCCTTATCAAGAAAACCGGCTTGGCCATGGAACACGGCAGGTTGAAGACCGATCCGGACATGCGGGTGACAGGCGCGGCCAACGTGTGGGCGTTTGGTGATTGCGCCGCGGTTCCCAACGCGTGGAGCGGACAGATCTCTCCGCCGACCGCGCAGTTTGCGCTGCGGCAAGCCAAGCAACTGGCGGCCAACTTGGTTCGGGTGCAACGAGGAGAGGCAACGAGGCCATTTCGGTTTCGTCCGCAAGGACTGCTGGCTACGATCGGGCACCACAACGGGGTGGCCGAAATCTACCGGCTGAAATTTTCCGGTCTGCTCGCCTGGTTCCTGTGGAGAGCTGTGTACCTGCTGAAGATTCCGACCTTCAGGCGCAAGCTCAATGTGGTCGTAGACTGGACCTGGGATATTTTCTTCAAGCCCAACATCGTGCAGGTGTACGTAGCGGAACGGCAGCGATTCAAGCAGGCCCACTACGCCGCCGGCGACTTTGTTTTTCGCAAGGATGAGCCGGGCGGAGCGTTCTTTGTGGTTAAGGCGGGGACCGCCGGGCTGCACTTGGATGAAGCTTCCGAAACTCCCCTGGTGAAGTGGACGAAGGGCGACCATTTTGGGGAGGCGGCGATCCTTGAAGGTGCTGCAGCGCACGCTACATACAGAGCGTCGGTCAAAGCGGAAACGCCGCTGGACTTGATCGTTATCAAGCCTGTGGATTTCGCCGACCTCACGGAGTCGCTTGGAGCCCTGCAGAAAGAACTGGAGAATTCGTTGTTCGCGCGGCAGGCCTACGAACACTTGACAGCGCTGGCAGCGAGAAACCCTGCGGTGGGGTCTCTGACGGTCGCCGACGTAATGACTCGTTCCGTCCAAACGTTGCCGCTCGATCTCACCTTGGTCGATACCGTGGCGAGATTCCAGGGCGGGCATATAGCGTTTCCGATTACGGAAGGCGAAATCTTGAAGGGTTACTGCAGCCGCCGCGAGCTTTTCACCGCGCTCGGCCGAGGTCTGCCGTTTGAGACGCCCGTCCGCGATTTCATGCGCCAAGCACCGGATAGCGTTCGCGAAACCGACGCCGTGCTGGCAGCGGGATTAGAGTTTCTTCGCAACGACATGGACATCATGCCGGTGCTTGCAGCCGATGGCAGCGGCAGGCTCGTGGGAACCTTCACCCCACTTGACGCCGCCCACAGGATCGCGGGAATCGCGGGCGACGACTCGCAGTTTCGTTCTTCGGCAGCCGCCAGGTGAGACCAGCCAACCGCGCCTTCCGAGGTGGATCTTCGAATTACGCTTTGCGCGGGAAGGGAATTGGGGCGTTGCGCTTGCGGCGCGGCGAACATTTCTTGAGGTGCGCGCGGGCTTGTTCGGCCCACGGGCCGTTGGGAGCGTAGCGCAGGTAGAGCAGCCACTGCTCGCGGGCGAGACGGAGTTCGCCGCGTTTCTCATGCGCCAGCGCGAGATTGAAGTGGACGTCGGAGTGGGCGGGCATGGCGCGGGCCGCGCGTCGCAGATGCTCGATGGCCTCATCGATCTCACCTTGCTCTTCGAGGACGCAACCCAGGTTGTATCGCGAGATCCCATTAAGCGGATCGAGTTGCACGGCGGCGAAAAATTCGGCGCGCGCCGACGCGATATCTCCCATTTGGTAGAGCGCGACGCCTAGATTGATGTGGGCATCGACCCAATTCGGAGCGAGATCGAGCACGCGGCGGTAGTTTTCGACCGCATCCGGCAACAGGTCCGGCGAAGCTTCGCAGTCGAGCGCGGACTGGAAAAGATCTTCCGGCGTGGGGCTGGTCATCGCATGGAGCTTGGGGCGCGGCGCCGGCGCATCGAACGAGAAAACCCATTGCTGCTTGATCGGGCTGAACGCGCGGGCGGCGCCCGGAGGGATCACCAGCACATCGCGGCCCTGCTCGAGGAATTGCAGGGCCTGAAGGGGCAACGGCGCTTCGCCGAACTGCTGTTCGACGAGCGCGACGGCGCGGCGCACGCGCTGCGCGGGAATGTGATTTTCGGTGAGTCGCTTCACGGTGCGCAGGGCGACAAGATCGCCAAAGCTGTAGAAGCGCTCTCCCCAGCGCGCCTGGGGACGGACCAGCCGCAGGCGTTCCCAGTAGCGCAGGCGGTTCGCATCCACACCCAGGATGCGCCCCACCTCTTTTCTCGTATATCTCTGCGACAAGCTTGGAGGTCCCTCAGTTCCGCCCGAGTCCGCATTGATTATCCACCCTATGTCAATCGGACGCAGGCCCCATTTCTGTGAAAAGCCAGCGGAAATGCTGTGGAAATGCACAGGGCTCGCGAACCGAGCGTGCGATTACCAAAAGACGACACGCCGCCGCCGGCGCCAGCCGGTCGCACCCGGGTACTTGCTAAACTTTGAAGGAAAGTCACCCGCAAGATGGTTCTCGACAACGCTGAACGCTTGTATTTGGAGCGCCAGGTCACACTGGCGCGAGCCGTGATCGCCGCGCTTTCGCTGGTGGCGCTGCTCGAAACCTCGCAAGCACCCGTGCGCCGCGTTTCGGTGGTGTTCCTTTCGGGCTATTTGGTCATCGCGCTCGGCGCCGCGCTTTTCGACCGCTTTTTCGGCGAGGCGCCAGTGCGGATTCCGCTGGCGTTCGACTTCATCGTACTCGCGGCGTTCGTTTACCTTACGCCTTCCGTCTCGGCGTTCTGGTTTCTCTTTCTGTTCGCGGTTTTCGCCCTGGCGACGCGCGGCAACGAGCGCGCGATGCTGGCGCTGGTGGCGCTGGCGACCGTCGGAATCATCGTGCGCGTAGCCGTGGGCGAGTCGTTTCGATGGCAGGGCTCGTGGCACTGGATCGCGATCGGCCTCGGGACGCTGGTTTCGGGTTTGGGCATGGGATTTCTTGGCGCGCGGGAACGCGAGCACCTCGCGCGGCAGCAGTTTCTCGAAAAGATAACCAGCGCCCTGCGATTCGAACGCGGGCTGACGGAATCGATCCGGCAGGCACTGGGCGAACTCGCGGTTGCGTTTCAGTGCGAACTGGCATGTCTCGCGATCCGGGATGAGGATCTTGAGCGCATCTTCGTGTGGAGAGTGCGGCCCAGCGAAACGGAGCCCCGGCCGCCCGAGACTCTCGCGCTGAGCCACTCCGAAACATACCTGCTTGACAGCCTGGAAATCTCGATGGGCTGGAATTTCAATGACGGGAAAGGCGCAGGCTTCGGGTGGGACCGGAGAAGCGGCCAGAGATTCCGTTCAGTTCCAGCACCGCCCGATTCGACGCGCCAGGAAGTCGGCTCGAAATTGTTGAGCGTGACAATCGAGTCCGGCGGCCGCCCGACGGGACGCGTTTTGCTGGCGAATCCGCGGGCACCGCGGAGCCGATTTTCGACGGGCGATCTGCGCTGGCTCGAGCACATCGTACGCCAGATCGGGCCGCCGCTCGAAAATGTCTTCCTGTTGCGCAGCCTGCGCACGCACGCAGTGGAGTCAGAACGGAGCCGCATCTCGCGCGATCTGCACGACGGAATTCTGCAGACTCTGCTGAGCCTCAAGATTCAGCTCAACGTGCTGAGGCAGCGGTTGGCGGAAAGGCCGCTCGAGCAGACCTGCACGGATCTCGCCAGCCTGCAGAAGACGGTGCAGGCGGAGAGCGACGAGTTACGGCGCATGGTGACGGACCTGCGGCCGGTGCGCGTCGAAAGCGCGGATATGCGCGAATTGATGCACGGCTTCGCGGAGCGCTTTCGCCTGGAGCACAATCTGGCAATCGATTTGTTCGTCGAAGTGGGGGATTTGCGCGTTCCGGACCGCATTTGCAGAGAGATTTTCCAGATATACAGAGAGTCACTACATAACGTAAAAAAGCATGCTGAGGCCAGCCACGTCGTGGTAAAACTAGAACAGGACGAGGCGAAAGTCTCCCTCGTCATAGATGACAACGGGCGGGGTTTTAGCTTCTCCGGGCGTTATACGAGCGAGGAACTGGACCGGTTGCGTCTTGGCCCGATTTCGATCAAAGAACGTACACGAAGCGTGGGGGGCACGCTGACAGTCGAGTCGAATCCGGGGCACGGGGCGCGTCTAACCGTCGAGATTCCATTCAATTAACATGAGCAAAGCGAAACAGGCGATTCGGATCCTGGTGGCGGACGACCATGCGATCTTTCGGGACGGCCTTCGCAAACTGCTGGAGGGCGCCGAGGAGATTCAGATCATTGGCGAAGCCTCGAATGGCGTCGAGTGCACGAAAATGATCACGAAATTGAAGCCCGATATCCTTTTGCTTGATCTTCGCATGCCCGAAAAAGACGGTCTGGGAGTCCTCGAGGAAGTGAACTTCGATTCGACGCCGACGCGCGTGATCGTCCTGACAGCGGCGGAGGACGACCGCGACGTGGTTCGCGCGATGCGCCTCGGGGCGCGCGGGGTCGTCTTGAAGCAATCCGCGAGCGATCTGCTGGTGAAGGCGATCCGCAAGGTGTTCGACGGCGAGATCTGGCTCGACAATCGGATGACAGCCGAGGTCATCGACGCCTTCAAGAAGTCCGCCGAATCGGGCTCGCGGCGCGAAAAACCGCTGCTGAGCGAGCGGGAGAAGGAAATCGTTCAGCTGGTGGCGCAGGGATTTCGCAACCGCGAAATCGGCGAGAAACTGTTCATCAGCGAGCAGACCGTGAAGAATCACCTGCACAATATCTTCGACAAGCTGGGCGTTTCCGACCGCCTCGAACTGGCGCTATACGCGATTCACCACCGCCTCATCGATCAGGCCTAACCTCCTCCCTGTAACAATCCCGCAAACTGATTCACGGATGATTGGGTCCCAATATCGCTGGCCCAAACGGCCCTAGTACTTATGTACCAAAAGGGACTGGCAGAATTGGCTCCATTGCTCTATTGGCCGAAATTGTGTCCGGCCTTAATCTAGCCGGGCAATCGAGAGGATCTAAACCTGTGGCTTTGAAAGAAAGACGAATATCGCGGCGGTTCCTTATGCGCCTGCCGCTTACCGTCCGCTGGACGGACGAATCGGTTGTTGGCGAGGCTGCAACGGAGTCGCGCGAGGTGAGCTCGCGTGGCGTCTATTTCCACCTGCCGAAGGGCCTGAAAAGCGGCTCGCCTGTCGAGATTGTGATGACCCTGCCACACGAGCTGACGCAAGCTGGGCCGGTTCGCGTGCGCTGCCTGGGGCGCGTATTGCGCAGCAGCCCGGAACACTCAGGCGACGTGGGAGTGGCAGCGGCAATCGAACGCTACGAATTCATGCGGAACGGCGAACACGCCGCTTAACGCATAACAAGTTCTTACCCAGACCCTGCGGAGATGGGTGAGAAGCGGCCGGGCGATTCGGGTCCCTCAGCCGGTGTCGCCCGGCTATTTTATGTTCGCTACGCTCCATCGGCCCTTCTCCGATGGAGCTCTACACTCGGCAAGCTTCCTCGGATTCCCGTTCAATCGAACTCCTGCTTAGGCTTGCTCTGAACCGCGCCTACGCGCCCCATCTCGATATCGGCGCGCAGGTAGTTCTCGCCGCGCACGGGTGCTCCCGCCAGGCGGCGCAACATAGCGATCTGCCCAATGTGAGTGAGAGCGTCCGCGACGGGTCCCTGAAACAACTTCTCCGCGGATGATCCGAGGGGCGCGTCCGAGGCGAGAAAATCGTCGAGAGTGCGGAGGGCCGCAAAGAATCGATCCGCGCCCTTTTCCCAGGGCAGGGGACGCGAGTTATGCCACTTCTGGGCGCCCTGGGCCAGCGAAAGGGCCCAATCAAGCAGGTCGCCGATATGGGCCAGGATCTCGCCGGGCGTGCGAGTCGTGTCGCCGGCGCGAAATTCGGCAAAGCCGTCGGGGACATCGCGCAGAGTCTTGCCGCCGCGATAGGCTACGGTGGCAAGCGTGTGGCGCAAGAGTTCGCGGCTGGAGCGAGGTTCGGATGGTTGCGGGGCAGCCATAGTGAAGGCGCCATGGTATCACGGCGCTTGAACCTCCTCGCAATCCACACAAGAAATTCAGCTTCGCCCTTGACAATCTCTATTGTGTCAGTAGACTTTATAGAGTCAATAGAGAATAGGCGGATGAGAATCTCACAAAGAGGACTGTACGCCCTCCAGGCGCTGACCGTGCTCGCGCAGCACCCTGCCGGCGTGGTCAAGATCAGGGACATCGCCGCCAGGGAAAATTTGCCGGAGAAGTTCCTTGAGGCGATTCTTTTGGACCTGAAGCGCGCGCGAATCGTCGACAGCCTTCGCGGCGCTCACGGCGGTTACCAGTTGAAACGCTCCGCGAAAAAAATCTCGTTGGGCGAAGTGATCCGCAAAATCGACGGCCCGCTCGCGCCGTTCGAGGATGCGGAGTCGCTGCGCCGGCGCGTGAACGGCGATCCGAAGCATCGCGCTCTCTTTCGGGTTCTTCTCGACGTTCGCAACGCCACAGCAAAAATCCTCGACCATACCTCGCTTTCCGATTTGTGTTGTAGCAGCCGCAACTAGCCCCTTGCCGCAGTAAACCCGTTTTTCGCAAGCAGTCAGGATTCACTTTTTCGATCTCCGGCCGCGGCTCGCGGGCCCACTTGGGCCTGACAGTCCGGCAAAAAGGAAGTGCCGATGAGCGCAGCAACGAGTCAAGACTGGCAGCAGGACCTATCGGCGAATGAGCGCGAACTCTTGCGCGAGGTGGCGCTCGCGCTACGAGGAATTCGTTACGGGTCGGTGGTACTCACCGTCCACGATGGCCGGATCGTCGAACTAAACAAGACCGAGCGCATCCGGAAAAATTCGGCATAGCACGGACAGAAGGGTCCCGACCCGTTTCAGCGGGAGGGTTGCACGAGGAGGCCCGGCCAACCGACCAGTCCACTGGAGGCTTGCAGCCAACCACTTTCAGGAGACTGGAATGTCGAGACCTTTAGGCACGAAACGCAGCGGGATTGCGGCAATGCTGGCGTTGAGTTTGAGCATCGGAGGATTTGCGACGAAAGCCGTGGCGGCGGACGGCGACAACTCGGGCGGCAGCAGCGGAAGTTCGCCGGCGGCTCCGGCAGCCCCGAAGGCCAATGCTGCGGCCGATCCCAATTCACCGACCGTTATAGAGCTCAAGCAATTGGAGGCCAGCGTCGCGCAACAGAGCAAGGAGTTCGACGAGCACAGCAAAGAACTGGATGAGGAGCGGGCGGCGCTGCACGAGGAGCTTTCGCACATCGCAGAAATGGAGTCCGCACTCGGGATTACTCCCGGCACGGACCTCACAGCGGTATCTCTGCCGGTGGCGTCGGCCGTGGTGGCCGATCCGGCGGGCGCCCAGCAGAATTCGCAAACGCAGACACCCCAGGACTTGTCCACGCGAATCGGCAACCTCGAAGACAGGCTGAAGAATTTCGGCCCGTTCACGTTCAGCGGGGATTTCCGGCTGCGCGAAGAACCATTCTTCGGCGGCCCCTCGAATCAATCGCTGGACCAGAACCGCGAGCGGTTTCGCCTGCGGTTCAACGTCAACGCACAGCTGAATCAAGATTTCGGCGGAGGCTTCTCCCTGGCTTCGGGCGACATCAACGACCCGACGACAACGAACCAGACGCTGGCCAATTTCTACACGCGGAAGACGATTGCCATCGACAAAGCCTATGTGACCTACAACCCGCACGAGTTCAAGGAGTTGACGTTGATCGGCGGAAAATTCGCCTATCCCTGGTACAACACCGAGCTCACCTGGGATAAGGACCTGAACCCGGACGGCGCCGCCGAAACGCTCGTCTTCAATACGGATACTCCGGTGCTCAAGAAGGTCGCGCTCGTGGGATTCGAGCTGCCGTTTGCCCAGGTAGCGAAGTCGACAGTGTCCACCGCGCCCGATCAGAGCGCGGCGACCAGCATCGTCTACGGCGGCCAGCTGCAGGTCACCTTCCAGCTTGCGCCGTGGCTGAAGTTCGGCGCTTTCACGGGCTACTACGACTACCACGACGCGGATGCTATCGCGCTTGCGCTCGCACGGGCCAGCTCGAAAAATCCGCAAACGCCTTTTACCGGCTTGTTGCCGCTCGGCACCGGCAATACGGTGCAGAATTCCATTCTCACCACTACTGCCACGAACGAAGTCACCGTCGGCGGAACGTCGTATCCCACAGGCGTCACCAGCATCACGAACGCGCAGTTCGCATCGAAGTTCGGGCTGTTCGATTCGCTCGCGCGGTTCGACATCACGACTCCATCGGCCAAGTGGCCGATCGCGATCATCGGCGATTACGTGCAGAACACGGAGGCGTGCGCCAACGTGCCGTTCCTCGAGGCGGCCCCGGCGAACACCGCGTCCATCCATTACTCACAGTCGAGCAACTTCTCTTGCAACGCGAACCAGCGCCGCGGGTACTGGGGTGAAATTACCTTCGGACGCGGGCAGAAGCGGGGCGATTGGCAATTCGACTACACGCGAATCATGATCGAGCGCGAGGCGGTTCTCTCAAACTTCGATTACAGCGATATCCGGCAGGGCAGCAACGTGAGCGAGCACCGCGCGATGGTGATCTACCAGGTCCATCGCAACGTGCAGGCCGACTTCACGGCGCTGATCGGCCGGCCGCTGAACTTCGGCAGCACCGCGCCGCCACAACCTTGGCTCGAACGGCTGCAGTTCGACCTGATTTACACCTTCTAGGGGGAAGACCATGAGACCACGATCATCACGATTCAGGCGATTCGCGAAACTCGGGCTCTTCCTTGTGGCGGCTGGCTTGATCTTGACCCTGGGCGTGCGTGCGCGCGCCCAGAGCCTGACCATTCTCAACGTGTCGTACGACCCGACGCGGGAGCTCTATCAAGGCTACAACGCGGCCTTTGCGAAATATTGGAAGGCGAAAACCGGGCAAACCGTGACCATCGAACAATCGCACGGAGGGTCGGGAAGCCAGGCCCGCGCGGTGATCGACGGCTTGCCGGCGGACGTTGTGACGCTAGCCTTGGCGTACGACATCGACGCGATCGCCGAGAAGGCGAAGCTGCTGCCAGACAACTGGCAGTCGCGGCTGCCGGACAACAGCACGCCATACACTTCGACCATCGTTTTCCTGGTGCGGAGCGGCAATCCGAAACATATCAAGGATTGGGACGACCTTGTGAAGCCGGGGATATCGGTCATCACGCCCAATCCGAAAACGTCCGGCGGGGCGCGCTGGAATTTCCTGGCGGCTTGGGCGTATGCGTTGAAGCAGCCGGGTGGGAACGAGGCGAAAGCGCGCGACTTCGTGACGAAGCTTTACAGGAACGTACCGGTGCTCGATTCGGGCGCACGGGGTTCGACGAATACGTTCGTCGAGCGAGGTCTCGGCGACGTGTTGCTGGCCTGGGAAAACGAAGCCTTTCTCGCCATCAACCAGCTCGGCCCGGGAAAATTCCAGATCGTAGTGCCGTCGCAAAGCATCTTGGCGGAGCCGCCCGTGGCGGTGGTGGACAAGAACGCGGATCGACATGGCACGCGGGCGGTGGCGCAAGCGTATCTCGAGTACCTCTATTCACCGGAAGGGCAGGAGATCGCGGCGAAGCACTACTACCGGCCGCGGCTGGCATCGGTGGCGAAGAAATACTCGAGCCAGTTTCCGAAGTTGAAGCTTGTCAACGTGGATCAGGTTTTCGGCGGCTGGCAGAACGCCCAGAAGACATTTTTCGCCGACGGCGGCGTGTTCGACCAGATCTATCAGCCGAACCAGTAGCATCGGAGAAGCCCGGCCACGATGACCATTCGATGGAAGAAACGGAGCATCCTGCCGGGCTTCGGCCTGTCTCTCGGGCTGACGCTGTTCTATTTGTGCCTGATCGTGCTGATCCCGCTTTCGGCCACCGTGCTGAAGGCGTCGACGCTGACGTGGCGCGAGTTCGTGCATGTAGTGGCATCGCCGCGGGCGATGGCCTCGTACGAGCTGAGTTTCGGAGGGTCGCTGATCGGGGCGACGATCAACCTGTTTTTCGGAATCCTGGTGGCCTGGGTGCTGGTGCGTTACGACTTTCCGGGAAAGCGGATCTTCGATTCGCTCGTTGATTTGCCGTTCGCGCTGCCGACGGCGGTGGCGGGAATTTCGCTCACGGCAATTTATGCGCCGAACGGCTGGCTGGGCAAGCCGCTTGCGTCGATGGGAATTCACGTGGCCTACACGCGGCGGGGCGTATTGATTGCGCTTACTTTCATCGGGCTGCCTTTCGTGGTGCGGGCAGTGCAGCCCGTGCTCGAGGATCTCGACAAAGAATACGAGGAAGCTGCCGCGAGCCTGGGGGCGGGGAGGCTGCAAACGTTCGCGCGGGTGCTGTTGCCCACGATTCTGCCGGCGGCGACCAGTGGCTTCGCGATGGCTTTCGCGCGAGCGGTCGGCGAATACGGCTCGGTGATTTTCATCGCCGGGAATATGCCGATGAAGACCGAGATCACGCCGTTGCTGATCGTCACGAAACTGCAGGAATACGACTATGCAGGCGCAACGGCGATTGCCGTGGCGATGCTGGCGGTGTCGTTCGCGCTGCTGCTGCCGATCAATTTGCTCCAACGCTGGGCCGGCAGCCGGCAGGAGAGAGAAGTTGCGCGCGAAATGGAACCGGCCGTGGGACTGGCGCCGCTCCACGGGCGGGGCGAGGTGGGCTAACGTGGCTGCAATTAACCCAATGGGACCCGTGCCTGGACCGGCTGTGCCATGGGCCAGCAAAGCGCCCGGGGCGACGACACCGGCGACTTCCGAGCCTGCGTTCGTACGCTGGCTCCTGATAGGGACTGCGCTGCTATTTCTCGCGATCTTTCTGTTTCTCCCGCTGGGCGTGGTTTTCTCGACTGCTCTCGGCGATGGCGTGCGCATGTATCTGCAAACGTTTCACGACCCCGACACGATCGCGGCGATCCGTCTGACTCTGCTGGCGGCGGGATTCGCAGTGCCGCTCAACATGGTGTTCGGGATTGCGGCGGCTTGGGCCATCGGCAAATTCGATTTCGCCGGGAAGAGCCTGCTGATCACGCTGATCGATCTGCCATTTTCGGTTTCGCCGGTTGTATCGGGACTGATCTACGTGCTGCTTTTCGGCTTGCAGGGGTTGCTTGGACCTTGGCTGATCGCGCACAACATCCGGATCATCTTCGCGGTTCCGGGAATCGTGCTGGCGACGATCTTCGTCACGTTCCCGTTCGTCGCGCGCGAGCTGCTGCCGATGGTTCAAGGGCAGGGAAACGACGAGGAGGAGGCGGCGCTTACGTTGGGAGCGAGCGGCTGGCAGACGTTTTTTCGCGTAACGCTGCCCAACGTGAAATGGGCGCTCATCTATGGGGTGATCCTGTGCAATGCGCGCGCGATGGGCGAGTTTGGGGCCGTGTCGGTGGTTTCGGGCCACATTCGCGGGCTCACGGACACGATGCCGTTGCACATCGAAGTTCTCTACAACGATTATCAGTTCGTGCCGGCGTTTGCGGTTGCCTCGCTGCTGGCCCTTCTCGCGTTGCTGACCCTGGTGGTGAAGGGCGCGGTCGAATGGAAATCGCAAGAGCCGGGGTCTCGAGTGGCGAGCGAGCGGGAGATGGACACGTGAGCATCAGCGTCCGTGGCATTGCGAAAAATTTCGGGCGCTTCCAGGCGTTGAAGAACGTCGATCTGGAGATTCCGGCAGGCCAGCTGGTGGCGCTGCTCGGCCCTTCGGGTTCCGGAAAGACGACGCTGCTGCGAATCATCGCCGGGCTGGAGTTTGCGGACTCGGGCGCGGTCGAATTTGGCGGCAAGGACATGACCGGTCGGAGCGCGCGCGAGCGGCACGTGGGCTTCGTCTTCCAGCACTACGCGCTGTTTCGCCACATGACTGTTTTCGAAAACATCGCGTTCGGGCTGCGGGTGCGGGCGCGGCCGTTCCGCCCATCGAAAGAACAGATTCGCGCGAAGGTTCACGAACTGCTGGGCCTGATCCAACTGCAGAATCAGGCTGGGCGCTATCCCTCGCAGCTTTCCGGCGGACAGAGGCAGCGAGTGGCGCTGGCGCGGGCGCTGGCGGTCGAACCCAGCGTCCTGCTGCTCGACGAACCGTTCGGCGCGCTTGACGCGAAGGTGCGGCAGGAATTGCGGCGCTGGCTGCGTCATCTGCACGACGAGGTTCACATCACGAGCGTCTTCGTGACGCACGATCAGGAAGAAGCGCTGGAACTGGCGGATTTGGTTGCGGTGATGAACGAGGGGCGAATCAAACAGGTGGGCAGCCCGGACGAGGTCTACAATCGGCCGGCGAGCTCGTTCGTCTACAATTTTCTCGGCAACGTGAACCTGTTTCACGGGCGCGTCCAGGAAGGCAAAACGTACATCCACGATCAGGGCACGGGGCAGGCGATCTTCGTCCGGCCGCACCTGCTCGAGATCACGCGGCAGCCGAATGGCGGAAATCATTTTCGCGCGGTGACCAAGCACATCAACGCCGCGGGCCCTCTCGTCAAGGTCGAGGCTCTCACGGATTGGGGAGCTATCGTGCGAGTCGAGTTGTCGCAGGCGCAGTTTCGCGCGCTTCAGCTGGCGAAGGACGAAGTGGTGTTCATCACTCCGAGGGAAGCGGCAGTTTTCGACAAAGACCTCAGGAGAAACTCTTAGGCCGGTTTCGACTCGAAAGCCGACCTATTGTCCTTTGGAGGTGTGCGTGTCGACGTCGGTGCCGACGAGCGGGTAGCCGAGCTGTTCCCATCGGGTGAGGCCGCCTTCGAGCGCTTTCACCTTGGCGGGATCGTAGCCGAGCTGCTGCATCTCGAGGACGAGCGGTGCGCTGTCCTCCTCGTGGGGACAATTGCAGTAGAAGACGATCAGCTTGTCACCGGGAAGCGCGGTGAGGCTTTGATCCTCGGCGCTGGCGTCCGTGGTCGGATCGTAGGTGATATTGACCGCTCCCTTGATATGTTCGGCGCCGTAGCTGATCGAATCATCGGTGTCCACGATCACCACGTTTCCTTTTTCTTTGATCAGGCGCTCGACTTCCTCAGCCTTGATGCGAGGCGCCTTCGGAAAGGGCAACGTTTCTTTGTCGGGCTTCGCAGCATTGGGATCAGTTTTCGCCGACGAAGCCGCCTGTTGCGAATTTGCGGGCAGCGGACTGGCGGAGAGTCCTACAGGCGCGAGTATGAGCAATGCCAATAGAAAAATTGCGATAGAAAATAGCGGCTTCATGTCCCGGCTCCTTCCCGAGGTGCGAGCACGGGACTTGCGTCCCGTGCTCACCGCGGGGCAACTTAATTCCAAGTCTTCACCCTACACGCTAATTCTACGCCCAATCGTCAATCGACACGCCCTTGCGCATGCCGAAATCCGTGACGAACCACATGGTCTGCACTTTTCCGCCTGCCACGACCACGCGGATGGCACGTGAGTTCGTGAATGGTTTGATGAGCGCGTCATCCGGCAGCTTCCGCCAGCTTGCGTAAGGCTCGAGGCCTTGCAGCGCAAAAGGAACGGCGGTGCTTTGAATCACTCCATTTCCCCAATACGAACCCGCAGTCTTCGTGATGTTTTGCGAGAACCACTCGCTCAGCTGTTCCTTCGTTTGGAAGCCGTGCGTGTCCTTCAGCAGGCCGGCCACGGTTGGGTCCATCACGACGGTCGCCGCCGAGCCCGATGCGCAGAACGAGCTCATGTAATCGCGCATCAGGTAGTGCGTTGGGTAGATGCTCTGGCTGGCGCCGACGCTGGCGATGCTGCTCCAACCCGTGCCGACGGTGATGACGTTGTCGGTAGCTTTGAAGCCCATTTGCACGTGGAGAGGCGCCCAGCCTTCGGGCAAGTTCTCCTCGTTCTCGCCGTAGCACATGTTGTTGTACTGCATCGTATTGCCGAGCGTTTCCCAGGCGTTCACATTGTTGCGCAGGTCGCCCGCCGTCTTGGACATGATCGTGAAGGCGCGGCCCACGACTGCATTCGACCGGCTGTACGGCCCCATCGCGTTCGTCCCGCAATTGAAATTGAGCTTGTTGCGGATCGGCCCGCTGACCACGACCATATTCGCCATCGAGCTCGTGGAATTGCCGAAAGGCGCTTGCGTAGCGAGCGCAAGAATCACCGGGAAGTGTTCCGGCGATGCACCAGCCATCACGGCGCTGATGGCGACTTTTTCCACGGTAAGCGGCCGGGCGCCACCCGTGATGTTGATCGTTTTGATCACCTGATCGGGTTTGTGGCTCGTGCCCTTGAGCATTTCCATGACGCGCTTTTCGGTGGGAAGGATGATCGAGTTGAAATCGGTCCATTCCTTGTTGTCGAACATCACCCGCAGGTTTTCTTCCGTGTCCGGCGGGAGAAGTCTTGGCTCGACCGACTCTTCCGGCGGCGCTCCGGAGATTTTTTCCTCGGGCGTCAGAGGACGCGTCAGCGCGCTGGCCACGGCGGACATCAGCGGCTGCCCGCTAAGCATGTCCTTGCCGGTCACGTAACCCACGTCGACGGCGCGCGGCTGGCCCGTGAACGGAAATGGCACGGCGACGTAGCGGATCGACATGCCCGTCTGATACTTGTCGACGTAGCCGGTTGCGTAATGCACGATGTTGTCGGAAGCAACGCCAATGGCGGGAATCTTGCACTGCATCTGAATTTCTTTTGCCCAGCGGCTCACGGCCGCGCAGCAGCCGTTTCAACCGGCGACGCCGACAATGGCAGCATCGGCTTTGCTGGCGATGATGTCCTTTATAATCGAAGGATCGCTGCCGAACATGCCCTCAGCCGTCACTTTCACCATGGTTTTGACGCCGGAATAATGCTGTTGCAGCCATTCCGTCATCGCCCCATAAAAATAGTTCGCGGCGTCCGGGCCTTCCCAGGAAAGATTGACCATGTAGATGAGTTTGCCGTTGAGGCTGTCGAGCGGCGGAGCCAGAGGAACGCGAGTTGCGAGCTTGCCGGCTATGGCGGGATTCATTACGGTGATCATTCCCTCGCCGTGGCCGTCGTCTTTCGCGTGCGAAACCCTGGCCCGAGGTTGCTCGGCGCTGGTAGGAAATGCAACGAGCGCCGGGCTCAGTCCCAAATACGCCAACATCTTTCGTCTATCCATAAAACTTTCCCCCCTTAAAGCTGTATTTTGTCGTTCGGTTAGGGCCCCCAAAAGGAGATCAACGTACACCCTGATTGTATGACTCGCGGCCTATCAACGCGCAACTTATATCACAAAAGAGAGGGACGGGTTACGGCGGCGTGCGTTCACATCACATGTGACTTTGCCGCCGCTACTTCGGCAATGGAAAGCCCGTCATGCAGACGACCGTGCGATCCGCGTCCTCGCGTTTTGCGTGGGAGAGGCCGAGAGCCGTTACGCCACTTGCGGCGAGTACATCAACGACAGCGTGGAATTGGACGTGATCACATACAAAAAAGGACGTTGGGGCGTCGCCGGGTTGTTCGGTTACATGACCACACACGATCGCGCGAACGACATTCGCGGGTGATCCTCGAGCGGCGCCCTGTCCGGTTGCCCGGCTAATCAGCAGCGGACGCCAGTTGACGCTCGGCCGATCGCGCCGGACCGATCATTGCGACGTACCCGAACTTTGATGCAGCTTGGTGCAGATGTCGATCGCATTCGTCGGATCAATCGCGCCGTTGCCTTCCTGGATGTGCTGGATTTTGCCTTGCTTGTCGATGACGAAGGTGGTGCGATTGGCAAACTGAAATTGGTCATTCAGAATGCCGTATTCCTTGGAAACCTGGCGCGTCATATCGCTGAGAAGCGGAAATGTGACTCCGATCTGTTTGGCGAATGCTGCGTTGGAGGGGAAAGCGTCGATGCTGATTCCAAATACTGCGGTGTCCTTGAGGTCGATCTTGCCGGAATCGATACCAGACTGGTATGCCTGCAGTTCTTTCGTTCAACCGCCGGTAAAGGCAAGCACGTAGAAGGCTAATATGACGTCCTTTTTTCCGCGGTAGTCGCTCAGGGTTACCGTCGTACCCTGGTCGCTTCGCAAGGTGAAATCGGGCGCCATATCTCCCACCTTCAGAAACGTGTGGGCGATTTCGGGCTTCGGTTGCTGAGCTTGCTGCGCGGGAGTTACCGGTAAAGCGAAAAGCACCGCCAAGAACAGAACCGTCATGATCGACATGATTCGTTTTGTCATCTCTCGTCCTTTCCTCGGATTGGCGAACGAACGACCGGCCGGGCTAAAGTATACATCCAGCGCGATTCTCGGCTGTCTCAGGCGCCCGGTGTCTAGCCGCTACATCCACTTGTCGATGGAAATGCTCCGCCCGTAGCTGAAGTTCGCCACCTGCGAGACGGGATCGGTCTGCCCTCCAATCACCACGACAGCGATACGCTCCGGGTGCGGGAATTTCGGGATCACGGTGTCGTCCGGTAGCTTGTACCAGGTTGCGAAGGGCTCGACGCCTTTTAGCGCCTGGCCATACTCGAACAGGTACGACCAGTTTCTCTCGCGGTATTCCTTGGCCGTTTGCGTGGCGTGTTTGTAGAAATAGTCGATCAGCTTCGCCTTCGAATAGCCCTGTTCTTTGAGGCTCGCCGCGCAAAGCGGATCGCAGAGCAGGAGCGCTCCGAAGAAGCCCGTGAACGTAGAGAAGAGGTCCGTGTATTGCTCTTCGAAATGCGGCGTGCCGCCGATGCCGCTTCCTTTGCCGACCTGCCCGGCGGAGACGCTGAGCCCCGAGAACATGCTGACGACATTTTCCTCGCGCTTAAAACCCTTCTCGACGTGGAAGGGCTCCCACGGGCTGGCCTCTTCGTTTTCCACCATGATCAGGTTGATGTAGTTGAGCATGTTGCCCATCGTGCCCATGTAGGTGTCGCCAGGAATCCCGCCGTTGGCGAGGTTCTTGGTGACGAGCGTCCACGCGCGGCCGATCGCCGCGTTCGCATGAGCGAACGGGCCCAAGGCTCCGATGCCGCTGTTCATGTCGAGCTTCGAGCGGATGGGACCGTTGATCAGCGCGCCGTAAGCAAGATCGTTCGTCGAACTGATCAGCGACACATAGCCGGACGAGGCAATCGCCAAAATCACCGGCAGGTGCTCGGGCTTGGCTCCGGCCATCACGGCGTTGATGGCCACGTGCTTCACGGTGAAGCTCCATGGTGCGAATGCGCCGGCGGCCAGCTTCCCGACAATTTCGTCCGGGTGGTGACTCGTGCCGGCGAGCATTTGCGCCACGGCCTCTTCGGTGGGAATGATGATCGGTAGAAAATCCGTGTAGCCATTGTTGCGATAGAAGTCTTGCAGATTTTGGGACGTGTCGGGACCAAACGTCGCTGGCCCCACGGAAGGCGTTTCCGTCCCGGTCTTTTCGTCTTCGGCGGTCAAGGGGTTCGTCAGCGCGCCCTCAATTTCGCCCAACATCGGCTTTTCAGTGGCGGGATCGGGTCCGTTCATGTAGGCCCACAGTTCGTCCGGCGATTTTCCCCAAACCGGATGAGGACTGTACACGAGGCGCAGGGTGGGCATGCCGCGCTTGGCCGCGTTGAGAACGCAAATCTGCTTGAACGCCACCGTCACCACGGGGCACGTTGGGACTCCCATTTTCTCGAGCGTTATGCAGTGACCGACGGTCGCTGGAGCGCAGGTGCTTCAATGGCCCACGCCCATGATCACGCCTGCGCCGGCCCCTTTGATCTCTTTCCACAATTCGGGATCGTCCTGCGGATACGCTCCGGCCTTGCGGCGATAGATGGTCTTGACGGACGGCATGTTTTCCTTGAACCAGCGCTGCATTTCCTGGAAGAAGACGTCGCCGTTGTTGAATCCGATGTCCACCATGTAGAGGGTCTTCCCGTCGAGAGAACTGAAGCGCGGTGCGAGCGGGAAGAGTGTGA
>Ga0335075_10006281_pt1 | contig 18348 bp, 20 predicted proteins | sample Lox_Sample_24_FD_206723 | JGI IMG/M metagenome (GOLD analysis project Ga0335075, IMG submission 206723) | Soil microbial communities from Loxahatchee National Wildlife Refuge, Florida, United States - Lox_Sample_2.4 | ecosystem: Environmental > Terrestrial > Soil > Wetlands | place: USA... | reverse complement strand
CGATCAGCACGCTATTTGCGTGCTGATCGTCTCCACCCAACCACCGGCCAGCCGAGACACCACCAGCCAACCACCGCCGGCCTCTCGCTCCCAGACCACAAGCCCCGATCCAACCCCAACCCCCGAGACACCACCCAGCCCGAAACTCAACCCAGCCCCCGAGACTCTGCCGTTCAAGCTCCACCTAAGAGTGGTGCACGGGGATGTCCTAGGTACGCCTACCGAGGACCGGAGCGATCCGGCGAAGCGATTTGTCCCATGACAATGAGCGAGCCCGGCGAGCGACAGACGAAGGCAGGCGTGCATACAGAAAAGGGCCGCCCCACCGGGGCGGCCCTTTCGAAGCATCAGCCCCCGAAAGTCGGCGAGCCTATTCCCACTCGATCGTCGCTGGTGGCTTCGATGAGATGTCCAGCGCGACACGGTTCACGCCCTGGATCTCGTTGATGATCCTGTTCGAGACCCTTTCGAGCAGGTCATAGGGCAACCGGGCCCAGTCGGCGGTCATCGCGTCTTCCGACGTGACCGCGCGGATGATGATCGGGTAGGCGTAGGTGCGTCCGTCGCCTTGAACTCCGACGGATCGGATCGCGGGCAGGACGCAGAACGATTGCCAGAGTTCCCGGTAGAGATCACCGGCCCTGATTTCCTCTTGCAGGATCGAGTCGGCAGCCCGCAGGATGTCGAGGCGTTCCTTGTTGACTTCGCCGCCGATGATCCGGATGCCGAGTCCCGGCCCGGGGAAGGGCTGGCGCCAGACGAGACGGTCGGGCAGTCCGAGTTCGGTGCCGACCGCCCGGACCTCGTCCTTGAAGAGCATCCGGAGGGGCTCCACAAGCTCGAACTGAAGGTCTTCCGGGAGGCCGCCCACGTTGTGATGTGACTTGATCGTGGCGGCATGGTCACTGCCCCCGGACTCGATCACGTCGGAGTAGAGGGTGCCCTGCACGAGGAAGTCGACCTCGTCGAGCTTGAGTGCTTCCTCTTCGAAGACGCGGATGAACTCCTCGCCGATGATCTTGCGCTTGGTTTCGGGATCGGTCTGGCCTTCGAGCCGTTTCAGGAACCGTTCCTCGGCGTCGACGTGGACCAGGGGGATCCCGAATTCCTGGAAGGACTCGACCACCTGTTCGGCCTCGTTGGCCCGCATCAGTCCGTGATCGACGAAAACGCAGGTGAGCTGTTCGCCGATCGCTTCATGGACCAGCTTGGCGGCGACCGACGAGTCGACTCCACCGGAGAGCCCGCAGATCACGTTGCGATCCCCGACCTGTGCCTGGATCGCCGCGACCTGTTCGGCCACGACCGAGGCCGGGCTCCATTGTTCGACGCAGCCAGCCACTTCACGCAGGAAACGGGTGAGGACCTCGGTCCCGTAGGGCGTGTGGACGACCTCGGGATGGAACTGGATCCCGTACAGCCCGCGCTCTTTCGATTCGAGGGCCGCCACCGGTGAACCGGGGGATGCGGCGATCGGGGTGAATCCTTCCGGCGCCTCGAAAACCGAGTCGCGGTGGCTCATCCAGCAGGTCTGCTCGTTCGGCAGGCCGCCGAGCAGGATGCCGCCATCACCGAGCACGGCCAGGTCGGTGCGGCCGAACTCACCGGCCTCGGCCGCCTCCACACGGCCGCCGAGGGTGTGCGCCATCGCCTGCATGCCGTAACAGATGCCGAGCACCGGGATGCCGAGCTCGATCAATCCTTCGGGGAAGGTGGGTGCCCCCGGTTCATGGACCGATGCCGGGCCGCCCGAAAGCACCAGCGCTTTCGGCTTGCGGGCCAGGATCGCTTCCGTCGACGTGGTGATCGGAAGCAATTCGGCAAAAACGCCGCATTCACGGATGCGGCGGGCGATCAGCTGGGAGTACTGGCCCCCGAAGTCGAGGACCAGTACTTCCTCCGTTGTGGCTACCGACATCAGTCGTCGGCCACTCCGACACCGGCCGAAACGGCCGCACGGCCATTCGATCCCATGCCGACGGACTGCTCATTCTGGAGTTTCTTGCCCTCGGACATCAGCGCCGGGGCGACCATCACTTCGGCTCGCTGGAAGGAACGGATGTCCTCGTAGCCACAGGTCGCCATCGAGGTCCGGAGGGCGCCCATCAGATTGAAGGTGCCGTCGTTCTCGTGGGCGGGCCCGAGCAGGATCTCTTCCATGGTGCCGTCCTGCCTGGTCGCCACGCGGGTTCCGCGCGGAAGTGAGGAATGGAAGGTCGCCATGCCCCAGTGGAAGCCGCGTCCGGGCGCTTCCTTGGCGCGAGCGAGCGGCGAACCGATCATCACGGCGTCGGCGCCGCAGGCGATCGCCTTGGAGATGTCGCCGCCGGTGCGCATACCGCCGTCACCGATCACGTTCACGTATTCGCCGGTCTCCAGCATGTGCTGCGAGCGGGCCGCGGCCACATCGGCGATCGCGGTCGCCTGCGGCACACCGATGCCGAGCACACCGCGGGTGGTGCAGGCGGCGCCGGGGCCGACTCCGACCAGCACGCCGACGGCGCCGGTGCGCATCAGGTGGAGGCCGGTCGAGTAGGAGGCGCAGCCGCCGACCACGGTCGGAACCGGGACTTCGGCGATGAATTCCTTCAGGTTGAGCGGTTCGACGGTGGTCGAGACATGCTCGGCCGAGATGACCGTTCCCTGGATGACCAGGATGTCGAGACCGGCTTCGATCGCCACCTCGTAGTTCTGTTGGACCGACTGCGGGGTGAACGATCCGCAGACCACCGCGCCGGCGGCCTTGATCTCCGCCACACGCTGGGCGATCAGTTCAGGCTTGACGGGGGTCTCGTAGATCCGCTGCATCAGGGCGGTCGCTTCGTCCGTGGGGGCCTTCGAGACCTTCTCGAGCTGCTCTTCGGCGTCTTCGAAACGGGTCCAGATGCCCTCGAGGTTCAGTACACCGAGACCACCCAGCTTGTGCGTGAGCACGGCGGTCTCCGGACTGACCACACCATCCATCGCGGACGCGACCAGGGGCAGGTCGAAGCGGTACGGCCCCAGCGTCCAGCTGATGTCGATGTCGTCAGGGTCACGGGTACGACGAGAGGGCACGATCGCCACGTCGTCGAACCCGTATGCGCGTCGGCCCTTCTTACCTCGGCCGATCTCAATTTCCAATTAGGTCCTCCAGGGCTGCGGTTGAAAGGGGCAGATTACGAACCCCATCGGACGATTCTAGTGAGGCGGGGCCGTCGGCCCCCTCACGGCCGGAAAAAGCCCGGAAATAGGGAAGAGCCCCGACTCCACATCGGGAATCGGGGCTCGACAGGGAGGACGGCGAGGCGATCGACTCATTCGGCCTTGCCGTTTACTGCCACATGACCGGGGAGGAGAACCCCGAACCGTGATGACAAAGATATGAGCGACGGGTCCGTCCCTCGCTGTCATCTCGTACAAGATCGTGGGAGACCGCCTGTACGGCGGTCCCGGAGGCCGGCTTCAGACGCCGGCCGGTATCTCGACCTGGCGTACCTTGACGCTGTCGAGCAGGCTCTCGGCGCGGGAGCGATCGAGCCAGCCCGCTCCGAGATGCTGGGTCGATTCGGCACCACAGGCGACCCCGTACGAAAGGCAGCGTTCGGGCGATTGACCGTCGTAAAGGGCGGCCATGTATCCGGCCACGAAAGCGTCCCCGGATCCCACGGTCGAGATCGGATCGAGCGGATCGATCGTGACTTCGAGCATGCGCTGTTCCGGGCCTTCACCGACCACGGCGACACAGCCGTTCGGCAGCGTGATCGCCGCCTCGGCGGGCCCGAGATCGATCAGCTCGGACAGGACCGAGAAAAGCTCGTCGCCCCCGTCGAATTCATGTCCGACCAGTTCTTCGGCCTCCAGCTGGTTCGGCGTGATCATGTGCGGGCCCGCCCGCATCCCGGCTGACATCGCGTCGCCTTCGGCGTCGAGCAGCACCATGATGCCTCGGCTGCGCAGGGTCCTGACCAGCCGCGCGTAGAACTCGACGTCCACCCCGGGCGGCAGGCTTCCGGCCAGGACGCAGAGCTTGGCTCCCCCGGCCAGATACTCAAGCCGTTCGATGAAGGCATCGAGTTCTTCCGGTTTCACGGTCGGTCCCCGCTCGTTGATCTCGGTCTGCTCGTTGGTGGTCGGATCGATCACGGCCAGGTTGATCCTGGTCTCTTCGGAGATCTCGATGAAGTCGGTGAGCAGTGATTCTTCACCGAGCTGTTCGATCACCCGCTGTCCGGTCGCCCCGCCGGCGAGGCCGGTCGCGATCACGGGACGTCCGAGCAGCCCGAGGGCGCGGGCGACGTTGATGCCCTTGCCACCGGGCACCGTCCGGCTTTCAACGGAGCGATGGCGGTGCCCCTGGCGGAAGTTGGGGACGGCGACGGTTCGATCCATTGCCGCATTGAGTGTCACGGAGATAATCATTGGCTGTTCCTGGTCACCCTACGCAACCTCTTTCTCATCCTTGACGAGTGGCGGTGCCTCTGTATCGCGACTGCACCCAGTATGGCGGACAGCACGAGCAACAGCACGATCACGACGAGAATGATGTTGCCCTTGGCCTTTTCGAACAGGCTGGCCTCATCGACCGAGTTCGCGGCGAGCAGCTTCACTTTCGCGATCGGATCGCCGTTCAAGGTCACGGTCGCAGAGCCCATCGGGTCCCCCTTGGCGACCGGGCCCTCGATCTCGTCCGGCGCGTCGGGGGTGACCACCAGCCTCTCGCCCTCCCGCACCCCGATCCTGACCGCGCGCCTGCTGACCAGCCCGAGATCCTGGCCCTGGTACTTGACCGGTATCTCGACCACGGGCCGGCCGGGCCGGATCGGGACCTTCTTGTCGTAGAGCGAGAAGCCGTAGTCGAGCAGCTTTACCGTCTCGGCGTCGCGGGCGGCCTCGGTCGGGGCGCCGATCACGGCGCCGATCAGTTCGGTGGCCTTGCGGCGGCCATCGGAGGCCAGTACGTAGTCGGCTTTCATGGTGTGGCCGGTCTTGATGCCCTTGGCCCACTCGTTGTTGAGCAGAAAGGTGTTGAGGGTCGTGATCTCGAGCGGCGGCGAGTAGCTGCGGAGCTTCGCGGTGCGGGCCGAGGCGATCGGCCGGAACCGCGGCATGTCCATCAGGATCTGTCCGAGACGGGCCAGATCGTCGGCGCTGGTGTAGTGCTTCTTGCCGTCCAGGCCGATCGGGTTCTCGTAGCTCGTGTCGTCGAGGCCGAGCCGCGTCGCGGTCCGGTTCATCAGGGCGACGAATTCCTTTTCCGATCCCGAGACCGCGTCGGCCAGCGTTACGGCGGCGTCGTTTCCGCTGAGCATGATCAGCCCGTAGAGCAGGTCCCTGGCCGAGACCATCTGCCCCGGTTCGAGCCCCATCAGGGATTCGGAGGGGTCTCCCTTGTAGTCGGCGGCCGGGTATTCGCGGTCGAGCGGCAGGTTCTTCAGCGCCAGATAGGCGGTCATCATCTTGGTCGTGCTCGCCATCGGCAGGTGGGAGTCCGCGTTCTCCTCCGCGAGAACTTCGCCGGTCCGGGCGTCGATGACGGCCCAGGCGTCCGCGTCCAGCTCGGGTGGATTCTCCGCCGCCCGCGCGAGACCGCCGGTGCAGGCGAGGAGGATCAGCAGGATCGCGGCCAGCGAGAGGCCGGACATGGTCCGCCTTGATCCGTGGCGGCCCGGGGCCGCGCTCAACGAAGCTTCAGGTTCTGGCCGGCCTGCAGGGCCTGCGGGTCCAGCTCGGGGTTCAGTTCCTCGATCTCGTCGACCGAGACTCCGGTCTTCTGCGAGATCGCGGTCAGGGTGTCGCCTTCCTGAACTTCATATGAGGCGCGCTTCGACTTCTTTTTCTTGTCGCTCTGACCGTTGGTCTTGGCGGTCTGGTTGCCCTTCTTGCCGGGATCGTCGTCGCCCCCGGTGTTCCCGGAGATCACGACCAGAACGACCACCACGGCGGCCACGAGTGCGGCGACGGCGAGCAGGCGGGTTATCAGGTTGGAAGTCTTGTTCATGCGGTTCATGCCGGAATCGAGGGCTGGCTCACTCCGGGCAGGGCGAATGTATAGCGAGATTCGGACTCCCCGGCCACCACACCGGTGTGCCGGGCGTGATCATCCCGAAATTTCCCAGACGGCCCGCCGCAGTTCTTCGGCGGCGGCACCGGGATCGGCGGCGCCGGCGATCGATCGTGATGCCGCGATCAGGGCCGCTGCCCTCCCGGGCTTGAACGCGGCGCCGAGATCCTCCGGCCGGCCTCCCTGGGCCCCGACTCCCGGGATCAGGAACATGGCCCGCGGCATCAGCTCCCGCAGCCGCGCAATGTGCTCGGGCGCGGTCGCTCCGACGACGGCGCCCATGCCGCTGAGATTCGGGGTCTGCCCGGCGAGCCGCGGCCCGAACCTGTCGACCAGTGCGGCGAGCCGCTCGTGGACGGGACCGTCCGGCGTCGGCAGGTCCTGAACGTCGGCCGCACCGGGATTGCTGGTGCGAACGAGCGCGAACACCCCGGCCCCGGCACTCTCGGCGGCGGCGACCAATGGTTCGAGCGCGTCGGCTCCCAGCATCGGGTTGGCGGTGAAGGCGTCCGCATTCAGGCCGGTGACGGTTCCCCATGGTGATTCGGTCTGTCCGACCATCGCCTGGCCGTAGGCCTTGGCCGAGACGGGAACATCGCCTCGCTTGCCATCGGCGACGACCAGCAGTCCGGCTTCCCGGGACGCGAGACAGACTTCCTCGAGGGCCCGCCATCCGGGCCAGCCCAGCCGTTCGAAGCAGGCCAGTTGGGGCTTGACCGCGACGCAGGCGGGACCGGCGGCCTCGATCACCTTCCGGCAGAAGATCGAGACGGCGTCACCCGCCCTTTCGGCGGCTGATTTCGGCGACTCGTCGAAATCGAAGGCGAGGTCACCGAGGTTGGCCGGATCGGGATCCAGCCCGAGGCAAATCTGGCTGCGGCGCTCTTCAACGAGCGCCGCAGCCTGATCGACGAAAATGCTCAGCTGCCCTTGACGGTCTTCTTCAGGGCGGAACCGGCCGAGAAGCGCGGAACCTTGCCGCCGGCAATGGTGATGCGCTCACCGGTGCGGGGGTTGACACCCTGGCGGGCGCTGCGCTCGGCGACATGGAACTTGCCGAAACCGGTGAAGTTCACTTCGCCTCCACCCGTCAGGGTGTCGGTGATGGCTTCCAGAACGGCGTCCACAGCGTCAGCAGCGGCCTTCTTGCTGCCGATACGCTCGTCGCCAGCAACCTTCTCTAGGAATTCAGCTTTGGTCACGTCAGTAATCCTCCTCAGGAATTAGGGTGGCGGTACCGTAACACCGCATTCGGACGCCGTTTTTCCCACATTCCTGCTATTGGCCGCGCACCACTGCGGGACCCCGGCTTCAGCTGAGATCGATCAGAGCGGTCGCCGCGGCGTCGATTTCCTCGGCCGGAGGCGTCCCGGGCGTCAGTTCGAGCGCATCGCCCGATGAGAACTGGACCCGGATGTAGGGACGGCGGTGATGACGTCGGCGGCGCATGAAGGCCGCCGCTTCGTCGGTATAGGAGCTGACCTTGTCGATCAGGACGCGGTGCGGCTTAAGCATTGGCCGCCTCCCGTGTCACGTCACGCAATGCCATGCGGATGTCAAAGCCGGTCAGGGATGCGAGCACGAACCGGCCGGTCACCGCGACCAGCGCCATTCCGCCTTCTCTGACGACGAAGATCTCGGCCGTTTCGGTGGCCAGATGGGCGCTGTCTATCTCCCGCTCTTTCGCCTTGTCCAGAGCCGAAAGAAGCTCTCCGGCCCGACGGCTCCAGGCGGGTTCGCTCCCGCTCGAGGCGAGTGTTTCTCCCCCGGTCCCGATGATCGCCGCGGCCCGCAGTTCGGGCTCGAGCTCGGCCAGGTTCTCGAGCACGCGCTCGGCGCTGCCCCTCAGGGCGTCCTCACCATGGGACGATGCGCCCGATTCCGGAGGTTGGTTGGTGTTTTCAGCCACGGTGTAGGAACATACCGGCCATGTCACTCGCCCGAGCCTCCTGGATGATCGTGGTCGCGGTCTGCGCGATCGCGTCGCTCGGCTCCTTCATCGCCGGCTATGCCGGCTACGGGGCCACGGTCGCGGCGGTCGGCCTGGCCGCGGCGGTCAATCTGTGGCCGACGCCGGCGGGCGATCAGGGCGGCGATCCCCCGCCCCGGGCCTAGTTCTCCAGGTATTCCGCCAGCTTGCGCGCGGCCTTGCCGCGATGGCTGATCGCATGCTTCTCTTCGGGTGTCATCTCGGCCATGGTCCGCTGGTCCGATTCGCCGGTTTCTTCCGGAACGAAGGCCGGGTCGTAGCCGAATCCCCCATCTCCACGGGGGTTCTGGATCATCCTGCCCGCGCAGAAGCCCTCGAAAAGATGCTCCGCGCCTTGCCCGTCGATGTAGGCGATCACACAGACGTACCGCGCATCGGCGGGCCCACCGGCCGCATCGAGGTCACGCAGGGCTTTGGTCAGGTTCTCGCCGTCGCTCGCCTCCTCCCCGGCGTACCTGGCCGACCGCACTCCCGGCCGGCCGTCCAGCGCCGCGATCTCGATTCCGGAATCGTCGGCGATCACTTCCGAACCGGTGGCCGCACGAACCGCCCTCGCCTTGATCAGCGCGTTTTCGGCGAAGGCCACACCGTCCTCGGGCGGCATCTCGACACCATCCGGCAAGGGCCGCAGGTCCACCCCTTCGAGGATCTGCCCGAATTCGTGGACCTTGTGTGCGTTCTGGGTCGCGAGGATCAAGAGCCGATCGCGTCCATCTGTGCCGCCCGCAACCGGTCGATGCCCGCTTCGGCCAGGCCGAGCAACTCGTCGAGAGACGTGCGCGAGAGCGGCGTGCGCTCCGCGGTCGCCTGCACTTCGACCAGCCCGCCGTCACCGGTCATGACGACGTTGGCGTCGACCTCCGCGGTCGAGTCCTCCGGATAGTCGAGGTCGCAGAGCGCCCGGCCCCCGACCATGCCGACGCTGACCGCGGCGACCGAGGTGGTCAGCGGCATCGTCTCGATCTCGCCCCGCTCGACCAGATCGGCAAGCGCGAGGTGCAGCGCCACGTAGCCGCCGGTGATCGAGGCACAGCGGGTACCGCCGTCGGCCTCGAGCACGTCGCAGTCGACGTAGACGCTGCGTTCGCCGAGCGCGGCGAAATCGACACCGACCCGCAGCGACCGCCCGATCAGCCGCTGAATCTCCACTCCGCGGCCGTCCTGCTTGCCCTTGCTGATGTCCCGCGCCTTGCGATCGCCCGTCGAGGCCGGCAGCATCGAGTACTCGGCGGTCACCCATCCCTTGCCGTTGCCCTCCATCCATTTCGGAACCTTGGTCGAAACGGAGGCGGTGCAGATGACCCGGGTACCACCGATCGAGATCAGCGCCGAACCGTCGGCGCTCGACACGAACCCGGGCTCGATCGTGACCGGACGCAGGTCGCCCGGACCCCGGTCGAAGCTGCGCCCAGAACTGTTCGTATCGGTGATTTCAGACATGAGCGAGTCTTAGCAGACGATTCCGCGATTTCGCCCGACCGGGGCGGCGATCCGGCTCACCGGAACGCGACCTTGTCCACGGCCTCCTGGATCTTGTCGACGATCAGCTCGGCGAGTTCCGTTCCCTGCTTGCCACTGAATCCCTTCATCGCCGCGACCATGCCGACCATCAAGAGCGACACCAGCAGGATCAGCCCGACGTACTCGACAGTGCCCTGACCGCTCTGCCCGGAGAGCCTTCGCCCCACCGACTCATATCGCTGGATGGCCGCCGCATGCGCATACCCCATGGCTCCGTGAAACATCATTCCTCCTTCGGTTGATTGCGGCCAATCGTCGGCGAAATGACCGCACGAATCTACGCCGAACGGCAACAATCCACAGCAGAAAACCTCACGGAATCCGGACCGGCGGATACCCTCCCCCGATGCGGGTCTTGGTGGTAATGAACTTCGGCGCTGATCCGGACACTCCCCAACGCGGACGCTGGGTCGTCGACCAGGTCGACGCGCTGCGAGAGCTGGGGCTCGACGTCGAGCTCTTCACGTTCCGTCCGGGCAAGGACCAGTATCTGCCGGCGACGAAACAGATCCGCCGGATCCTGAAGAAGGAGAGGTTCGATCTCGTGCACGCCCACTACGGCCTCGCCGGATGGTGCGCCGCGCTGGCCGGCGCCAGGCCCCTGGTCGTCACCTTTCACGGAACCGACGTGCGTCACCGGGTGGTCGGGCCGCTCTCGCGAATCCTCACGAGACGGATCGATCTGATCGCCGGGGCCTCCAAGGCGCTCTTCGAACGAGAGGCCGGTCGACCCGGGCTTCCTCTCCGGTCCGGCAAGAGCGCCGTCCTGCCCTGTGGCACCGACCTCTCACGGTTCTCCCAGATCGACCGCGCCGAAGCGAAGTCGCGTCTCGGGCTCGATCCGCGCACCCGCTACCTGCTGTTCCCCGCCGACCCGACCCGGCCCGAGAAGCGGTTCGAACGGGCCCGAGAGGTGGCCGACTCGATCGGGGCCGAGCTGCTCACCGGAGGCAGCATCCCTCCCGACCAGATGTCACTTTGGATCAACTCCGCGCACGGGGTCCTGGTCACTTCCGAGTACGAAGGCTTCGGCCTGGCCTGCCTCGAGAGCCTCGCCTGCAACGTCCCGGTCATTTCGACTCCGGTCGGAATCGCACCCCATGCCCTGAAGAATCTGCCGGGCACCCTGAGTACCGATTTCGATCTCGAGACCTGGTCGAGTTTCGCTTCAGGACTGCTGGAACAGGAGGATCCACGAGTGTCGGGAAGACCGGTCGCCGAGGCACTGTCGGCCGGCCGGATGGCCGATCGCGTCGCCCTCGCCTACGAGGAGATTTTGAAGAATCCCGGGGGGAAGGCTGTTTCAGCCGCCGAGTTGCGTAATGATGGGGTCACCAGATGAGGAAGGGTGCCCTGAAGAAAAAGCAGAGGCAGCTCGAAGAGCTACACCTCGACCGTCGCGAGGCGCTCGGGGAGTTGGTTCTCGGGATGTTCGTCCAGGGAAGCTGGGACGACTCGCTGCTCGCGCGCGGAGCGGCCGAGGTCAGCGAGGTCGAAACCGAACTGAAGAGCATCGTCGCCGGTGACGTCACCGACGTCTCCGAACTCGAGAGCGCCGAGCATGACTTCCCGGTCACCGGCGAGTACACGGCCGAACACGCCTATCCCGTGACCGGCGAGTACACGGCGGAACACAGCCTGCCGGACACCGGCGAGCACACCGCCGAGCATTCCCTGCCGGCCACCGGCGAACACAGTGACGAGCGGACCACTCCCACTCCCGCTCCCCCGGCAGCCGACGAGACCGCTGTCCAGAAACTTCCGAAGACCCCACCGGCGAAGCCCAAGGCCGAGCCGAAGCCGGCACAGCCGAAGGTCGTTCCCGCTCCCGTCCCGCCCTCGGCGACCGCCCCGGCGCCGACTCCGGAACCCGTGAGCAAGCAGGCCACGCCGGCACCCGCGGCCAAGGAAACGCCGAAGCCCGCGGCCAAGGCCGACGCGCCCGCCCCGGCGACATCCGCCTCCCCGGCGGACGCCGCGAAGCCCGCGGTGGCGACCCCGCCCGCCGCCCCGGAACTCACACCGCTCGAGAAGATCTCCGCCCGCCTCGAAGAGAGCGAAAGCAAGGCGAAAGCCGCGGCCGAGGCGGCCAAAGCCTCGATCAACGCCGACTCGAAGACCGAGCTGAGCGTCATCACGCGAGAGGTCGAAAACGACCAGAAGAAACTCGACGAGACCCTGAAGGCCGCCGCCGCCAGTATCGCCGCGGCCGAGGAGCGCGCCGACAAGGCCGAAGCGAAGCTCGCCCGCGAGTCGGCGGCCAGTCGTGAAGCCGCCGCCGGATGGGTCCGCAGCCAGGCCGCCGAGATCGAGGCGGACGCCGCGCTCGCCGCCGAGATCGCCTCCCCCCAGTCCGAATCGGCCGTGCCGCCTCCCGGCGGAGCCAAGACCGAGCCGGATGCCGCCACCGCGGCCCAGATCGCCAAGCTCGAAGCCGACCTGGCCGCCGAGAAGGCGAGCAAGGCCGAAGCGATCAGCAACGCCGAAGCCCGGCTGAAGCAGATCCAGGAGAGCGCGCGCCAGGCCGAGGAGCGGGTCGCCGCCGCCGAGAAGGCGGCCGCGTCCACCGCCGCGATCGCGGCCGAAACACCCGCCAAGCCCGGGACCCCGAAGGAATCCGCGGAGGCGGAGGCCGAGTCCCGTGAGGCGGCGGTCAACTGGCTGCGGGGCCAGATCGCGGCCATGCGGCACGAACTTTCGAAGGACGACGCGACCCCGGTCCCGCCCAAGCCGAAAGGTGATTCCTGATGGGTCTCTTCAGCAAGGGCGGCCAGAGCGGCCGTGAACGCCGGGCGATGAAGGATCATCTGGACGAGCTCGACGAGCTGCGCCGGACGAGCCTGGGCGAGCTGGGCGAGATGACCGTCCAGATGGCCGACGCGGGACGGTTCGACCGGGCGGCCCTTTCGGAGAAGGCGACGCAGGTCGTCTCGATCGATCGCGAGGCCGATCTGATCGCCAGGGGCCTCGAGGAGGGGCTGACCCTGGAGGAGCTGGAGGATCTGGCCCGCCGTGAGGATGAACCGGGAACCGATCCCGGCGTGTCGGGCTCAAACCCTCGTCGTTAGTGAGCCTGACCTCGTCAGAGTCCAGTTTGGGCAGCTTCGATCTTGCAGTGGTCGGGGCCGGAGCCGCCGGTCTCTGGGCGGCCCTCCGAGCTGCCGAGGCGGGTGGCAGGGTCTGCCTGATCTCCCGGAAACCTCTCGCCGAGAGCGCGAGTTTCCACGCCCAGGGTGGCCTGGCGGCGGCCCTCGATCCGGACGATTCCCCGGCCCGCCATGCCGCGGACACGATCGCCGCCGGACGGAACCTGTGCCGGACCGACGCGGTCGAGGTGCTCACCGAGGCGGCTCCCGGCGTGGTCCGGGACCTGATCGAACGCGGTCTGAACTTCGACACCGACCCTGACGGAAGTCTGTCGCTCGCCCTCGAAGGCGGCCATACGCGACGCCGCATCATCCATTCCGGGGGGAGCCAGACCGGCCGCGAGATCACCGGCGGCCTGGCCCGCATGGTCGCCGCCCAGTCCGATATCGAGGTGCTCGAAGAGACCTCGGCGATGGCGCTCTGGAGCGACGGCGCCCATTGCCACGGGGTCATCACCGACCGCGGGGTGATCACCGCGAAGTCCACTCTGCTGGCCTCCGGCGGGGCCGCCGCCCTGTGGCGCCGCACCTCGAACCCGTGGGGCGCGATCGGTGCCGGTCCCGTGCTCGCAAGCGCCGCCGGCGCCGACCTCGCCGACCTCGAGTTCTGCCAGTTCCACCCGACCTGCCTCTCCGCCCCGGGGACCAACCTGGACGGCGCCCTGATCACCGAGGCGATCCGGGGCGAGGGCGCGACCCTGCTGACCCTCGACGGGGAGCGGTTCACCGACGAACTGGCTCCGCGCGACGACGTCACCGCGGCGATCCTGGCCCAGATCGAGGCGCAGGACGGCCGCGAGGTCCGGCTGGACCTGAGTAAGATCCCGCCCGAACGGTTCCCGAGTGTCTTCGCGATGCTGGATGCCGCCGGTTTCGACCCCCGGAACGAGCCGGTTCCGATCTCTCCCGGAGCGCACTACATGATGGGTGGTGTCCTGGTGGATCTCGATGGCCACACCACGCTGGACGGTCTGTACGCGGCCGGCGAATGCGCCTGCACCGGGATCCACGGTGCCAACCGACTCGCCTCGAACTCACTCACCGAGTGTTTCGTGTTCGGCCAGCGCGCCGCCGAGGCCGCCCTCGCGGATGAGGCCCCGACGGCCCGGCCGCCACTGCCCGATTGGCGTTTCGATCCACCCACCCCGGAGACCAGGAACGCGGTCTGGCGACTGGCCGGGCCCTCCCGCAACGCGGTCGATCTCGAGGCGCTCACGACCGACCCCTACCCGCTCGCCCGGGCCATCGGGGCGACCGCCGGGGCCCGCCTGGAGTCGCGTGGCGGACATCGCCGCACCGACTTCCGCGAGACCGATCCGCAGCTCGACCACCATCACCTGGTCTACCGTCCCGACGGCTCGATCGATCTGAAGCGGTGGGACTGAAACCGGCGTCTCCCGAGTCCCGCCCGGATCCGGTCGAGGTCCAGATAACCGCCGGGGCACTCGCCTCGGCCTGTGAGGAGATGGGCGCCGTGCTCGTGCGCTCGGCCCACTCGGCCAACATCAAGGAGCGCCGCGACTGCTCGGCCGCGGTGTTCGATTCGAACGGCGAGATGGTGATGCAGGCCGAGCACATCCCGGTCCACCTCGGTTCGATGCCGGCATCGGTGGCCGCGGTGGCGGATCGTGAGCATCATCCCGGGGTCTCCTGGTTCCTCAACGACCCTTTCGCGGGCGGCACCCACCTGCCGGACATCACCGTGGTCACCCCGGCTTTCGACGATCGGGGACGGCTGATCGGTTTCGCGGCGAACCGGGCCCATCACGCCGATGTCGGTGGCCGGCTGCCGGGTTCGATGCCCGCCGATTCCCGAACCCTCGCCGAGGAGGGGGTGATCATCCCGCCGCGGGTGCTCGATGAGCGGGCGATCGCCGAGGTCACGTCGCTGATGCGCCAGCCCGAGCAGCGCCGGGCCGATCTGCGGGCCCAGATCGCAGCCAACCGGGCCGGGGCGCACCGCCTCGCGGAGCTCGCCGCGCTGAAGGGAACCGAGGAGCTGGGCCGGGCGATGGATTCCGTGCTCGAGTACGCCGAGAACCGGACCCGGACCCGCATCTCCGAGATCCCCGATGGCGTCTACTCGGCTTCCGACAAGCTGGAGGCACTGGACGGCGACCTCGATCTGAAGCTCACCGCGACGGTCCGCGGCGAGGACATCAGCTTTGATTTCACCGGTTCCTCAGCTCAGGATTCCGGCAATCTGAACTGCCCGATCTCAGTGACCGCCTCGGCCTGCTATTTCGCCGTGAGGGTGATCACCGACCCCGACATCCCGGCGAGTGCGGGTGCCTACCGGCCGATCGAGGTGGTCGTCCCGGAGGGCACCCTGCTCAACGCGAACGCCCCGGCCGCCGTCGTCGCCGGCAACGTGGAGACCTCTTCGCGGGTCGCGGATCTCTGCCTGAGGGCCTTCGGACACGCGCTCGGGCAGGGCACGATGAACAACGTCACGCTCGGCAACGATCGCTTCACCTACTACGAGACCCTGGGCGGCGGCCAGGGTGCGGGCCCGGACGCCGACGGTCCGAGCGCCGTGCATGTCGCGATGTCGAACACTCTCAACACCCCGATCGAAGCCTTGGAGATCGAGTTCCCGCTGCGGGCGGTCGAGTACTCGATCCGGCGGGGCAGCGGCGGACGCGGTGAACACCGGGGCGGGGATGGACTGGTCCGCGAGGTCGAGGCTCTGGAGCCGATGGAGTTCGCACTCTTGACCGAACGGCGGCGCCACCGGCCGCCGGGAGCCGCGGGCGGCGAACCGGCTGCGGCGGGCCGCAATCTGCTCACGGCGAGGGGCACGGACCGGCCTGAATCATTGGAGCCGAAAGCGACCGGATCGCTGAACTCGGGAGACCGCCTGCGGATCGAGACTCCCGGAGGCGGTGGATATGGCGCCGCCTGAGCCCGAGCCGTCGGCACCCGTGATCCTCGGCGTGGATGTCGGCGGCACTTTCACCGACGCGGTCCTGATCGACGGTGGCCGGGTGTTCGCGGGCAAGGCCCCGACCACACCGGAGGATCAGTCGGCTGGTGTGCTCGACGCGATCGGCAAGGTCCTGGCCGTGGCCGGCCGCGCTCCCGGGCAGGTCACGAATTTCAGTCACGGCATGACCGTCGCGACCAACGCCCTGCTGGAGAACCGTTCGGCGGACACGGCTTTCGTCGCCGACCGTGGGTTCACCGATCTGGTCGAGATCGGCCGCCAGAACCGGGCTTCGCTCTATCGCCTCCAGGCTTCGCGCCCCGCACCCCTGGTTCCCCCCGAGAAGCGAATCGGCTCGGCGGGACGGAACGGTCCCGAGGGGGAGATCACCCCATTGACCGCCGAAGATGTCCGGCATGTGGTCGAGCGGGTCGACCGGCTCGGGGTCGAGTCGGTCGCGGTCTGCCTGCTTCACGCCGACCGTCATCCCGCGCACGAAGCCGCGATCGGTGCCGCTCTCCGGGAGCGTTTCGGCGATTCGCTCCATGTCTCCCTGTCGCACGAGGTGGTCGGCACCTTCCGGGAGTACGAGCGTGCCGCCACGACCGAGGTCGATGCCGCCCTCTCCCCCCTGCTTTCGAAATATCTCGGCCGTCTGGTGAAGGCCTGCTCCGAGGCGGGCCTGACCGAGCCGGCGATCATGCAGTCGAGCGGTGGCCTCACGTCGGTCGAGAACGCGGCCGGTCATGCCGCGCTCACCGTCCTGTCCGGCCCTGCCGGCGGGGCGGCCGCCGCGGCCCTGGTCTCCCGTGCCGCCGGCGCACCCGACCTGCTCTGCTTCGACATGGGCGGAACCTCCTGCGATGTCTGCGTGGTCGAGGACGGGATGGTCAGGGAGACCGGCGGCAAGAGCATCGGCGGGCATCCGCTGGCCCTGCCCATGGTCGATATCGACACGGTCGGTGCCGGTGGCGGCTCGATCGCTTGGCGTGACAGTGGCGGAGCCCTCCGGGTGGGACCGCGCTCGGCGGGAGCGATGCCCGGTCCCGCGGCCTACGGGCACGGTGGAACCGAGCCGACCGTGACCGATGCGAATCTCGTACTCGGGCGGCTGAGCGACGGCAGCGAACTCGCCGGGCGGATCACGTTGGACCGCGAGGCGGCCGAAACGGCGATCGCCCGGCTGGCGGCCGAGCTCGGACTCGGGATCGAGCAATGCGCCGAGGGCATCCTGCGGGTCGCCAATTCCGAGATGGTCCGGGCCCTGCGGGTGATGACCGTGGAGCGCGGCCTCGATCCCCGCCGGTTCACCCTGCTGGCCTTCGGCGGGGCCGGGCCGCTGCACGCGACCGCGATCGCCGAGGAGCTGGGCATCGAACGGATCCTGGTGCCGGTCGACGGAGGCGTGTTCAGCGCTCTCGGCCTGGCGGCGGCCGACCGCCGGCGTGACAGTGTCAGGACCGTCCTGCTCCGGGGTGAGGCGATCACCGCGGCCGCCCTCACCGAGTTGATCGGCGACGCCGACGAGGTCTCGTGGGACCTGCGCTACCGCGGACAGTCCTTCGAGCTCTCGGTCAGCGAGCCGTCGGGGGATCCGGGCCGGCTTCGCGAGTCGTTCGAATCGGCGCATGAATCGATGTATGGATACCGCGACGAAGACGCTCAGATCGAGCTGGTGACGGTGCGCCGCCGCTACATCGAACCGGGGGTCTCTCCGGACCTCGGCGCGGCCCGCTTCCAGGAAGTCGAGGGGCCCCGATCGATCGACCTCGAGCAGGCGACGCTGTTCCTCCCAGAGGGCTGGTCGGCCCGGGGACATGCGGGTGGTTTGCTGAGTATTTCGCACAGCAAAGCCATGTGACGCCCGTCACAATAGCTTGAACTTTTCGGAAACGTTCTGTATGGTCAATCGTCCTTGCAGGGTCCTGCTGGCCATTCGTTTGGTTCTTCCCGGCCCCGCACATCCGTGGCAACTTTCAACCCCGACTGAGATCCCCTATGCCAATTGCGTTCAAGGAATGGGCCGTAACCGTGCGAGCCCTGGCCGAAGGCGAACAACTCCTCACCCTGCGTAAGGGCGGAATTCGCGAAGAGAACAAGCACTTCGAGCTCGAGCACGACCGCTTCTTCCTGTACCCCACTTTTGACCACCAGCAGAACGATTTGGTGCGCCCCTCACACCATCCCGAGCTCGATCGCGCCCTCGAGGAGGGTGTCTGGCCCGACGAGGAGCCGCCGGCGCGCGCGCTGCTCCAGGACGGCGGTATCGCCCAGCCCGACCGGGTCCGCATCCGTGCCTGGGCCGAGGTCGCCGAGCACATCACGATCGACAACCCGAAGGTCGTCGATGGTCTCTCCCCGTTCTACATCTGGACGACGGACTACGCCTCAAAGCGCCTTAACTGGAAGCCGCGTCATCCGTTGCATCTGGTCCTGCTCCGGGTCCATCGCATCCCGCGCCCCGTCACCGTGCGGGTTCGTGAGGAATACCACGGCTGCCGGTCCTGGGTCGAGATCGACCGCGACCTGCCGTTCGAGGGAACTCCGGTCATGGCCGACGAGGAATTCGAGCGTGCCAGCGCCGAGATCCGCGCCGTCTGCCACGGCGAGCGCGAGATGTCCTTCGCCTAGCGCCACCTGATTCACGCTTCGAAACGGGCTCCCGACGGGAGCCCGTTTTCGTTGCATCCCCAGGGTGGAGACGATCGGCACGCTATATGCG